>Ga0116226_10005665_pt1 | contig 11160 bp, 8 predicted proteins | sample S1TSphfallax_FD_89692 | JGI IMG/M metagenome (GOLD analysis project Ga0116226, IMG submission 89692) | Host-associated microbial communities from peat moss isolated from Minnesota, USA - S1T2_Fa - Sphagnum fallax MG | ecosystem: Host-associated > Plants > Peat moss > Unclassified | place: USA... | reverse complement strand
GTTAGGGGTCGTGGACCGGCTTTTCAGCCGGGTCGGTGCCTCTGACGATCTGGCTCGCGGCCGTTCGACCTTCATGGTCGAAATGACCGAAACCGCCGCCATCCTGCACCAGGCCGGCCCCCGCTCCCTGGTCATCGTCGACGAAATCGGCCGCGGCACCGCCACGCTGGACGGCCTGCCATCGCCTGGTCCGTCCTCGAAGCCCTGCACAGCCAACTCCGCTGCCGCACCATCTTCGCCACCCACTTCCACGAACTGGCGCAACTCACCGAAACCCTCCCCCGCCTCTCCCCCCACATGATGCGCGTGCGCGAATGGCGCGGCGACGTCGTCTTCCTCCACGAAGTCGCCGCTGGCGCCGCCGGCCGAAGCTGGGGCGTCCACGTCGCCCGCCTCGCCGGCGTCCCCGCCCCCATCGTCCGCCGCGCCGCCGCGCTGCTCACCGCCCTGGAAAAAGGCCGCGAGCCGGTCATCGCCGATTTGCCGCTCTTCGCCAGCCTGCCAGCGCCCGGTGTGAGCTGCGCTGTGTGCGACGCGCTCGACGCCGTGGAACCGGAAAACCTGTCGCCAAAACAGGCGCTGGATCTGGTTTATCAGCTCAAGGAACAGGCGAAGGCGAAGTAAAGAAGCAGTTCTTTTTTTAAAAAAAGAACCAAAAATTTTTATCTGTTACGGGCACTACATGATTGGCCAATTTGAAACGGCGGCTTGGCGCAAGAGTAAAAGTTTTTTGTTTCTCTTTTTCAAAAAAGAAATACTCATTTTTTTCGTGGGTGCGTCAGGCTTTATACGAGCTGGCATGACTTACCGTCATTCAAGAGTTCTGGGCGCAGGCTACAAGAGCTTTTCCACCGTCAGCGGCAGATCGCGCAGCCGCTTGCCGGTGGCGTTGAAAATCGCGTTGGCGACGGCGGCGGCGGTGCCGGTGATGCCGATTTCGCCAATGCCGCGGGCGCCCATGGGCGTGTGGGGATCGGCAATGTCCGTCCAGATCACGTCGATTTCGGGCACGTCCATGTGGACCGGAATATGATACTCGGCGAGGCTCGGATTCATGATCCGCCCGCGTCGCTCGTCGAACTGCGTCTCCTCCATCAGGGCCATGCCCAGGCCCATGATGATGCCGCCGCGAAACTGACTCGTTGCGGTTTTGGCGTTCAGAATGCGGCCGCAATCGAACGATCCGAGGAACCGGCGGACGCGCGTCTCGCCGGTGACCGAATTCACGCCCACCTCGCAAAACATGGCACCATGCGAATGCATCGACCAGTGCTTCGTTTCGTCGGGCGGCGGGGCAGTCGCGAGCGCCACCACCTCTTCGCGCCTGCCACGTTTCAGAATGGACACGTAGCTTTCCCAACGATCGGAATTCTGCAGACTGGCAAGTCCGCCATCCAGACATCCCACGTCGTCCGGCGCGAGGCCGGCCAGCGGAGAGTCGTTGCCGGCCAATTTGAGCAATTCCGCTACCAGCACGCGCTGGGCCGCGACGATGGCCGCCCCGATCGACGCGGTCTGCTGCGACCCACCGGCCAGAACCGCGCCCGGCATGGCGGAATCGCCATAAGCAAACGTTACCAGGTCCGCACTCAGCCCGAGCCGCTCGGCGGTCACCTGGGTCTGCGCCGTGGCAGTGCCCATGCCCATTTCATGCGCGGCAATTTCCACCCGCGCGCGGCCGTCCTTCGAGAGCGTAATGCGCGCGGCACCGCCGGGCATCCGGTGGTAGGGATAGGTGCCGGTCGCACAGCCCATGCCGATGAGCCATTCGCCGTCCCGCACCGAGGCGGGGGAGGGGTGGCGAGCGGCCCAGCCGAAACGTTCGGCGCCGTCGCGCCAGGCCTGGACAATGTGCCGGGCAGAGAACGGTTTGCCCTCGGCCGGGTCCTTGTCGGGTTCATTACGGATACGCAGCTCAATCGGGTCGATGCCGAGTTGCACCGCGAGTTCGTCGACCGCGCATTCGAGGGCGAACGTGCCGACCGACTCGCCCGGTGCGCGCATGAAGGTGTTGGCGAGCATGTCCATGTAGGCGACCTGCACGTTCAGCTTGAAGCTGCCGGCGGCATAGACGCTGAGCGTCGGCAGGATGAAGGGCTCGGGCAAGGCGTTATGACAGGTCATCGCGACCGTTCCGGTGTGGATGATCGCATCGAACAATCCGTTGCGCTGGGCGCCGATGGCGACACGCTGTTCGGTTGTGGTGCGGCCGCCGGTCATGCGGTAGACGCCCTCACGCGAAAGCGCGATGCGTACGGGGCGGCCGGAGAGTTTCGCGGCGGCCGCGGCCAGCACCTGGTGCTGCCACAATGTTTTGGAGCCGAAACCGCCGCCAACATATGGCGAGGTTACGTGCACGTGCTTTTCGTCCAGTCCGAACACCTGGGCGAGCGACCAGGCAGTGTGGGTTACCGCCTGGGAGGCATCGTGCACGACGAGTTCGCCGCCTTGCCACGCAATCGTCGCGGCGTGCGGCTCGATGGCGTTATGATTGTGGCGCGGGGTGCGATAAATGCCGTCGACGCTGACCGGGGCCGCGGCCAGCGCGCCCTCCGCGTCGCCGATGTCCAACTTCAGCGGTTGGCTCGCGAACACGCCTTGCTCGGTACCGTTCTTCCTGGCCGCATCGAAGGCGGTGACGGAGGGCTCGACCTCATAGGTTGCATGGATGTGGGATTTGGCGTGGTCGGCCTGCTCCTGCGTTTCGGCCAGAACCACCGCGATCGGCTGGCCATTCCAGTGAACTTGGTCGTCCTGCATAACGGGCAGATTGTCGCCGCCGACGGCCTTTTCTGCGGTCAGGAACAGCGGCATCGGGCGCATGCGGGGGGCATTCTTGTGGGTCATGACGAGGATGACGCCGGGTGCCCGCTCCGCCTCGCGCGTGTCGAGTGTCTTGAGACGGCCGCGGGCGACGGTGCTGAACGCGATTGCCGCGTAGGTCATGCCGGGGAGGACGAACTCGGCCGCGAATTTTGCGCGTCCTTGCACTTTGAGCGGGCCGTCGATGCGCGATACCGGCGCACCGATCAGGCCGTGCTTGCGGCGGTTCAGCGGGTCTGGCTTCGCGCCGGGGAGCCAGGCTTCGGGCGCCATTTCGACAGCGTCCCCGTTCGTCGGGGCGGCTTCGATGAGGGTCATGCGGCTTCTCCCGCGAGCGCGCCTAGAACAGCGGTGATCGTTCGGATTGCGAGTTCGATCTTGAACCCGTTGTCGCTGAGCGGGACGGCGTCCGCGAGTTCCGCCTCGGCCGCTGCATGAAACGAGCGCTCCGTGGCGGGGCGGCCTTGCAACGCGCGCTCGGCCTTGTGGGCGCGCCAGGGGCGGGGGGCGACGCCCCCGAGTGCGAGGCGCACGTTCGAGACCGTGCCTCGCTCGATCTCGAGCACGGCCGCTACCGAGACGAGCGCGAAGGCGTAGCTCGAACGGTCGCGTACCTTTCGGTAGGTGGAACGTGCCGTGGCGGAGAGGGGCGCCAAGGTGACACTGGTGATCAATTCGCCGGGGTGCAGCACCGTTTCCAATTCGGGGTGATCGCCCGGCAGTCGATGAATTTCGGTGAGCGGGAGGGTGCGTGCGCCGTTCGTGCCCTGCAGGTGCACAGTCGCGTCGAGTGCTGCCAGCGCCACGCACATGTCGGACGGGTGGGTTGCCACGCACGAGGCGGACGCGCCCAGGATGGCATGGTTGCGGTTGAAGCCGAGGATCGCGTCGCAGCCCTGGCCGGGCGCATGTTTGTTGCAGAATGATCCTTCTTTGTCGTAGAAATAGGTGCAGCGGGTGCGCTGGAGAATATTGCCGCCGACGGTTGCCATGTTGCGGATTTGCGCCGACGCGCCGGCCAGTATCGCGCGCCCCAGGACCGGATAGCGGCAGCGCACCGCGCGATGTTCGGCAACGGCGGCGTTCTTCGCGGCGGCGCCGATTAGCAATCCGCCGAGATCGGTCTCCTCGATTTGAGAGGAGAGCGCCGTTACGTCGATGAGTGAAGCCGGTCGTTCGATCGTCTCGCGCATCAGATCGACAAGGTTGGTGCCGCCACCGAGATATTTTGCACCGGTGTGGGGATCGCCGCCGAGGCGGACGGCTTCGGGCGCGTCACTCGCGCGGGAATATTGAAAAGGGTTCATTTCGGCGTTTCCCTGCTTGCCGCGTGGGCGGGTCGGGCAAAGGTTTCGGCGATCGCGGCGACGATCCCGTTGTACGCGCCGCAACGACATAGGTTGCCGCTCATCCTCTCGCGGAGTTCATCGTGGCTCAGTTCGACAGTGTCCGCGGAGAGGTCGGCGGTGATGACGCTGGGGGCGCCGCGCGCAAGTTCCGCATTCATGGCGACCGCGGAGCAGATCTGTCCGGGGGTACAATATCCGCATTGGAAGCCGTCGTGTTCTATGAAGGCGATTTGAAGTGGGTGCAGCCCGTCCGGGCCGGACAGGCCCTCGATTGTGGTGACGTGGCGGCCTTCATATTGCACCGCCAGGGCCAGGCACGAGAGGATGCGCTCGCCATCGACCAGCACCGTGCAGGCACCGCAGGCGCCCTGGTTGCAGCCCTTTTTTGTGCCATGCAAATGCAGCGTCTCGCGCAGGAGGTCGAGCAGCGATACGCGGGGGTCGCCCGGCAACTCGGCCGCAGTTCCGTTGATCGTAATGGGCATGATTTGAGTTCCTTCCAGCCCTGGCCTTTCGGCGCTCCGCTGGCGAAACAGCAAGGTGGCGCGCGAAACGACGTCGTCAAGGCGCGGCGGCGCGTTTACGGTTACAGCAAACGTGCTCGCGGCGGGGAGGTTCCCGGATTTTCAGTCGAGCAGATCGGTTCAGGGAATCAGGCGACGCGTTTATGTGGGGCGGAAGGTGAGAAGGGGCGTTGGTGCTTTGATTGGGCGCGCGCGGGTTTCATGGCGCGGATGCGGCCGATATGATCGGCGGATGCGTCGCCGGGGCAGAGGGCGAAGACGCGGCGGCGCAACATGGCCGTGAGGTCGGTTCGGTTTGTGATGCCGGCCATTTCGTCATAGGGAATGATGGAGCCTACGCGAACTTCGATATCGCGGCCCATGCGGCGGAGCGCTTCCGGCAGAACGAGGGACAGGCGCCAGAACATGCTGACCTGGCTCGCGGTGTGGAACCAAAAACTGTTTTGACCGGGGAAGAAGAGCGGCAGGACGTCGGCCTGCGCGCGGTGCACGAGCTTCGCGACGAAGGTTTTCCAGGGCAGGTCGCCGGCGCGGCCGAGGGGCCATTCCGCGGTGGCAATGCCGCCGGAGGGGAATATTATGATGGTGCCGCCGCTCTTAAGGTGGGCGATTGCCTCGCTCCCGCTGGCGGCATTGATTTTCTGCGCCTCGCGGGTTTCGGAAAAGTCGATGGGCAGGGAGAAACGCACCATTTCGGGGATGCGCATCAGGTCGGCATTCATCAGTATTTTGACCGGGCGGCCAAGCTGCTCGGCGAGGGCGAGGGCGGCGACTCCGTCGGGGACGCCGAACGGGTGGTTGGCGATGATCAGGAGCGGACGGTCGCGGAGGCCGGGCGGAGGCCATGCGGCACCGTGGAGGTCCAGCTTGATATCGCAGGCTGCCAACAGGCGGTTCATGGCGTCGCCTTGATAGGCGGCAAAGCCGGAGCGCCAGGCTTGATAGCGCCGGGAGGCGCGGTCGATGCGTGACGAACGCTCGACGAGGCGGAGAAACAGCCTCTTGCCGGGCGTCATGTCGGCGCGGGCGTAGGTGAGCGGGTTTTCTGGGCGGGTCAATTAACTATACCAAACTAAAAAGGCCAGGACGCCAGGCCGCATCATGTTTTTCGGCCATGCAATCTAATAGTACAGGCTTTGTCAGCCGTTTTGCAATCAATAGTTGGCCGTGAAGCCGGTATGTGTGTGGAAATCAGCACGCGGCAGCGCCGAATTCACAAAAATTTCTTGATTATCATTTTTGAAATGAATATTATTGCCTGTTTTATTGATGGTGGCCGGAAGCTTACATTGTGCTGCATTCAGGCGGCGTGCACGTGGTGGGCTGAAGCCCCCCTCGGCATTGCGGCTGCTAGAGCGGCTTCATCCTGACTGGAAAATCATCGGCATCCGGCAGGCCGCTCCAGCCAGTTGTTTGCAGAGCATTTGTATCAGCCTCAAACCGCCGGCTCATGAAGGCCGATTCCAGTCAGGCTGAAAATGCTCTAAAATGCCAGCGCGGTGGCCTGGACGACGAGGGGGATGGCGCGGACTTCGCTGAGGAGTTGTTCGCTGACGTCTTCGTCGACGGAGACGAGGCAGATGGCGTCGCCGCCTTGGGCTGCGCGGCCCAGGTGGAACGTTGCGATGTTTATGCCGTGCTGGGCGAGTTTGTCGCCGAATTTGCCGATGAAGCCGGGTTTGTCGTGGTTGGTGACGTAGAGCATGTGGCGGGCGAAGTCGGCTTCGACGGGGATGCCTTTTATTTCGACCAGGCGGGGTTTGTTGCCGGCGAAAAGCGTGCCGGCGACGGCGCGGGTGCCGCGGTCGGTGGTGATGGTGATGCGCACCAGGGTTTGATATTCGCTTGTGCGGCCCAACACCGTTTCGGCGACGTCGATACCGTGGTCGCGCGCGGCGACCGGGGCGTTGACCATGTTGACGCCGGACATGACGGGCGAGAGGATGCCGGCGAGGGCGGCGGCGGTGAGCGGCTTTTGATTCAGCGCGGCGGCGGCCCCTTCGTATTCGATGGCGATGCGGCGGATCACGCCTTCCTGCGCCTGGGTGAGTTGGCCGGCGAAGGCGCCAAGCTTTTGCACCAGTTCCATGTAGGGGCGCAGGCGGGGGGCGTCCTCGGCCGAGACGCTGGGCGCGTTGATGGCGTTTGTTACTGCTCCGGTCAGGAGGAAATCGGACATCTGTTCGGCGACCTGCAGCGCCACGTTTTCCTGCGCTTCGCTGGTGGAGGCGCCGAGATGGGGGGTGCAGACGACGTTGGGCAGGGTGAAGAGCGGGCTGTCCTTGGCCGGTTCGGTTTCGAAAACATCGAGGGCGGCGCCGGCGATGTGGCCGGATCTGAGGGCTTCGTAGAGGGCGGCTTCGTCGATCAGGCCGCCGCGGGCGCAGTTGATGATGCGGATGCCCTTCTTGGTGTGAGCAAGGGCCTTTTGCGAGAGGATGTTGCGGGTGGCGTCGGTAAGGGGGGTGTGCAGGGTGATGAAATCGGCGCGGACGAGCAGGTCGTCAAGGTCGACCTTTTCGACGCCGAGTTCGATGGCGCGCTTCTCGGACAGGAACGGATCGTAGGCGATGACGCGCATGCGCAGGCCGAGGGCGCGGTCGGCCACGATGCCGCCGATGTTGCCGGCGCCGATCAGGCCGAGGATCTTGCCGGTGAGCTCGACGCCCATGAAACGATTTTTCTCCCACTTGCCGGCCTTGGTGCTGGCGGTGGCTTCGGGGAGGTCGCGGGCGAGCGCGAACATCATGGCGATGGCGTGCTCGGCGGTGGTGATGGAATTGCCGTGCGGGGTGTTCATCACCACGACGCCGCGGGCGGTGGCGGCTTTGAGATCCACGTTGTCGACGCCGATGCCGGCGCGGCCTACGACTTTGAGGTTGTCGGCGACTTCGAGGAGCTCGCGGGTGACTTTGGTGTTGGAGCGGATGGCGAGGCCGTCATAGGCGCCTATGATGTCGCGAAGTTCTGGTGGGGTCAGGCCGGGTTTTACGTCAACTTCCAGGCCGCGGTTGCGGAATATTTCGACAGCGGCGGGGGAGAGTTTGTCGCTGATGAGGATTTTGGGGACGTAATTGGTCATGATTGTTCCTAAGAAGGAAGCAGTTCTTTTTTGAAAAAAAGAACCAAAAAACTTTTATCCATGCGCCGGCAGCACCTGAGTTGCCATTTTGCACCGGACGCTGGCCGCATGAGCAAAAGTTTTTTGGTTCTTTTTTTCAAAAAAGAACTGCTTCTTTTTCTACGCTGCCTTCGCCGTATTTTCCGCCCGCACCTGCGCCTCGGCCCAGTCGAGCCAGGGCAGCAACAATTCGATGTCGGATGTTTCCACCGTGGCCCCACCCCAGATGCGCAGTCCGGGGGGCGCGTCGCGATAGGCGGCGATGTCCAGCGCGGCGCCTTCCTGCTCCAGAAGCGTGGCGATTTTCTTGGCGGCGGCGGCCTGGGCGTCGGGGGCGAGCGATGTGAACCAGCGGGCGGTGATTTTCAGGCAGATCGAGGTGTTGCTGCGGGTGGCAGGCGCTTCGGCGAGGAAGGCGGCCCAGTCGCTGGTGTGCACCCATTTTGATATCGCAGCGAGATTGGCTTCGCTGCGGGCGATGAGCGCCGGCAGGCCGCCGATTTGTTCCGCCCAGCGCAGGCCGTCCAGCGCGTCGGCGACGCAGAGCATGCTCGGGGTGTTGATGGTTTCGCCCACGAAAATGCCGTCGATCAGCTTGCCGCCCTTGGTGAGGCGGAAGATTTTCGGCAGCGGCCAGGCGGGCTTGTAGGATTCGAGGCGCGCGATGGCGCGAGGGGAGAGCGCCAACATGCCGTGCGCGGCTTCGCCGCCGAGCACTTTTTGCCAGGACCAGGTAACGGCATCGAGTTTGTCCCAGGGCAGCGCCATGGCGAAGGCGGCGCTGGTGGCGTCGCACAGGACGAGGCCTTCTCGGTCGGCGGCGATGAAGTCGGCGTTGGGGAGTTTGACGCCGCTGGTGGTGCCGTTCCACGCGAGAACCAGGTCGCGGGTGGGGTCGATGGCGGCAAGGTCGGGCAGCGCGCCGTAGTGGGCGGCGAGCACGCGGGCGTTGAGCTTGAGCTGCTTAACCGCGTCGGTGGCCCAGCCTTCGGAGAAGCTTTCGAAGGAGAGAACGTCGACGCCGCGGGCGCCGAGCAGGCTCCACATGGCGGCTTCGAAGGCGCCGGTGTCGGAGCCGGGGAGGATTCCGAGTTTCCAGTCGGGCGGGAGGCCGAGGAGGGCGCGGGAGCGGTCGATCACCTCGGCGAGGGCGGCCTTTGGCGCCTTGGCACGATGGCTGCGGGCGAGGAGGGCGCCTTGCAGCGATTCGAGTGACCAGCCGGGACGCTTGGCGCAGGGGCCGGAGGAAAAGAAGGGGGAATGCGGACGAGCGTCCGGTTTTACGGCATGTGCCATTGCGGCTCTCCCTTTCAGAAGAGAAGCGCCCCGGTGGGGGGGCGTGACCCGCACCGGGAGGTAGCTTGTCTTGTCCCTGTCCGCAACAGGCTTTTCGTCGACGAACGATTAATGCAACATGGGCGGAACAGAGGCGCGCGCGGAAGACGCGCCCTATTGGGGAGGCTGGTTCGGCATGGTCCAGATACAGGCACAGGGCATGCGTGACGGCGCGCGGGCGCTGGCGCCGGCGGGCGAGGCGCCAGCGCTGCTGTCGCGCGAGCGGACCGTGGCGGGGCCGGGATTTAACCGGTGGCTGGTGCCGCCGGCGGCGCTGGCGATCCATTTGTGCATCGGCATGGTGTATGGGCTGTCGGTGTTCTGGCTGCCGCTGTCGCAGGCGGTGGGGCTGACGCACGCGGTGGCGTGCCCGGCGGGGAGCGGCACGCTGTACGCGCTGACGGCGACCAATTGCGATTGGACGCTGAGCAATCTCAAGCCGATTTTCACGATCGGGATTTTGTTTCTGGGTGGGTCGGCGGCGCTGTGGGGCGGCTGGCTGGAGCGGGCTGGGCCGCGCAAGGCGGGGCTGGTGGCGGCGTTGTGCTGGCCGGGCGGATTGGCGCTGACGGGGCTTGGCGTTTATTGGCACCAGCTTTGGCTGATGTGGCTCGGTGGCGGGGTGATCGGCGGCATTGGGCTGGGGCTCGGTTATATTTCGCCGGTGTCCACACTGGTGAAATGGTTTCCCGACCGGCGCGGCATGGCGACGGGCATGGCCATTATGGGTTTCGGCGGCGGGGCCATGGTCGGCGCGCCGCTGGCGACCCGGCTGATGGTGCATTTCCACAGCGCGACAGGGGTCGGCGTGTGGCAGACGATGCTGGCGATGGCGGCGATCTATTTCGTCTTCATGACGGCGGGCGCCTTTGCCTACCGGGTGCCGGACGACGGCATGGTGGCAACGAGTGCGGCGGGCGGCCCCTCGGTGCCGGTGGAGCATGCGCATCGGACGGTTCAGTTCTGGCTGCTGTGGGGGGTGCTGTGTTTGAACGTGTCGGCGGGGATTGGCGTGCTGGAAATGGCGAGCCCGCTGCTGCAGGAGATTTTTGCCGGCAAATTGATCGGTGCGCCGACGGTGGCGTTTGGGGCGCTGTCGCCGGAGCAGAAAAAGGCGGTGGCGGCGGTGGCGGCGGGGTTTATCGGCTTCCTCTCGCTGTTCAATATCCTGGGCCGGTTCTTCTGGGCCTCGTTGTCGGACCGGATCGGGCGCCGCTCGACCTACAGCGTGTTTTTCGTGCTGGGGTTTGTTTTGTACGCGGCGGTGCCGACGCTGGCGCACAGCGGCAGCGTGGCGTTGTTCGCGGCGGCGTTCGCGGTGATTCTGTCGATGTACGGCGGTGGGTTCGCGACTATTCCGGCGTATCTGGCGGATATTTTCGGGGCGGGAAATGTCGGCGCGATCCATGGCAGGCTGCTGACGGCGTGGTCGGCGGCGGGGCTGCTGGGGCCTGAAATCGTCAACGATTTCCGGGATCACCAGGTGGCGGAGGGGGTGCCGCGCGCGCAGGTGTACGACGAGGCGATGTATGTGCTGGCCGGGCTGCTGGTCGCGGGGCTGGCGTGCAATCTGGCGGTGCGCAGGTTGGCGCCGGGCTGGTTTACTTACGCGGCCGTGGCGGGTGGGCGTGCGGCGAGCATGCCGTTACCCGCGCGATCCGGGTTTGATACGCGGCTGGTGCTGCCCTGGCTGGCGATCGGGGTGCCGCTAGCTTGGGGGTTTTGGCAAACGATTATTAAGGCTTCAGCCTTGCTCAGGTAAGGAAGCAAGCAGTTCTTTTGGAAAAAAAGACACTAGTGTCCGGTTCGCTGCGCCGCAACATCATATAAGCATATGATTGCCAACGGTTTTTAGCTGATCGTTGCTGGGCGGATTGGAACTCGCGGCGGCGTTCCCCGACCATCCGGCGGGGAGGGCCTGGCCATGAACACCGGCAAAACGCTGTTCGCGCAGCTGATGGATTTCTTGCCCAGGAGCACATTCGAACAAATAGTCGCGCGATACGAC
>Ga0116226_10005664_pt1 | contig 11160 bp, 9 predicted proteins | sample S1TSphfallax_FD_89692 | JGI IMG/M metagenome (GOLD analysis project Ga0116226, IMG submission 89692) | Host-associated microbial communities from peat moss isolated from Minnesota, USA - S1T2_Fa - Sphagnum fallax MG | ecosystem: Host-associated > Plants > Peat moss > Unclassified | place: USA... | reverse complement strand
GGTTATGGGGCGAAGCCGATCGCCGCCGTGCGCGAATACATGGACCAACGAGAATGGCTCAAGGCGGAAGGCCAGGTGCCACAGGTGGCCGAAGTCGTGACGAATGCCGCCACGACCATCGACAAGGCGGCCGAAGACCTGGAGGCGGCCCTCGCGCCGTAGCGCTTTTACCCTCGTTAACGGCCGCTATGTGCGACAGCGTACAGATCGCAGCGAAGCGGCGTTAGACGGTCGGGGCGATGAGTTACGAAACACTGCTCGACGTCCTCGAACGCAATCGCGATGTCGATCGAACGTCTCGCCGTGCATCTGGCCGCCAAGCTGCGCGTGGCGCCGGTGAGCACGGAACGGGATCGAATCGCCGTCTAGGCATCCGCGTGCGTCGCGCTGATCACGCGTTGAATCACCTGCTGAAGTTCGCTCAACTGGTAGGGTTTTCCAATCACGGGACTTCCCTTCACGCCTTCGGGCAATATCGTGGACACGTCATAGCCCGTGCCAAAGACGAAGGGGATGCCGCGCTCTCTGAGCACGGCCCCAACTTCCCATGACTGGGTGCCATCTAGGTTGACGTCGAGAAGGGCGGCATCACAAGTCGCCAGACGTGCCAATTCCAAGGCATCGACGAGGCGCGTGGCCGGACCGACCATTTCCCATCCCAAGGCGTCGAACAGGTCTTGGAGCAGGGTCACGAGCAGAAACGAATCCTCCGCGACCAGGATCCGATACGGGGCACGCGCCCCGGTAGCATCGAGATTGCTGACGAGGGGCGCGGGCTCGGCCGGCGGTTCTCCGGCTCCTAATTCGGCACGTTTGAGCACAGATGCGGGCGGTAAGAAAACCCGACAAATCAGGCCGGTGGGTTCATATGCAAGACTGGCAGTGCCACCGGTCTCCATGGCCAAGGCCCGCTCGATCAACGTAGTCCCGAAACCGACGTGCGTGGGCGCAGTGACCGGGGGACCGCCCATCTCGCTCCACGACAATCCGATGCCGCCGTCCGCGGTGAGGTCCCATTGAACGAGTACATGCCCCGAGGCCAGGCTGAACGCCCCGAATTTGGCCGCGTTCGTTGCGAGCTCGTGAATTGCAAGGGAAAGCGAGAGCGCCGATTTTGGCGTCAACATGACGTTGAAGCCTCTCAGAGTCACCTTGGAATGCTCCGGGGAATAGGCATCGAGTTCCTCCCGCAGGAGCCGATCGATGGACACACCCTCCCAGCGACTTTGCGACAGCAGAGTATGAGACTTCGCCATTGACCGAATACGGCCATCGAGACCCTGCACGAAGTCCGTCAGAGATTCTGCGCTGCGGCTGGTTTGCAAGACGAGCGCTTGAATATTCGCGATCGTGTTCTTGACACGATGATCTAGTTCCAGCATCAGCAGCGCGTCACGTTCGGCGGTCCTCTTGCGTTCCTTTGCCGCTTCGTTGATACGTCGCAAGACCACGTGCAGCAGAGACACGCGAAGGTCGAACGCCGCATCGAGATCCCCCGGCGTCCACGGCAGGGACCGTCCCCGGACGGTCTCCTTCCACACCTCGAAGGATTTCCGCGGGTTCAGCTGATCCCTCGCGGTGAGCCCCGGGAGCTTATGCGGCTCTCCGGCCCAATGCACCGTTCCGATCAACTCCGGGCGGAACCACAGAATGAAGTTCGAGGGTTCCGGCGACACCGTGATGACGAGGAGACCGGAACAAATATCCATGAATTCCGCCGCCGGAGACCATAGCTCCGGGAGGCGGTCGGTCGAGTAAATGCCCGGATCATGCGTCATGTGTGAGTCGAGCCAGCTCACCAGGTGCAAGATCTGATCATGGTTGGGTGTGATGCCCAGTGAAGTCAGCTGGCCGTTGACGCACACCGCGACACCCCCCTGGGGTGTCTTGCCCTCCGCGGCCTTGCCGCCATGAATGTAGTCGAGCAGGTTTGGGGACTGTTGGGTGAGCCCCAAGGCATAGTCATCGGCGCTCGCCAGATTGAGCATGAGATTTTGCAGCACCATCCGGCTTGCGAGGCGTGCACCGAATTGTTCCCCCGATTCGCGTGCTTCCAACTGCAGCGAAAACATGGACCCGAATAATTCGCAGACAGCACGCAGATGGCGCGGTAGGAAGCGCGCGGAATAATGATGACAGGCAATGAGGCCCCAAAGCGCACCGCCCCGAATGATCGAAATCGACATGGACGCATCGATACCCATGTTCCGCAGGTATTGCCGATGGACGGGTGAGACGTCCCGTAAGATCGCCTGGCTCATGTCCAGCGGCTCACCCGTGCGCGGATTGTTTAACGGTAATAGCGGCGCCGGCTCGTAGTTGACCTGTGTGATCAGTCGCAGCCAGCTTTTGAGGTAGAGGGCGCGGGCCTGCCTCGGGATATCGGCGGCCGGATAGTGCAGGTCCAAGAATGGTTGCAGTTCGGGTCGTCGACTCTCGGCGATGACCCAGCCGGACTCGTCCTGCATGAAGCGATACACGAGTACCCGGTCGTATTGGGCGACTTCGCGGACTCGCTGTGCCGCGAGCTGGCATAGATGCTGAAGCGAGCCGGCCTCGCTGAAACCAGCAATCATTTCCTGAACGGCGGCCAGTGGATCCGCCGCAAATCGGTCAGCCGTATCGGCGGCTTCAAATTCCAGCACGAGAGTGCCGTCGCTGCGATGCAGGCTCACGTCGAGCGGAAAGTCGCCCCTGATGCGCAGCAAAGGGTCGAGTAAATGGCGCGGCTTCTTGAGATCCACGGACGCCATCAGCGCCCTGATCCGCGCGATCTGTTCCACCTGGAACAGCGTATCGGCACGCCGTCCGAGCAGATCCCGCGCACAGGTCCCTAGCAAGCCCGTGCAGTCGCCCGCAGCCTGCAACACTTCGAGACTCTCCGGATCCAGCACGAGCATTGCGCCGTGCGGCAGGATTGCGCCGGGAATATGGATCGGTTCCCGGTCGCAGGTGGTCAGGTTGATGTCGGCGTAGCCGGTCTCGGTGTCATTCATCGGACGATACTCCTCCAACCGGACAAGTATTGCCATCGGCACGTCGCAGCGCCGTGCGACATCTGGAGGCTCCGACCGGAATCAGGGGTCCGCAGCAACGATTTTTACCGCTATGTTCGCTAGCGTACGGAGAGGCGCGTCGAGTAGCGATAGCGTGAAAGGTTGTCGGGGAACGGCAAACGTTTCCTTGGGCGATTCAGAAAGGTCCGATGATCAGCGAACACCAACATAGTGATCCGGATGGGTCCGGGGACGGTCCGGTTGACGGTGGCAGCCGTGAAGTATGGGATCTCCTCTCGCGCCTGAGCCATGAGATGCGCACGCCCCTCGGGGCGATCTTAGGGTTTGCGCAACTCATGGAATCCGGCCGGCCCGCACCGTCTGAGGCACAGCGGCGGAGCCTGGGCTTGATCGTGCAGGCGGGGTGGTATCTCGAGAAGCTGATCAGCATGACACGTGAACTTGCGCAGCTCGAGTCAGGCTCTTTGTCGCTGGACCTGGAGTCTGTGCCGCTGTCGCAGGTGCTGATGGACTGCCGGACTGCGATCGAGGCACAGGCCCGTAAGCGCGGCGTCAGCGTCAGCTTTACCTCGATCGACACACCGTGTTTCGTCTGGGCGGATCGATGCCGGCTGAGGCAAGTGTTGGTCAACTGTCTTTCCGGCGCGATCGAGGACAGCGATTTGAACGGAACGATCGTCGTCAGCTGCGAGGCTCGCAGGTCCGGCTGGATCGACTTCCGGATCAACGCGCCGCAGCCGGACGATGGTCCCTTACAGAATATGACGGGGCGGGAGTCCACGGAGATCAGTGTGCGGCTCGTCAGAAGCCTGATTCAATCGATGGAAGGCTGCCCCGGCGTAGAAACCCGCATCGGTGCCAGGAAGGGCTATTCTTTCGCCCTGAAGCAAGTATTCCCGCCAATGGCCACGGATCGGCAGCAAGGCAGCGTTTATTCGTCGGACCATCATGCCGACGCCATCACGGGGTAAGAAAAATGACCTTCGATCCGGCCGAGATCCTCAATGCGAGCATCCTCATCGTCGATGATCAGAAGTCGAATGTGCAGATGCTCGAGCAATTGCTCGCGGAGGCGGGATACGTCAACGTGTCTTCTAAGATGGACTCCCGCGAAGTCTGCGCGCTGCATCGGAAAAACGATTATGACCTGATTCTGCTCGACCTGCAGATGCCGGGTATGGACGGATTCCAGGTAATGGCAGCCCTGCGAACCAATGAGGGGGAAGACTATCTTCCGGTAATCGTGCTCACGGCGCAGCCGGGACACAAGGTGCGTGCCCTGCAGTGCGGTGCGAAAGATTTCATCAGCAAGCCATTCGACCTCATCGAGGTCAAGACCCGCATTCACAACATGCTGGAGGTGCGGCTTCTCTACAAGACGCTCAAGGATTACAACAAGCGCTTGGAACAGACGGTGCAGGAGCGGACCGCCGAGCTGCGCGAAAGCGAGGCACGGTATCGTTGTCTGACGGAACTGGCGGTCGATTGGTATTGGGAGCAGGACGAGTCGGGAAACTTCACGAAGGTCGTGGGGCCCGTTTTGGACATGCTGAGCATCCCCGTCAATGATCTGGCGGGCGGACAGGGCGAAACGACCGGCGGATGGGATGAAGGTGCGCGCGTCGAGCTCAAGGCTCGGATTGCCGCGCGCCAGCCCTTTCTGGATTTCGTCTTGAGCCGGCTGAACAGCGACGGCTCGCGGCAACGCTATCAGGTCAGCGGGGAGCCGATGTTCAATCGCTTCTGCGGCTACATTGGGTATCGTGGCATTGGCGTCGAACTCACGGCGAGAACGTAGCGCCGCGCCCGTCGACCCCGCCCGCCGCCACGATGTCCTTGCCCGACAAGCCGGAGAGCAACCATTTGCTCTCGGCTCTGCCCGCTGCCGAGCTGCACCGACTCGTTCCGCATTTGGAGAGAATTCCGATGCGCCTGGGTGAAATCGTGTACGGCCCCGGCGAGCAGTTGCAGTTTGCCCAGTTCCCGACGACCGCGATCGTCTCGTTGATCTATGTCATCGAGTCGGGTGCGTCGGCGGAAATCGCGAGCGTCGGCAACGAGGGTGTGCTGGGCATTTCCCTGTTCATGGGCGGCAACACGATGCCGAGTTCCGCCGTGGTTCAGACCGCGGGCTTCAGCTACCGTCTTCGGCGAGACGTGCTGAAACAAGAATTCGATCGAGGTGGCCCGACTCAACAGTTGTTGCTGCGCTATACCAACGCCTTGGCCGTGCACTGCAGTCTGACAGCCAGTTGTAATCGGCATCATTCGCTCGAGCAGCAACTCTGCCGATGGCTGTTGTTGACGCTCGATCGCCTGCCTTCGCCGGACATCGTGATGACCCATGAACTCGTCGCCGGTATTCTCGGCGTGCGTCGCGAGAGCATCACGGCAGCGGCGGGAAAGTTGCAGCGTGCCGGCGTACTGAGTTCCCGCCGTGGCCACATCACCGTCATCGGCCGTCCCGGCCTCGAGGCGTCGGCCTGCGAGTGCTATGCAATGATCAGGCACGAATACGGCCGATTGCGTGCCAAGAACTCGCCTGGGACAGCGGTACCGAAACCGTGAGACAGGTGAGTCCCGACCCCGGTGCGACGGCACGCAGCCGCCACGCCTCGCTCCGCTGCAATCATATCCTCAGCGCTCAGTCGATGACGGCCTGTGCGTCGACGGCCGAGCTCGCTCCCGGCGGCTTGATCAGGAAGATAAGGGGCATCACCGCGAGCGTCAGCACCAACATCAGGGTGAAGTCGTCCAGGTAGCCGATCATCGTCGCCTGCAGCGTGACGGTGGCATCGAGCGCCGCCGCCCCCACCGGGTGTGCGACGTCGTAGGCCCGCGCGACGCTCGGGTTGGCCCAGGCGGGGTTCGTGGTCGTTACCCGCTCGACGAGGGAGGCATGCGCCGCGACGGTGCTGCGTACGAGCATGGTTTGCACCAAGGAGATGCCCATGCTGCTGCCGATGTTCCGGATCAAACTGTAGATCGCCGTGCCAGGGGCGCGCATCGCCGGCGACAAGGTGGCGAAAGTCGCCGTGCTGAGGGGCACGAACACGAGCCCGACACCAACGCCCTGCAGCAGTCCCGGCCAGATGATGTCGCCTTCCGACAATTGTAGGGAATAACCGCACATCTGCCAGAGCGCGACTGCCGTCGCGCCGAAGCCGACGAAGAGGATGAGACGTAGATCGAATTTGCCCATGATGCGGCCAACGATCAGCATCGCAATCATGGTGCCGACGCCGGTCGGAGCGGTGACGAGGCCGGTGGTTGCGACCGGATAGCCGAGCAGGTCCTCGAGCAGCGTCGGCGTCAGTGCCCGCGTGGCGTAGAGCACCATGCCGACGATGAAAATGAACAGCAATCCGGTCGCGTAGTTGCCGTTGGCGAGCAAGCGATAATCAAAAAACGACTTTTCCGCCGGCGTCGTCGCGGTGTGCGCGAGAAAGTAGATGAAGGCCCCGCCGCAGACCAGGGTTTCGACCCAGGTCTCGGTCGAGGAGAACCAATCGTTTTGCTGGCCTCGGTCGAGCAGCATCTGCAGGGCGCCAATCGTGATGCTCAAGGTGGCGAAACCGAACATGTCGAATTGCATGCGGCGCGTGCCGGGCACCGCGGGGATGTAGCGGCCGATGCCGTAGAGGGCGATCAGGCCGACGGGAATGTTGATGAAGAACACCCAGCGCCAGTTATAGCTGTCGGTGAGCCAGCCGCCGAGCGTGGGCCCGAGAATCGGACCCACCATGACTCCGACGCCCCAGATCGCCATTGCAGAGCCCTGCTTTTCGCGTGGATTGATGTCCATGAGCACCACTTGCGAGAGCGGCACGAGCGCCGCGCCGCAGACGCCCTGGAACAGGCGCGCCGCGACGATCTCGGCCAGGGAGTTCGAGATGCCGCAGAGCATGGAGGCCACCGTGAAACCCGCGACCGATGCGAGGAACACGTTTTTTTGACCGAAGCGATCGCAAAGCCAGCCGGTCAGCGGCGTCGCGATCGCCGCCGCGACGATGTAGGCCGTGAGCACCCAGGCGATCTGATCCTGAGACGCCGACATGCTGCCTTGCATGTGGGGCAGAGCGACGTTGGCGATCGTGCTGTCGAGCGTCTGCATCACCGTCGCCAGCATGATCGAGACCGTGATCATCGGCCGGTTGAGTACGTCGTTCATGGCGGGTGATCGAGCAGCGCCTGCAAGTGCTCGAGAAGTTCGGTCGCGGTGCGCAGGTTTTCCGCATCGACGGTTGCCAGCAACTCGCGACGAAAGGTATCGGCTTCGGCCTTGAGGTCTTCGTACAAGGCGGTTCCGTTCTCCGTCAGCGCGACTTGCTTGACGCGCCGGTCGGTACTCGAGGGAACGCGGAGCACGAATCCCGCCCGCACGAGCCGATCGATCATCGCCACCATCGTGGCGCCTTCCACGCCGAGGCGGTCGGCGAGCTCCGATTGCGACAGTGGGGAGTTGGCGCGCGCGACGACGGCGATCGTGAGCCAACTCGCCTGGCTGACGCCCAGGTGTTTGAGCCGCCGATCGAGGGCTAGGCGCCAGGAGCGCGCCGAGTTGTGAAGTGCGATCGTGAACCGCTCTTGGATATCCATGGTGCCCCGGGCAGATCTAGTACGCTATCTAATCATTAGACTACGAACTAAAAAGATATCATAAGGCCGGCGGAAGGTGAAGTCATGGGACCGGGTCGCCCGGAGTTAGGTCTTGAGCCAGGCCACGGTTGCCATGCCTAACATCGTCATCAGCAGGGAACCGATCAGATGAACGGCAATGCCGGAGAACGCCCAGACCAGGCGTCCGGTCTGCATGAGCGTCACCATCTCGAGCGAGAAGGTCGAGAACGTCGTCAAGCCGCCGCAAAAGCCGGTCGTAAAGAACAGCCTCCATTCAGGCGGCAGCCCAGGATAGGTCGCGAAGAAAGCGACGGCGACGCCGATGATGTAACAGCCGATCAGATTGGCGGCGAGCGTGCCGGGCGGCACGGTCGGAAAATAGCGATTCAAGGCCATCGCGAGGACCCAGCGCAACAGGCAGCCCAACACGCCTCCGATCGCGACGGCAAAAAAGGCGCGCCACATGGTTCAGGTTTGCAGGGGGCGAGCGTTGACAGATGCCATCGCTAAGATCCTAATTGAGTTGCAACGGCTTATCAAAAGTTATGCAGAACCCGCACATCAGGACTGAATTGCCCGGACCCAAGGCGCGTGCGATGATCGCGCGAGACGCGCTCGTCGTCTCCCCGTCCTATCCACGTGACTATCCTTTCGTGATGTCGCATGGTCGCGGCGCCGAAGTCTGGGACGTCGACGGCAATCGCTTCCTGGATTTTGCGGCTGGAATCGCTGTCTGCAGCACCGGGCATTCGCACCCGCAGGTCGTCGCGGCCGTCAAGGCGGCCGCCGACCGGTTCCTGCACATCTCCTCCGACTATTGGCACGAGGGCCAAGTCCTGCTCGGGGAGCGGATCGATGCGCTCGCACCGATGCAGGAGCCTGTCATGAGTTTCTTCACGCAGTCCGGCACCGAGAGTGTCGAGGGCGCACTCAAACTCGCGCGTTTCGTGACGGGGCGACAGCGATTCATCGGCTTCCTCGGCGGCTTCCACGGTCGCACCATGGGTTCGCTCGCGTTCACGTCGAGCAAGTACACCCAGCAGAAAGGCTTTTTTCCGACCATGGCGGGCGTCACCCACGTGCCGTATCCGAACGCTTATCGCCCCTTGCTGGCGGGGCCCGATCAAGGCCGCGCAGTGTTGTCCTATCTCGAGGACGTTTTGTTTGCGAGCAACGTGCCGGCCGCCGAAGTAGCCGGGATCCTGATCGAACCGATCCTCGGCGAGGGCGGCTACGTCGTGCCCCCGGATGGGTTCCTCGCCGGCCTGCGCGCTTTGTGCGACCGCCACGGCATTCTGCTGATCTTCGATGAGGTGCAGTCCGGTATCGGGCGGACCGGCAGGATGTTCGCCTGCGAGCATTGGGGCGTCGAGCCGGACATCATGACGCTCGCGAAGGGCTTGGGCTCCGGCCTGCCGATCGGCATGGTCGTCGCGAAGCGCGGCATCATGGAGCGCTGGACGCGCGGTGCCCACGGCAATACCTATGGCGGCAATCCGCTCTGTTGTGCCGCTGCGCTCGCGACCCTCGATCTCGTGGCCGGCGAATACAGTGAAAATGCCGCGAGTGTCGGCGCGTATTTCATGGGGCAATTGACGGTGCTGGCGAACCGGTTCGAGCAGATCGGCGAGGTTCGCGGCAAGGGCCTGATGATCGGCATGGAACTGGTCACCGAGCGGACGAGCCGCGCTCCGGCCCGGGCTCTCTGCGACGCGCTGATCACGCGCGCCTATCAAAACGGCCTGCTGCTGCTGTCCTGCGGGGCCAGCACCGTTCGCTTCATGCCGCCGTTGCTGATTTCGAAGACCGAAGTCGACGAGGCGGTCGGACTGCTCGAGCGCAGCTTGATCGAGGCGCTGGGACTCACGCCGGCAAGCAGGCCATGAGCCTGAAGGCACGCGCGACAAGCCGCGGCGGGCGCGTTCGCGCGACTATGATCGCAGTACTCCTCGCCACGCTCCCGGCGGCCGGCCTGCCGTCAGCCCGCGCCGCCGAGGAAAAAAAGCTCTATATCTACAACTGGGCCGATTACATCGGTCGCGACACGATCAAGGAGTTCGAGCAACTCACGGGCATCAAGGTCGTCTACGACACCTATGATGCGGAGGAGACCATGGAGGCGCGGCTGCTGGCCGGCGACTCCGGCTACGATCTGGTCAGTGCTTCGCAGAACTTTTTCGGGCGTGAAATCAAGGCCGGCGTCTACGAACGCCTGGACAAGGCGAAGATCCCTCTCTGGAAGAACGTCGATCCGCACGTGCTCGCGATCGAGGCGGCCTACGACCCGGGCAACGAACATGCCGTCCCTTACTTGCATGCGATGAACGGGTTTGCCTACAACGTGGACATGATCAAGGCACGGATGCCGAACGCGCCGGTCGACAGTCTCGACATGGTCTTCAAGCCGGAAATCGTTTCGAAGTTCGCAGATTGCGGCGTGACCTTCCTGGATTCGCCCGAGGATACGATCGGCCTCGCGATGCGCTATCTCAAGATCGATCCGAACCATGCGGGTCCCGCCGATTACAAGGCCGCGGAACAGCTGCTCTTGAAGGTCCGCCCATACATCCGCTCGTTCGATTCGAGCGAGTTCATGAACGGGCTCGCCAACCGGGAGACCTGCATCGCGATGTCCTGGTCGAGCGATTACGCCAACGCCCAGGCGCGGGCGAGGGCGGTCGGCCTCAGCGTGAACCTGGCGTTCACCGTGCCCAGCGAGGGCGCCATGCAGTCCTTTTCCTCGCTGCTGATTCCCGCGGGAGCGCCTCACCCGCAGGCCGCCTATCGGTTCATCAATTTTCTCCTGCAGCCACGCGTGATCGCGGCGATCACCAATGAGATTTATTATGGAAATGATAATATAGCGTCACGGCCTTACGTGAACCCTTGGATCTTGTCCGATCCAACCTTGTATCCGACCCCGGAAATCGAGGCGCGGCTCTATCGTGAGGACGAAATTTCGCCGGCGAAGGAGCGGATCCTCACGCGCACGTGGACGCGGGTGAAGACGGGCACGTAGACGCAAGACGAGGGTTCATCTTGAGCACCCAGCACAGTTCCTTGAAACTGACGATCGAGTCACAGAACCGACTGGTCGTGGAGCGGACCGACGGTCCGCGCTACGCCGTGCATCCGATCTGGCTGCGGGAGCGGTGCCGGGACTCGGCGAGCATGGACCTGATCACCGGTCAACGCCTGCAGGATCCGTCGGACCTCGATCTGGATCTGCATCTGACGGCGTTGACCGAGCTGCGGCCGGGACGCTTGCGCGTGCGCTTCAGCGACGGTCACGAGACCGAATTCGACGCGTCCGAACTCCTCAGGGAGGCCGCGCTGCCGCCCGGCCAGCACGATTGTCCGGAGGAGATTCTCTGGGCCGCGACCCTGGCTCCCTTGCCGCGCGCCGTATGGCGCCTCGAGCCGTCGCCGACGGAGCTCGCGGCTTGGACCGAGCGCTTCCTGCAATATGGTTTCATCATTTTCAGCGACGTGCCCAGCGAGCCCAAGGAGGTGCTGAAGGTTG
>Ga0116226_10005663_pt1 | contig 11160 bp, 8 predicted proteins | sample S1TSphfallax_FD_89692 | JGI IMG/M metagenome (GOLD analysis project Ga0116226, IMG submission 89692) | Host-associated microbial communities from peat moss isolated from Minnesota, USA - S1T2_Fa - Sphagnum fallax MG | ecosystem: Host-associated > Plants > Peat moss > Unclassified | place: USA... | reverse complement strand
TACAGCGCCGGGATCTGGTTCAGGAAGGTGGCGCGATAGTAGGACAGCGCATTCTCGATTTCATCGGCCACGGTCAAGCGCGATTCGCGCAGCATCCGCGTTTGCCACAGCGAGGTCACTCGCGCCCGCAGCAACGCTTCGTTATCTTCACGCTCGGCATGGGTCAGTGGTTGGTCGCGCTGTGCCAGTAATTGGGCGATATCGCGCTGCGCGTCGAGAATGCTCTTGCGCTGCACTTCGGTCGGGTGCGCGGTCAATACCGGCACGATCAAGGCATGATCGAAGAAGTATTGCAGCGCCGGGGTCTTGCCCGCGCCGGCTTGGGTCAAGCGTGACAGCGCATGGGCGATGGTGCCGGCGGGCGGCGCCGATTCGGCCAGTTGATGCACGCGACGGCGGCGGATATGGTGGCGGTCTTCGGCAATATTGGCTAGATGCGAGAAATAACTGAAGGCCCGCACCACCGACACGGTCTGGTCGCGGCTGAGCGCGTTGAGCAGCTTCTCCAACTGCTGGGCTGCGGCATGATCGTCTTCGCGGCGGAACTTGACCGCCTGCTTGCGCACCGTTTCGACCACTTCATAGACGGCATCGCCATCCTGTTCGCGCACCACTTCACCGAGCAGACGCCCGAGAAAACGGATGTCCTCGAACAACGGTTGGTCTTTGTCGGCACGCGAACCGCCCTTGGTGCCGATGGCGTTGGCACCGGCTGCATGCGTGGCGGTCGGCAAAGCAGTCAGGCGCGGGGTCTCGTGCGGAGCAAGCGCTACCGCGACCTGCACCGATTTGCTCGGGCGCGCGGTCTTCGCGCTCTTGCTGCTGGTCTTGCCAGTCGATTTTGCAGCCGCTTTAGCCGTACTTTTAACGGAGTCGGGCGCGGCGGCGGCAGGCGTCTGCCGAAGTTTGCGGGCGGTTCCGGATGACGTCACGATGCGTTTCCTCAATGGTGTCTGGTCCCAGGCGGCTGCTCGGGGCAGTCCGGGCTGCTGCGGTGGCGGCGCGGGGCCGGGGTGCCATGACAGGGTCGAATTAGGTGCGTGATACCATTGCTAGCCTTGATGGAACGGGTCCTTCGCTACTTTGATGAATACTGAACTTTCCACACCACGCGCGCCCGCCAAGCTGGTTATTGCTTCGCGGGAAAGCCGGCTTGCTTTATGGCAAGCGGAGCATGTGCGAGCCGCGCTGCAAGGGTTGTACCCCGCCTGCCAGGTTGAAATCCTGGGCATGACGACGCGCGGCGACCAAATTCTTGATCGTACCTTGTCCAAGGTCGGCGGCAAAGGGCTGTTCGTGAAAGAACTGGAAGCGGCACTGGCCGATGGCCGTGCCGATCTCGCCGTGCATTCGCTGAAGGACGTGCCTATGGTGCTGCCCGACGGCTTTGTCTTGAACGCGGTGATGGCGCGTGAGGACCCCTGCGACGCATTCGTATCGTCGCATTTCGACAACCTCGATGCACTACCGCCGGGTAGCGTGGTAGGCACCTCGAGTCTGCGGCGCGAGGCCATGTTGCGCACGCGTTATCCGCACTTGCAGGTTGCGCCCTTGCGCGGCAATCTCGACACGCGTCTGGCCAAACTCGACCGCGGCGAATACGCCGCCATCATTCTGGCCGCAGCCGGCTTGAAGCGTCTGGGTTTGGGCGCGCGCATCCGCACCGTGCTGGCGCCGGCCCAGAGCCTGCCCGCTGCCGGTCAGGGCGCACTCGGTATCGAAATCCGTGCCGGGCGGCCCGAGCTGCAAGCGTGGCTGGCACCGCTGAACCATGCGCCGACGGCGCTGGCAACTGCCGCCGAGCGCGCCGTATCGCGCGCCTTGGGCGGTAGCTGCAGCGTTCCGCTGGCCGCCTACGCGCAGTGGGTCGGTGGCGCGCTGCAACTGGAAGCGGCACTGGCTACGCCTGATGGCGCCAAGACGTTGACCGCGCGCGACCAGGTGGTGGCGCACGATCATGCGCAAGCCGATGCACTGGGTCTGCAAGTAGCCCGGGCGTTGATACAGCAAGGTGCTTTGGAGGTCGTTGCGGCGCTCAGTGCCGATAGCGCTGCGTCTTCTTCCCCGGACGGCGCCGCTTCCTGAGCGGATCGGCTTGGAACCTGCGATCCGTTGATGGGTCGGAGGCAGCACCTCTCTCCCACTTGATGGAGTCGCGATGTCCGAGGTCTCGACCACGTCTGTTTTATCCGCGCCTGCCTTGACTGCGCTGGTCACTCGACCGGCAGGCCAGGCCGAGCCCTTGCTGGCCGCCTTGCGCGAAGCCGGGGTCGACGCGCTCGAATTCCCCTTGCTTGAAATCCGGCCGGTGAGCGACCCGCACGACTTGCACGCCGCGCTGGCAGGGCTGGAACGCTATGCCTTGGTGATCTTCGTTTCGCCGAATGCAATCGACCAGGCCTTGGCCTATCGCGAGGCCGCGGGCCTGATCTGGCCCGTTCAGGTCCCGCTCGGTGTGGTCGGACCCGGTAGTGTGCGCGCCCTCGCCCAATGGGGCGTGAGCGCGCCGCGCTATCAGGTGATTGCGCCGGCTGGTGCTCTGGCCGAAGCGGGTGCCATCGAAGCCGGTACTAGCCGTGTTGGCGGTATCAGCGGCATAAGCAGCGAAGCCGGCGCGCTGGACAGTGATCCCCGCTACGATTCGGAGGCCCTGCTCGACGCGCTCGATCAGGCCGTGCAGCTCGATCAGTTGGTCGGCCGCGAGGTCCTGCTGGTGCGCGGCAACGGCGGGCGCGAACTGCTGGCCGACACGCTGCGCGCGATGGGCGTCAACGTGACCGCAGTGACAGCCTACCAGCGCAGCATGCCGAACGTCAGCGCGGCCCGGTGGCAGGACCTGACGCAACGACTGGCGCGCGGTCCCGAGCAGCTGGTGTGGATCTTCACCAGTTCGGAAGGGGTGCGCCATCTGATCGAGGCGGCGCGGGTCGCACTGGCGCCCGCCGACTATGCGGCCTTGCTGCGCAGTCATGCGCTGGCGCCGCATTCCAGAATTGCCGAGACCGCACGCAGTCTCGGTTTTGATACGATTACAGTCTCAGGCGCGGGCGATCGCAATATCGTTGGCGCGTTTTTGTCCTTGGCTGCGGCGCAGCCGACTGAAGGGGTCTCCAGACGCATGACTGATACGCACGATAGCTCGCACGCCTCGCACGCCTCTACCGACACGCCTGCACCGAACGCGGCCAGCACCGATACCGCCGCCGCGCCAGGCGCCACGGCGGCTGACCTCGAGCGCGACGATACGGCAAGCCGGGCATCCGCGCCTGATGCCAGTGCGTCGACCGTGGCGGGCATGCCCCGTCAAGGCAGCGGCGCCATTGCGCTGCTGTGGGCGGCCTTGTTGATCGTGCTGCTGGCCGCGGCGGCTGGTGCCTATGTCTTGAACCGCAAGCTTGAACGCACCGAGCAGGCCCTGGCGCGGCGCGCCGACGCCGACGATGTGCGCTTGACCCAGGCGCTGGCGCAAACGCACCAACTCGATACGCAATTGACCACCCAGTTGGGGCAGATCAACGGTCGGGTCGAGGACAATCAAACCGCGCAGCAAGCCTTGCAGCAACAGTTTCAGGATCTGGCCCGCAACCGCGACGACTGGACCCTGGCCGAAATCGGCCAAATGCTCTCGACCGCTAGCGAGCAGTTGCAGCTGACCGGTAATGTGCAGCTTGCCTTGTTCGCACTGCAAAGCGCGGATGCGCGTCTGGCGACCTCCAGCGGTCCGCAGATGCTGAGCGTGCGGCGCGCGATCGAACAGGATATCGAGCGCATGAAGGCCGCACCCACAGTCGATCTGGCGGGTATGGCGATCAAACTCGACGACGCCATCGCGCAAGTCGATACCTTGCCGCTGGCAGGCGAAGCCGCACCGCCCGCGAGTGCCTCGCAAGCCGCGTCCAGCCTGCCTAGCAGCGACAGCAGCGCACAGGGATGGCGCACCTGGGCCACCGCTTTCCTGGCCCAGGCCGGACACGATTTGAAGAGCCTGATCCAGATCCGCCGCATCGATGACCCCGATGCCATGCTGGTGGCACCCGATCAAGGCTATTACCTGCGCGCCAACCTGAAGCTGCGTCTGCTGTCGGCGCGCCTGTCGCTGCTGGCCCGCAATCAGGTCACCCTGACCTCCGATCTGAACTCGGCCAATCAGGCGCTTGCGCGCTATTTCGATCCGACTTCCAAGCGCGTCCAGACCGTGCGTGGTTTGCTGCAGCAAGTCGGGCAGGCGTCCGCCAGTGTCGAACTGCCGAACATGAACGCCAGCCTGGCGGCCGTGCGGCAATTCAAGAGCCGGAGCTAAGCCATGCTACGAGCCCTGATCTGGTTGGCGTTTCTGTTTATTCTGGCGACCGCGCTCGCCATCCTTGGCAGCATCGACGATGGCCATGTGATGATCCTGGTCGCGCATCAGCGCATCGATTTCCCGCTCAACCTGCTGGTGGTGGCGCTGGTGGTCGGCTTTATCGCTTTCTATAGCGCGCTGCGCCTCGCGCGCAATCTCTGGACCATGCCGGGCCGGGTGGCGGCCTATCGTCAGCGCGCCCGCGCGGCCAAAGGTCAAGCCGCTCTGCGCGAAGCCATTGGTCATTTGTTCGCGGGCCGTTTCCCGCGTGCCGAGAAAGCCGCGCGCGATGCCGGCCTGCTGCCGGAAAATATCGAAGCGGCCGGCCTGATCGGCGCCACGGCCGCGCATCGCATGCATGAATTCGAACGGCGTGATGCCTGGCTGGCTGAAATCAAGCACGCCGACTGGCAGGATGCCCGTCTCACCGCAAAAGCCGATATGTGCGCCGACGCGCGCGATGCCGACGGCGCGCTGGCGGCGCTGTCCGCCATGCAGGCGCAGGGGGCGCGCCGCATCTATGCGCAGCAGATCGCGTTGCGCGCGCATCAGCAACTCAAACATTGGGGCGAAGTGCTGCGCCTCGTCAAAACCCTCGAAAAGCGCGAAGCCATCCATGCGGCAGTGGCGGTGCGCCTGCGCCAACTGGCTGGCGAAAACCTGTTGCGCGAGTGCCGGCACAACCCGGATGCGCTGCTGGAGTGCTGGAATAATCTGCCCGAAACCGAAAAAAACTCGGCGCGCCTGGCTGAACTCGCCGCCGGCCTGCTGGTCGACCTCGAACGCTACGCGCCGGCCCGCCGTATCGTCGAGGAGGCGCTCGAGCACAACTGGGAGCCGCGTCTGCTGCGTCGCTACGCCGATTGCGCCGGCACCGAACCATTGGCGCTGATCCAACGCGCCGAAGCATGGCAGCGCGACCATAGCGAAGATCCCGACCTGTTGTTTGTGCTGGGGCGCCTGTGCCTGCAACAACAGTTGTGGGGCAAGTCGCAGGCCTTCCTCGACGCGGCCCTGAAGCTGACTGAACAGAGCGGGGATACGGCCCTGGGCGCGCGCCTGCATCGCACCCTGGCCCAATTGCACGAAGAACTGGGCAACCGTGAACTGGCAGGCGAGCACTACCGCGCTTGTGCCTTGGCGGCCTGAGCCCGGCCTTGGGCACACGCTGGCGTACCGAGTCCGGGTTCCCGGCCCGCGGTTCGCTATAATTCGTTTTTACACTGAACTTACCCGAGATATCCGATGAGTTTCAATCACGTTCCCGCCGGCAAGAACCTGCCGCACGACTTCAACGTCGTTATCGAAATCCCCGCCCAGAGCGATCCGGTCAAGTATGAATTCGACAAGGAACTGGGCCTGCTGGTGGTCGACCGCTTCATCGGTACCGGCATGCGTTATCCCGCCAACTACGGCTTTATTCCGCAAACCCTGTCGGGCGACGGCGATCCGGTCGATGTGCTGGTGATCACCCCGTTCCCTCTGCTGGCCGGCTCCATCGTGCGCGCGCGCGCGCTCGGCATGCTGCAAATGACCGACGAATCCGGCGTGGACGCCAAGTTGGTGGCGGTGCCGATCGACAAGCTGTGCCCGATGACGGCCGACCTCAAGACCATCGACGACGTCCCCGGCTATCTGAAAGACCAGATCAAGCACTTCTTCGAACACTACAAGGCGCTGGAAAAGGGCAAGTGGGTCAAGGTCGAAGGCTGGGAAGGTGTGGACGCCGCCAATAAGGAAATCCTCGACGGCGTGGCGAACTACAAGAAGTAAGGATCGCTTGCAATCCGAACCGCTGGCCCGGCCTTGTCTCGGGCGCAGCGGCTTCGGTCAACGGCGCGTGCTCGCGTCGGGCCTTGGCCCGGCCTGATCACGCGCCGTTTTGCTTTCCACGCCAGTTTGCTGGCCGATATCCAAGCGGACAGCTCAATCGATATCTAAGCCGGCACTACGCTGACCACGTAGTTGTCTTCGCATTGCTCCAGGCTCAGCACCAGCCGACCCTCCACCAGCTCGCGCTTTTGCGCGGCGCTCAAGCGTTTGACCCGGAACTCGGCTTTGGAAGCACTGGCCCGATCGGGTAATTCGAAGCTGACCAGCAGGCGGCGCGGCGGACGTGAGCGGGTATAGCGCGCGCCCGTGCCGCTTTCGTGTTTGGCATAGCGCGCTGCCACATCGACCGCGATGCCGGTGTAGATGCTGTCGTCGTTGCACTCGATCAGGTAGAGAAACCAGGGCATATCGGGTCGCGGTCCGCGGTCGCTAAAGGCAGAAAGTAAACTCAGGCATGATCGGGCGCAGCCGGCGCCACACCGGCCTTGAAGGGATTGCGTTCGCGCAACTCGTCCACATAGGCGTCGATGCCGCCGCTCTCGCGTTCCAGAAAGCGCTCGATGGCGTCGGCAAAAGCCGGATGGGCGAGCCAATGCGCCGAATGCGTGACGGTGGGCAGAAAGCCGCGCGCCATCTTGTGCTCGCCCTGCGCACCGCCTTCGAAGGTGGCGATGCCCTGTGCGATACAGAATTCCAGCGGTTGGTAATAGGCGGTCTCGAAATGCAGGCACGGCACCTGTTCTATCGCCCCCCAATACCGCCCGTACAAAGTGCCGCCGCCCGGTTCGCGCTGATACACCAGCAGGGAACTGGCAATCGGCCGGCCTTCGCGCTCGGCGATCACCAGCAGCAGATTGTCCGGCATCGAGGCGGCCAGGCGCAGGAAAAATTCGAGGTTCAGATAGGGACTCGAATGATGCTCGCGATACGTGCGCCGATAGCAGCGGACAAAGAACTGCCAGTCGGCTTCGGTGGCATCGGCGCCCGGCACATGGCGAAAACGCACCCCCGCCTCATGCACCTTGCGCCGTTCCGCGCGGATGTTTTTGCGCTTCTTCTGCTCCAGCGTGGCCAGAAAAGCCTCGAAATCGCGATAGCCGGCATTCAACCAATGAAACTGGACGCCGCTGCGCAGCTTCATGCCGCTGTCGCGCAGGATCTCGCATTCGGGCGCATCCGGAAACAGGATATGCAGCGACGACACTTCGGCCTGGCCGGCCTGGCCGGCCAGACCGACCAAAGCGCGGGCGAGCGCAGCGCGCGCGGCGTCGTCCTCGGCCATCAGCCGGGTGCCGGTCACGGGCGTGAACGGTACTGCGCACAGCAGCTTGGGATAGTAGTCCAGACCGTTGCGCTGGTAGGCATCGGCCCAGGCCCAGTCGAATACATATTCGCCATAAGAGTGCGACTTGACATAGAGGGGCGCGGCCGCGGCCAGGACTTCACCCGTCGTGCCGTCTGCCCGAGTGCCATCGCGCCAGAGCGTGACGAACTGCGGCTGCCATCCGGTCTCGGCCGTGGCGCAACCGGTGGCATCGAGTGCGTGCAAAAACGCATGCCGCAGAAACGGCGTCGGCCGTGCTTGGCGCGCCAGCAATCCATCCCAGTCGGCGGCGTCGATCTCGGCTGGCGTATCGGCGATACGGGGGCGGTAGGTGTATGTCATCCGGCGGGTCGCGCGGCCTTATGGTCGAACTGAGGCATTCAAAGATCCGGAATCTGGTCGAGGTCGCGCATCCACACGACCGACTCGGAATCACTGGGGGCGCGCCAGTCGCCGCGCGGCGACAGCGAGCCGCCCGAGCCGACCTTGGGGCCATTGGGCATGCAACTGCGCTTGAACTGGCTTTGCCGGAAGAAGCGATCGAGGAAGATCGCCAGATTGCGCTTGATGCTGGCCAGGTCGTACTGATTGCGCGCCACATGCGCGCCTTCCGGCCAGGCGCCCAGGGTCTGATCATGCCACGCGCTGTACGACAGGAAAGCCACCTTGGTCGGCGTGAAACCATAGCGCAGCACGTAGTACAGATTGAAATCCTGCAGCTCGTACGGGCCGATGAAATCTTCGGTGCGTTGTTCGGTGCGGCCGGCCACCGTGCCGGGCACCAGTTCCGGGCTGATTTCGGTGGCCAGCACGTCGAGCAGCACATTGGAGCCGCTCGCGCCGATCTGACCGGTCTCGGCGACCCAGCGGACCAGATGTTTGATCAAGGTCTTGGGCACGCTGCCGTTGACGTTGTAATGCGACATCTGATCACCCACGCCGTAGGTGCACCAACCGAGCGCCAGTTCGCTCAGGTCGCCGGTGCCGAGCACGATGGCGCCGCGGTGGTTGGCCAGACGGAACAGATGGCTGGTGCGCTCGCCCGCCTGCACATTCTCGAAGGTGACATCGTATTGTTCGACGCCATCGGCGAAGGGGTGGCCAAGATCTTTCAACATCTGCATGCAACTGGGGCGGATATCGATCTGCTGGGCACTGCAGCCGACCACCTCCATCAGCGCCAAGGCCTGGCGCAAGGTCCGCTCGCTGGTGGCGTAGCCGGGCATGGTCACGCCGATGATGTTGGTGCGCGGCAATTGCAGGCGATCCATGGCCTTGGCGCAGACCAGCAGGGCATGGGTGGAATCGAGTCCGCCCGAGATCCCGATCACCACTTTCTTGATGCCGCTGGCGGCCAGGCGCTGCGTCAGCGCTTGCACCTGGATGTTGTAGACCTCATTGCAGCGCGCATCACGCTCTTTGACGTCCGATGGCACATACGGAAAACGCGCGACAGCACGCTTGAGCGGCAAGTGCTCGGCGGCCGGCAGCGCAAGCTGAAACGATACCGTGCGAAAAGCCGCGGTATCGCCGCGATGATGCCGTACCGACTGGCCAAACGTGGTTTGATGGAGGCGTTCGTGGCTCAGACGGCCCAGATCGACATCGGCGTAGATCAGATGCGAGTCGTTGATGAAACGCTCGGATTCGGCCAGCAGATCGCCGTTTTCGTAGATCACGGCCTGACCGTCCCAGGCCAGATCGGTCGACGATTCACCCTTGCCGGCCGAGGTGTACAGATAGGCTGCAAGGCAGCGCGCCGACTGCTGCGCCACCAGTTGGCTGCGATAGGCGGCCTTGCCGACCACCGCATTCGAGGCCGACAGATTGACCAGCACCGTGGCGCCCGCCAAGGCGGCGAACGACGACGGCGGAATCGGCACCCACACGTCTTCACAGATCTCGACGTGAAAGCGCAGCAGGGGCAGGTTCTCGATTTCGAACAGCAGACTGGAGCCGAACGGCACGCTTTGTCCGAGCAGGGCGATTTCGTCGACATTGGCGCAGTCTGCCGCGCTGAATTGACGCGCTTCGTAGAATTCGCCGTAGTTGGGCAGATAGCTCTTGGGCACCACGCCCAGCAAGCGGCCCCCCGCGACCACGGCGGCGCAGTTGAATAACTGATGCTCGACCTGCAACGGCAGGCCGACGATCAGGGCCGCGCCTATCTGTTCGGAGGCAGCAACCACACTGGCCAGCGCGGCCATGCTCGCATCGAGCAGCGCTTTCTGGTGGAACAGGTCGTCGCAGCTATAGGCAGACAAACCCAGTTCGGGAAACGCGATCAACACCGCACCCTGCTGGGCCGCCTCGGTGGCGAGCCGGATGGTTTCGGCCGCATTGAAGGCCGGATCGGCGACCCGACAGGTCGGGACACCGACCGCCACTCGGGCGAAGTCGTGCGCGTAGAGGTTGAAGAACCGGTTTTTCATGGTCTAGCCTGTCTATTGCCTGCCGTATAGGGTGCGCGTTGGCCTGGCCCTGGTTTGTTGGCGCGATATACGCGTTGTCAGCTCGGCATGCACTGTGCGCATCCGCGCGCCGCTACCGCATCGTATCCGTATCTGCTTAGTTTACCGTGGATAGCGATTTTCAACGAGAAAGCGGCCGCACGCATCGCTTTGGGTCGTGAGTGCACCATGCTTGTGCCGGATGGCGCCGGGTGTATGCGGGGTATATGCGGGGTATATGCGAGGTATGTGGTTTACCGCCAGTATTAGCAGGCGTTTGAGCGATTGGACCGCCCATGTTTCGGGTATATCCGAGTGTGCCGCTCGCGCTTTTACCCGGTTTGGGCACAGCGGGCTGTGTCACAATGTCATGCATAGCCCGGGCATTGATGACGCTGTATGCCGTGTCGTCAGCTCAGGGGCGCGATGGCACCACGCCGACTTTATCGGCACTCGCATGGCCCCCGCAGCCCGGCTCGATTTGCATCACGGCGGTTGCCATGGCACCGCCTTACCACTGTGAGGACATCATGAAACGCGTGACTGCGATCATCAAACCCTTCAAGCTCGACGAAGTGCGTGAAGCATTGGCTGAAGTGGGACTGACCGGACTGACGGTGACCGAGGTCAAGGGCTTCGGTCGGCAAAAAGGGCATACCGAGTTGTATCGCGGTGCCGAATATGTGGTCGACTTCCTGCCCAAGGTGAAAATCGAAGTGGTGGTGTCGGCGGCCCAGGTCGATCAGGTGATCGACGCCGTGGTCGGCGCCGCGCGCACCGGCAAGATCGGCGACGGCAAGATCTTCGTCACCGAAGTCGAGCGCGTGATCCGTATCCGCACCGGCGAGCAGGACGAAGCCGCCATCTGAGCCCTGCGTGACCCAGCCGCGTGTGCGCTGATGCGCCGACATGCCCGGTTGAGCGGGCACTGCATCGTATTGCTTGGGCTGGGCAGTGGGCAGGTTGACTGGCCGGGTGGGTGGCGGGTTGGGTGGCCGGTTGGGCAGCGGGTGCCGCCGCTGCAAGCACCGCTTTGAGCACTTCAGCGCGGCAGCCTGACCCTGAGTTTGTAGGTGGCCAGGCGCGCAATCAGAATAAACGCGGTCGACAATGCCGCCGCCGGATCGCTGCTGATACCGGCGCGCTGCAGCACGATATAGACCCAGCATCCCAGAAACGCACAGGTTGCGTAGGGCCGCGAATCGCGCAGT
>Ga0116226_10005662_pt1 | contig 11162 bp, 5 predicted proteins | sample S1TSphfallax_FD_89692 | JGI IMG/M metagenome (GOLD analysis project Ga0116226, IMG submission 89692) | Host-associated microbial communities from peat moss isolated from Minnesota, USA - S1T2_Fa - Sphagnum fallax MG | ecosystem: Host-associated > Plants > Peat moss > Unclassified | place: USA... | reverse complement strand
ATTCTATAAAGTCATTGTAGTCTTATGTGCCCTAGTCCTGAAGACCATAAATCTACATTATTAAAGGGATCCCATTAATGTGGTTGGTTTAGTTTGTTGATTTTTTTTTGGAATATTTTTTCCTGATTTGTATAAATCAAATTCCATGTTATAAATAACTATAATTTGACTTTTACAATTTTTGAAGCTACATTAACGTATATTAATGATAATTTCACCACCAACCAAATGAAGTTATTTTGTTGAAAATGTTTTTTCTTTAAACATGGGACATGTAAGACATTTGGAATGTCTTTAATCCAACCATTCTCTAGTTTACAAAAAAATTACTTGGCCAAGTATATGATGCTTAATGTTATTACTTAAATACACAACTTTATCAAGGACAATTTTTCATGTCTTAAATGATTTTCTATCATGGGACATATGAGAAGTTACCCCTATATCCACATACCATATAAAATCATTTCCTTTTCTTACAAATAAGGCTACCACATACAATTTTTCATTATGTGTGATTGTTGTTTGCTACCATCTAATTTAGTTGCAACTTGTTTAAATAATCTCTAATTAAGTGACCAATTTTCTTCTAATAAAAACATGTCAAAGATGTTTGGTTTGTAGTTCTTTCATCAAAGGACGTATGTGACCCTTTTCCCTTACTTGGAAAATTATTCATTGTTGAATTTTTAAATTTTTAAATATGTTGACAATTTTCTTACATAAAGTGTGATTAAACTATTAGATGCACTTCCTAGTCTTTTCGTAAGTATTTCTTACTGCAACAAATCAATGATTAACAATTGCAAGGTTAAATCGTCTTGTTGCCATGATGAACTTATGAAAATTCTATAACTTGTACACATACTTCTCATATGTAATAATAAGGCATCATCATTTTTTTTTATAAAAGCGCATGTAGCAATGAGCTATTGTAAAGGAAACTCAACTATATGAATGTATTTTGTAACATTCTCTTCTTCTTTCATCTTATAAATGTTTGTAGTTTATCTTTTCGACCATTTTTGTCATTAACTCTTTTGATTTCAAAATTTTGGATAAAGTATAGACACGTTTAATTTGATGTTAATTTAGATTCCACATGTGAAACAACACTATTATTTAAACATTTATTAATGCTTGTGAATGCAAGATTATCATGCTCAACCCAATCATTTATGCTTTCTAGCCCATGTGGTTGGTAAAGCAAAGGTCTCTCCCATAGTTTGAATTGTGATAGGATCTATTGGTTTTTTTTTTTATCCTTTGACAATTAGCTCAAAACTCTTTCTTTGTCAAACAACAATGTGATTCTATCTTTCCACACATAGAAATATTGTCCATCAAATTTGGTAATATGACTAAATCAATTTTATTAAATTGTGACTCGTTTTTCTATTTGATTCAAATTTAAATGACTTACTTTGAACTTAAGTCATTGTTGATTTGAAACTTGACTTGGTCCTTGAAAATTGCATCTATGCATGCAAGACAACAATGTCATCAATGTACTCATTTATTGAAACTAATTTGGAATTAAAACTTGTGACATTGTAATCAAATTCCCATTTTAAGTTTCACTTAACTTTACACATGTGTAACTTTTGAACCTTTAAGTTCTCATGGACATCTTTGACATTTTTGTTGATGATATTTTCAAAGACAACAATTTTTTTCTTATTCATTGATTAGTTATATATCAATTAAAACCTTGTGGCTAGGGGAAAAGCTTTGGATTTAAGGAATGTATTCCAATGGTTAAATAAATCTTTAATTTTTAATTGAAATTTCACTTTTGAAAATGTGGGAAAGAGTTAAGAATAATAATAAAAGGGATGAAAGATTATAATTATTTTGAATAATAACTATTTGAATCACAAAGTTTCATCACTTTATATTAATGTTCATTCCTTAATGCTTTTCAAATATCTTAGCAAATGCCACGTTTCAATTTTACCTTCAAAAAATAAAAGACTTGTGAACAATTAAATCAAATCCATACATCTTATATATTTCAATTTCAATATAAGGATAAATTAATAAAATTAGATACATTTTCCACCTGCATTTTTAATATTGTAAATGATTGGTGATACTTTCCATATTTCAACACAATGATGCATCAAATTTGTAAATTATTATTGAATTGCCCAAAATTTTCATATTTGAAATTACTGCGACAATTGCATAAGATTAAATGAGATTTTTTTTAAAAAAATTTAAATGTTATTACATTGCATTCCAATATTGAACAATAACATTATAAGCATTTGATGCATTTTCCTAAAAACTACCTCATTTTATTTTCTTAACCATCTACACAAACATGAAAATGTAATGAAACTCAGATTATTTTGAATTATATATATATAGTTAGCAACATGATTTGATACCATGTGAGATTCACTCATTCCTAGAAACATTGATTAAAAATAGTCATGTTTTAATGAACAAGACAAGATTTGGTACATTGAGTGAATGCATGTTATGGTTTAAACAATTAAACGTTCGTCACAAATTAAAGTGGTAGTTTGCAATATTTATTTATATTTTGTCAAGTGTGTTGTGTTAACTACCCATTTAAATCATAATTAGGTTAGTCCAAAATTGAGTTAATGTAACTATATGTGTTTAAATTTGAGACCATTAGTTCAAGTGTTTGGGTCTGATGTACCATTCAAGGTAGTTCTTTGTACTTGGTTTATATGTGTGAACAACAATAGTTGTAGGCATCAACATGGTAGCACATGATAATTTGATGCATCATGGTGTATATTTGGAAAATATTTTGTGATGAAAATTGTAATTAATTGTCATTTACATTTTAATCTACCATTATGTTGTGAAATTGGTGCACAAATGAACAATTCAATACGAATTGGAATACATTTTTAGTTTGCAAAATGTTGGTGAAACACTAAAATTATTCTAAAAAAAAAAGAACAATAATCTTAATGAGAATTGTCCATAAAATTTTGCACATACAATAGACAACCATAATTTAAATCTATTCTTCATAGCTTTCAATTTTTTTTGAAGTCATCAAGTTCATATCAAATGATATTAAAAGATTCATTAATTCATTATGATATGATAATGTTGATGAGTGTGACCTTTCTTATGTTGTAAAATGTTTTTTTAATGAAGATATATTTGAACCAAATGTTGTTTTTATCATTCTACAAAAAAAAATTTAAAAAAAATAATAACAGTAATAAAATATTGTAAACTACTATCAAACTTTTTTAATTATAAAATTATTAGTGTACATTTACATGAATGCATGCTTATGAATCAATTGAATATTCAAGATTTTATAACTTATTTTTATTTTTGATGCCCAAATCACTTATATGTGAGTTCTATAACAATTCAAAGTAAGTGAAATTTTATGTGTCACTACTACTTTTGATACTATATGTAATATGTAATTCCAATTTTTCTTTAAAGCATCTACACCATACCATGCATTTACTTATGAGAATAGTAAAAACCTTTCTATATAGTTATTCACATATATAGAAATAGTTTGTATTCAACTAGGTTTTGATTTATACACAAGAGAACTACGTATTGTATATATCAATATGGGTGCAATCACAATCAAATAAACCAAAAAACATGTAGGGTAACCACCAAAACTCTATAAAAACTGTAATTTTGTTAAATATATTTTTGTGATGCCACTTTAATGCCATGCTAATCATGTAATGTAATGCTAAATGACTAATATGAATGTTGAAGAATTCAAAACAAAGATTCAAAAAAAAAAAATTGGGTTTTGGTTTTGATAAAAAAATCTTTGAATTTGAACAATAGTACATCAAAGTAGTCAATTTTGCAAATTACTAAGCTAAAGATTTTCTTTATAAAGGAATTTTGATGAAAAAATAATTGAGATGATGTTAATTGATTATCCACACTCAAAAATCACTCACAATTTGAAAGTTGTGAATTTTTTTAAAATTTAAATTAGAAATCTATTGAACATAATTTTAAAACTTCAAGAGTCCTTTACCACATGTAAATGGGGTGTAATGTACATAACATCTAAAACAAAATTATAGTTTATGAATAAATAAAAACATATTTTCATACAATTTGAAATTAAGATAAAATTTCAAAATGAAACATAGAATTTGGTAGGATTTATACACTTTTTTTAATAAAAAAATTATTCATGAAAAGTTAATACAATAAATGTGATGTATTGAAAAAACTATATGTATTTTTAGTAACATATTACAAAAAAATTCATCCCAAAAATCCTTTCTATGAGAAAATGAAAATGACCACAACAAGGACTATAGTTCTTGAATCCTTTGTCATCGTTGGTTAATTTGATTGTGATTACACCCATCTACATCCTAGGGTCTTATTCTTTGAAAATCTAATGCTAGAATTTGAATTCCTAATTTTCAACCCTAAGACCCTAAATGTAAAAATGTTGAACCCTAACACAAATCTTCATAGACTTCAAAACCTTCATATCTCAAAATCCTACCCCTTGGAGAGTCAATGTGAAAATATGAAATATTCGTAGTCTTCAACCTGAAAACCTTAAATGCAATAATGTTCAACCTTAGGAAGAATCTTCAAAGCTAAGTTCCTAGGATTACAAAAACCTATTTGATCTTAAGATCATGGTCCTTAAAGACCTTATTGTAGAAATTTGAAGTGATTAATATCTTAGGATTTTAAGGGCCAAATGTTTCCCAAAAACTCTTCAATCTTGTTATTTATTTTGTAGGCGTGCAGACCAAGGGCAAACTAACATGTTTTTTTTATGTATGCAAGACTTAGATGCAAAACACTCCAAACACTTGAAAAAAGTTTTATTTGATGAATACAAAAGATTCTTACAAATGGATCATCCATTTCGAGATGAATCAAAACACTTATTCAATGGCCTTGAGAAACGTCATCCACCACCATCATGGACAACAAACAAAGTGTGGGTAGCCCTATGGAGGAAGGCAATTGAAAGTCATGAGAGTTGGAGGTTAGAAACTCTAAGGCTAGGGGATCCAATCATGGATCCTCCTTTATGTTTGAAAATACTAATTTTTGGATTCTATACCTTGGATTATTGGCCATAGTTGTTCATCCACCATTTCCTTGATCCAATGCACATTGTGGAAAATGTGTGCAAGTCATTGCTATGCCACATCTTGGGGGAGAAGGATACAAAGGCATTTAGTGCAGACTTGGTTGCATCTAGCATAAAGAAGTCTCATTGGACACCTTAACCCAATGCCAAAGGCAAGATGGTGTATCAAGCTAATCCTTCCACTTTGCATAAAAAAAAGCACAAGATACATTCTTAGACATTTAAAAATCCATTAAGACACCTGTAGGGTTTGATGCAACCTTGCACAATTCATTCAACAAAGAAAATAAATTTAAAAGTTTAAATCACATGACTTCTACAACAATTTTTGTTACCATTTGCCTTTTTCTATTCAAGGTTTGATGACACAAGGGGCAAGGGAACCCATTTACAAGTTGGCATGGGCATCTATTGGATTTGATCCAAGAATGTAAACGGAAAGAAATTTACCATCATGGAAAAAGAAATGCCTTTGGTGATGGCTTTCTTTCAATTGCAATTTCCCAAATCAATTTTTGAAACCCCCAAAAACATTTGCTAATTCATTTGGTGGAAGAAATGGAATTAATTAGACTAGTACAAGCTCAATGGATGTTTTCATTAAAAGGTACTAAAAAACATTGAAGGAGTTTGTTAGGCAAATAACACATCTAGAAGTTAACATGGCTGAAGGTTGCCTCATGCAAGAAGCCATGGGTTAATTTATGCCATGACATCATCAGGAACTTGGATGTTTATGCTCCTCTAGCTTGGAAAGATGAACAAGATTTGCACACAATTGATAATTTTTCTTACAAATCCCATGCCAATTTAATTCCTAGTTTGTTCACTTATTTGAATTCCTTCTCCTCCATTCCACTTAATGAAAACAAGGGTTTTTTTTTTAATGGTGTTCCAAAGATAAAAGTTTAAAAGCATTAGACAAATGATATGTTTTTAATCTTATGGAATAACGGTTTTTACTCATGATTTTTTAAAAATTTGATAACTAATTTTAAGCAACAATATTAGATTTAGTTTCACATATGTCAATGCTTTGATATGGTGTGTGGTGGAATGTAAATAATTTTTAGTTTGGAAAGTTTTTCTAAGCTTTTAGCTCTTAAGTTGTATTCAATTTTTGCCAAAAAATGGTTTTTTGTAAACTTTCGTATGAAAATTAGTTTCAACACTTTGAAAAGATATCATTCTGAAAAATTGTTTCAAAATTCATTCAGATTTAGGGTTGTGTATTGTAAGGTGTTGTATAAACCCTTTACATCCAAATGTAAATTTGTTGCCAAATTACTTGATTTTTTGTTCATCTCCTAACAAAATACTTTTGGAGGCGATAGGCCAAGTTTTGCAAGGCCTTAGCAAGGTGAAGAAATTCCTAGGACCGGAAGACATAACATATTGTCAACTGAACATAATTTTTCCTTCAAAATTCACAACAAATGGAAAAGTGAGTGGAAAGTTATAATGAAGCTAAGAAGATGAATGAAGATGATCAAAAGAGGTGGAGGATAGCCCATCATAGGCAAGGACCTTGCCTTCCTAACATTCAAACTCTTGACAAATGGGTGGTTTTAGGATGGTGAAGGTGTTGTTGATTATGTCAATATATTGAAGGAGACCATTAAAGTCAATTTCAACAATTTTGCAAATGAGGTTATTTTCAAGATTCGTTGGTTAAAACTTAAGGTGAAATAGGATGATTGTCTATTTCCTTTGTTGATGTAACTCAAGTTTTTCGAACCATGTGCATTTTCAAAAAATGTGGAACAAATCGTTTTTGCCCCAAATTCTTTGAATTTAAACTAAAAGTTTGTCCTTCAAGACTTTCTTAGGGAATTCATGTTGTTTGACAACATTGAACCCATGGATTAGGATGATGGGAGACATGTGGTTGATTCATTGGAGAAATCATTACGAACTATTTTCCTCCTAGTGGTAACAATGATGAGGATGATAATAATTGCAAAAACTTTAGTGATGAAGTTACTAATGAAACAACATCAAGATTGTTTATACATGAATATTGGTTAAAAGACCATCGTAAAAACAAATGTTGTCCTTTTCCACCCCCACACATTGTGACTACTGTTTGATTTGATTACATTTCAATTACATTTGGCCATCTTTGAGTTTTTTTAGTGGCTTGTTGCACCAACTAATGGTTAATATTGTTCATAGTTGTTACATTCATTATGTTGTTCACTTATGAATATAATTTGGACCCTTTTTTTTTAAATTAGTAATTTCAAATTGTTGATGTGGAGATTGAGGTATCATATAATTTTATTTACACAATGCATTATAACAGGTTGGTGATTTTTTTGACATCTCTTCAACTCTCAACATGGTACATGAGTTGAACCACTAACTTTTGACATGTTGAAACCATTACTCATGAATTGCATTTTATAATTACCATAATTTATTAAAACACATATAACAATATAAAACCTCACATTTATATTAAAACAAATCAATAATGTTTTTCACATCTTTTCAATTATCAACATGTGTACATGAATTAAACATTCACTTTTAATATTTTAAAACCATTATTCACAAGTTCTATCTTGCATTTATTAAAATATATTGAATCACATGCAACTCAATGTTTTGCAATTATACTTGAATGGTTTAGTGAGGTTTTTCACATTTTTTGAATTATCAACATCTTTACATACGTTGAATCATCCAATTTGAACTTATTAAAACCATTATTCAAATGTTGCATATTGCAATTATGAGTATATATTGAAACACACACAATAATTTAATGCCTCACATTTATATTTGAATATGTTAATGAATTTTTCACATCTTTTGAATTATTAACATTTGCATATGAATTTAATCATTCATTTGAATGTGTTAAATTTATTTTTTCACAAATTGTAGTTTGCACTCATCACAACTTTTTGAAATAGATGTATAAAAGCTAGGCATATTTCACATTTATATTTGAATGGGTTGATGGGAAGTCAAACGTTCATGCATGCCAAGTTTAGAATAGACCTCTAATTTTACAATTTTATTTTTAACAATATTATTAAAAATATGAAATATTTACATATTATATAAAAATATATAATTTGTTCTACTTATTATTTATATTCTAAACATGATTTATCAATTTTGTAAGGCTTTTTTTGTTACAAGTTTATGTTTAAATATTTAGAGGTGAATTTTATTTTTTAATTTTAAAATATTAAATAAATTAATGATTTTTTTTTTAAAATATTTCAAATTTGTGGTCATCCACAATAAATTTTAACCATCTTTTAGTGGTAGACTATATGTATATGGAGATATAAACTTGTTAAAATATTTTTATATTTTGGCTCTAAGTCTTAAAACCCATTATAAAATTATATCATTAGAAAAAATTAGATATATTTTTTAAATTAAAAAAATTAAAAATCATTTGTTGATGTTGATGGTCTTTTTTTATGGTTGCAAAATTTTGGAATTCACCACCAAAAAAAAAAATTAGTTACATCATTAATATTATTTTAATGTTTTCAAAAAAATTGGATAAGGTTTATAGTGATTTCAAAGATTGAACTTTAAAAAATTTCAAATAAATTTGATGTTGGAATTGTGTTTCAGGTTGGAATTATTAAAACTAATTAAAAAAAATTATTCATTGAAAGTAACCTTTTTTACCCAATTTTGTGATTTCATTTTTTTGGAATTTTTTTCATTGTTTACATTTTCCCTTGAATTTGTACCATTTTTTCCATTTTTTTCCTAACAAGAATTACCAAGTTAAGAAATTCAAAACAAAAATATCATGTTGGTTGGGGAGGGGGGTTTAATCTAATTATTTAATGCTTTCATCAAATTATCTTACTTTTACTTCTCCAAAGGAAAGAAAGGTAATATACATTTTTACATCATAAAAAAGATAATTATATTTAGTGATTTTTTTTCAAGTTTTATAATTAGTGTATGATTCATGTTGTTAAACAAATATAGTATTGAAAATTAAACGGCTATGTTGAATACTCAAAAAAATAAAATTGGTTGCTAGTTTTGCTAATTTAAATGGAGAATAACATCAACAAAGGACTTTTTTGAAAGACAAGAAATCAAATTTAGTCAAATTTAAAAAACATATTGCTAATGTTTCATAATAACTTATAATAGTAGCCATAATATTGAAAGATTTAAACCGGTTTCTAACTTCATGACTTGTCTATAACCAAATGTGGGTAAGTTTTCTTGTGGATGATTGCCATTTTAACAATATTGCAAAAAAAAATTACAATTGGGGAAAATAGAAACTTGCAATTTCTCAAAGAAATGGACATATTTTACATAATGTAGCATTTGAATAATTTTGAAAAAAAAAACATGTGTTAAAGTTTGAATTTTCTAAACAATTCCATGCCAAAGATAATAAATTTAAATGTCATCTTTATTAATAATGTCTTGAAGTGATTTGATGGTTAAGATCATGGTGTGCCTCCATGAGGTTTTGGGTTCAAACCTTGATGTATAAATACGATATACGAACATGTACATCATGGCTAATGACATCGGAATTCTTTATTGACAAAATCAGAATTTAAAAAATAAAATAAAAAATATATATATATATTCACAACATGTAATTTGTCATGGCATGTTGTGAAAAAATTCTGATCCATGACTCCATGATCTGGAATTGTTTTTGAAAATTATATGATGATCTGGCAATTTATTCCATGTCATAATTCTAAAATTAAAAATTATGTAATACAACATGTGACAATCCAAAATGATTTAAAATGATGTCACTAAAAATGTTCTAATCAACTAGTCTTTTTTTACCAAAACCATACAAGTTGCATATTAGTCAATTTTGTCCCATTTCAATAAAAACTTAGTGAATTTGGGTAATGAAAAAGGACAAGATTTTTTTAAATGGACAAAATGGGCATTGCAACCCAAGTAAGTGGACCACAAAGTCAATACATCCAAACCTTCATCAATTCCTTATCTAAACCCAGTAAATACCACCTCATTAATGTTATCTTCTTTAATCTAAACCTTTAGTATAAATTACACCTTTTCCATCCTATTAATTAAACTTACTAATAATTAATTTAATTGTTATACATCTCTTGTACATATATATTTTCATTTCTCAATATTAAACTTATTATTAATGTATACCATTTTTAAAAAATTGGATTTTGAAAATAAACATAATCTTATTATAGATCTCATTAAAAATATATATATATCAAAATGTATGGGACCTTATATATTTATTCATGTAATTTTCAATTACAACAAAAAAGTCCTCCGAAGATGATTTGTTGACATTATAAAATGCAAGGCATTTTTCAAAGAGTAAGTGCCCATGATTTTGGTTCAAAACACAACTATTCGTGATTGGTGACAAAAGTTTCACAATTGTTTCACAAATTACCCAAGTTCTTGGAGAAGGTAAACAACTATAGAGTGCTACATTATTTTTTAATAACACAAAGCAAGAGCATTTTGAAATGTCAATGAATCTTAAAATATATAATACCCAAATTGCAAACTTGTAACTTCCACTTCAAAAGGGGAAACCCATTATACTTGTGATGGTTATTCCAATTGACTATGACACAAAAACAAACCAAAAACATAATGCACTAAAGTGACCAAGATTCAAATTGTAATGTGGTTTGGAACAAATTAGATATTGAGTATTCACTAACATATTCAATTTTAATTTGGGCACCAGAGCAAGTGTGCATAGATTTTAAATCAAATAAGGGGTCCAAAAAATCAAGCAAGTGAACAAATGTGCATAGATTCATGCATGAAATAAAATTTTGGATGTTAACTTGCACACCTTTTATAGATGTATAGTTCAATCCTTGAGCTATTTTTTCATCTATATTAACATACTTGGAAACCTTGGATAATGCATGCCCATAATAAGATTTGTGAAATGGCTACGACATGGCAAATATTTATGTGAAAGATTCACGAAGTTGAAAGCAATTGCATAAGTTTGCAAATTATACCCTTCATCCTTCACATATACAAAAAACAATTGTGTGAAAGGAAATATGTT
>Ga0116226_10005661_pt1 | contig 11163 bp, 5 predicted proteins | sample S1TSphfallax_FD_89692 | JGI IMG/M metagenome (GOLD analysis project Ga0116226, IMG submission 89692) | Host-associated microbial communities from peat moss isolated from Minnesota, USA - S1T2_Fa - Sphagnum fallax MG | ecosystem: Host-associated > Plants > Peat moss > Unclassified | place: USA... | reverse complement strand
TTGTTGACGACCGCGAACACAGTGAGGCGGGGCGTCGGCCGAAAGGCTGCATTCAAGTCGACCACCGTGTAACCGCCGAGCGGGCCCGGAGTGGCAAGCGCCAACCCGGTGCCGATAGCCACCTGTTGGACTGACGATCTGCGCCTCTCGCCTCGAGAATCGAACTCCGTAAAATTCAAAGGATCCATAGTGCAATGCAAACAGTAAAGGAGGCCGGATGATCCAGACGGCGTATGTCAGTCGTGCCGCAGGCGCAATGCCGGAAGCATCCTTGCTGTCGCTGCTGCAGGAATGCCTCGCGAACAATGAGGCGAGCGGCGTCACCGGCATGTTGCTCTACGGGAACGACACGTTCCTGCAGATACTCGAGGGCGAAGAGGCGGACTTGGACCCCTTGGTCGATAAGATCAAGAAGGATCCACGACACTCGGACGTTCATTTCTTGTACCGCAAAACCATCGATAGTCGTCAGTACACGGATTGGAGCATGGGTTTCAAGCGTGTTTCGGCGGAAGGGCTGAATGGCATTGATGGTTTCTCGGGGTTTGGCGCACAGGATTTCAACCGCGACTACCTGATCGAGCATGGCGCGGTCGTCGATAGCCTGATGGAGCACTTCCGCGTGCCGCATTGGGATCCTCTGGTACGCGAACTCGACGCCAAAGACAAAGTGATCGAATATCTCAAGAAAACGCTGTCTCACACCCGTGGCTGCATCGAAATCGCGAGCTTCGTCTTGGAGAGCGTCGCCGCCGCCAGCCGCAGCGGTCGTCTCGGTGAGCAACAGCTTCGACTGTGTGAGGCGGCGCTCGAAACGCTGCGTCAGGTCTAGCGTTCCGTCGCGGTTCGAGAGCTCAGTTCACCAGCACGGGCGCCTGTCCAATGTACGCGCCATCCTTGATCTGTCGAACGAGGAACGCGGCGACATCCGACCGTGAGATAATTCCATTTCGCCACTGTCTGGGGTCGGATAAAACCTGTGACCGACCCGTCTGCGGCCCACCCATCAGTACTCCGGGCCTGGCAATCGTCCATTCGAGACCGCTTTTCTTGATGAGCTCTTCCTGCAAGGTCTTGTCCGCATAGGCTCGGCCGAAGACGATCTCAAAAGGCACTCGTTGCAGGAAGCCGATACTGTCGCGGCTGTCACCGGCGCCAAATCCTGTCACAGAGATCAAGCGGTTGATGTGTTGATTTTGCATCTGCGCAATCAGCAACCGGGTTGCCTCTGAGAAAAGGTGTACGGGCCTGAATAGGTCACCGATTCCCACCCCAAGAGTTTGAATCACGACGTCGACCCCCATCAGAGCGGCCGCCACGTCCTGGGTATTGAGTGCGTCGCCGCGAACCTTGTCCAGGTTCGGATCTGAGAGCGCCATTCCGGCCGCGGAGCGCGCGAATGCACGCACCTGATACCCGGCCGCCAGTGCCTGCCGCACCGTCTCCAACCCGATACCCTGGCTTGCTCCAATGACCAATACGCGCATGCTGAGCGGGCGATCCATGAGGGTTGTTCAAAATGTATTGCTGGGAGTATATATTGAGGGATCCATGGACCGTCTGATAAGTTTGGCGGCCTTCGTTGGCATGAAGTGCGCGGCGCGAGACGTCTGCCCGCCCACATCGACAGCGTCACCGATCTAAAAAATGCTCGATGCTCAGGATTCAATTCGCCAACCGGATCGAGACGCTCTGTGATGCCGTAGTCAGCGCGACCGGCGCCGAGCTCGAGTCGCCGTTTAGCGCGCAGCAGATCGTCGTCCCGAGCACGGCCATGCGGCGCCATCTGACGCTGGCGATCGCCGATCGCCACGGCATCTGCGCCAACGTCGATTGCGTGTATCTCGCGGAGTGGCTCTGGCATCAGATAGCGCGGGTGGTGCGCACCGTTACAGTCGAGTCGCCGTTCGCGGCAAGCGCTCTGCAGTGGCGGATCTACCAACTCTTGCAGGAGTCGACTTGGGCGACGTTTCCGCGGCTGGCTAATTATCTCAAAGACCCTGATGCCGCCCTGCGCTTCGAGCTGGCGAGCGCCATCGCGGCGCTGTTCGAACAATACATCACCTATCGCCAGGATTGGATGAACGCATGGACCCTCGGCGACAGCGTGCCGATGCCAAAGGCCTCAGCCGCGCAGGTCGACGACCAGGCCTGGCAGGCGGAACTCTGGCGACGCATCAGCCGCGAGCTGGGCGCCGCGCCGGAACATCCCGCCCGCCTCTTCTTACGCAGCCTTGAAACCGCTGGCCTCACCGGCACTGATTCCTTTGATCTACCGGCGACGGTCCATGTGTTCTGTCTGCCGGCCATGCCGCCTTTGTATCTGGCGGTGCTGAGCGGGCTCGCGCGCTGGGTTGATGTGACCCTGTATGTGCTGAACCCCTGCCGCGAGTACTGGTTCGACATCGTCGACCCGCAGCGTCTGCGTAATCTGGCCTTGCGGGGCGCGGCCGCGCATCACGACACAGGGAACCGCCTGCTCGCCTCCTGGGGTAAGCAAACCAAGGCGCACATCGAACTGCTGCTGAGCCATGCCGACGATGCGCCGCTGGACGACGAGGGATTCACTGAGCATTTCCCCGCCACCCGGCTGGGCGATCTACAGCGCGCCATTTTTTCCTTGACCGAACTCACGCCCTCGAGCCTGACGAGAGACTCGAACGATCGCAGCATCGAAGTGCATGTGTGTCATTCCCTCACCCGCGAACTCGAGGTTCTCCAAGACCAGTTGCTGGCGCTGTTCGCCGGTCCTTCCCCGCCCAAAGCCGAAGACATCCTCATCGTCACGCCGGACCTCGATGCCGCCGCGCCGCTGATCGAGGCGGTGTTCGGCAATGTGCCCGCCGAACGCCACCTGCCGTATGCGATCACCGGGCGCGGGCGCAGCGCCGCTAACCCCGCCGCGCGCGCGCTGTTGGCGCTGCTCGCGATTCTGCCCTCCCGGCTGCCCGCGAGCGCGCTGGTCGAGCTGCTGCAGCAGCCCCTCATCGGTCGACGCTTCGGTATCGGCGCGGAGGAACTGGGCGTGATCGAGGACTGGCTCGCCGCCAGCGGCATCCGCTGGGGTCTCGATGCGGCGCACCGGCGCGAACTCAAGGTGCCAGGCAGCGATCGCTTCACCATCGCGGACGGCCTTGATCGGCTGTTCTTGGGCTACGCGCTGCCGCAGCGAGTGTCCGCGCCCGCCTTCGACCGCATCCCGGCGGGCAACGCCGAAGGTTCGCAGGCGCAAATTCTCGGCTCGTTCGCCGAGTTCATCGAGCACCTGTCGGCGCTACGCGCGGAATTTCGCGAACCCCGACCGCCGGAGGTTTGGCTTGCGGGGCTGCTCGCGGTCCTTGACTCGTTTCTCGCGCCGACGGGGGACGACCTGGACGACATCGCCGAGGTGCGCGCGACCTTGCGCGAGCTGCACGAGAACATGCGCCGCGGCGGCCTCGAGGTGCCGGTGCCGCTCGCCGTGCTGCGCGTCGGCCTCGAAGCCCTGTTCGATGACGGCGCCCGCGGCGGCGTACCCACCGGCTCGGTCACCTTCTCCTCGATGAGCAGCCTGCGCAATCTGCCGTTTCGCTTCATCGGCATCATCGGCCTCGATGACGGCGCCTTCCCGGCCGCCGCCCGGCCGCGCGAATTCGACTTGATGACCGCTGAGCCGCGCGCCGGCGATCGGCAACGCCGCCTGGATGATCGGAACCTTTTCCTGGATTTGCTGCTCGCCGCGCGCGAGCGTCTGTACTTGAGCTACACCGGCCGCAGCATCCGCGACAATACCGTGCGGCCACCGTCGGTGGTCGTTGCCGAACTCATCGATACACTGCTGCCGGCGATGGCGCGCCTGCCCGGCGATGCCGAAGCGCTCGCCGTCGCGCGCCGGCAGCTCATCGTCGAGCATCCGCTGCAAGCCTTCGACGCACGTTATTTTGGAGACGAGGATACGCGGCTGCGCAGCTACAACCGTGAATTGTGCGAGGCGCTGCGCGATGCGCTCGCGGATCCGGCAGCCGAGCCTCTGGACTCAGCCCACATGGACGACGCCGACCCGCAGGACGAATCCGACGCTGCGGACGATGACGCGTCCGGCGAAGTCGACGCCGCGCGTTTCTTCCCGGCCCCTCTTGCCGCTCCCGGCCCAGAATGGCGCCGCGTATCCCTCGACCAGCTGCTCGAGTTCTTTCGCAACCCCTGTCATTTCTTGCTGCGGCGACGCCTCGGCATGTCCTTGTACCGCGAACAGGGCAACGTGGCGGATGAGGAACCGTTCACGCCCGACTTCCTCTCACGCCAGGCACTGGCCGAGCGCCTGCTGCCGCAGGCCCTACAGGGCCTGCGACCCACGGAGCTGGGCCGCCTCGCGCAGACCGGCATCGAATATCCACCCGGCAGATTGGGGGACACCGCGCTGAACGACGAGCTGGGCTCGCTGCAACGCTTCGCACTCGAAGTCCGGGCTGCGACGCAGGCACCGCGTCTGCCGCCTCTCGCCGTCGACTTGCCGTTCGTTTTGCTGGGGGAGAACTGGGTGGTGACGACGATAATCACGAACCGGCACGAGGCCGGCCTAGTCCTGCAGCGCTACGACGATACTCGAGCGAGCGACTATCTCGCCGCATGGCTGACCCACCTCGTTGCCGCCGCCGGCTCCGAGACGCCAACCGAGACGCGCTGGATTTCGCGCGACGGCAACTTTCGCTTCGCGCCCTGCCCCGTCGCGCGGTCGATCCTCGAGAGCCTGCTGCTGCTCTACCGCCGTGGATTGAGTGAACCCATTCATTTCTTTCCGAAGTCTTCATGGGCCTATATCCGGGGCGGACGCGATCTCATCAAAGCGCGCGCGAAGTGGCGTCCGAGCTACGAAGGCGCCCACGGCGAAGACCGGCACGAGGCCTATCGACTGGCGCTGCGCGGCGTCAGCGATCCGCTGGATGCCGATTTTAGAACCTGCGCCGAGACCGTTTTCGGACCGACCGGCACCTACCTCAACGATCCGCGCCTATGAGCGAACCGCACGCACCCGTCCCGCTCGATGTTTTCACCTGTCCGCTCACGGGCGTGAACCTCATCGAGGCCTCCGCCGGCACCGGCAAGACCTGGACCATCTGCGGGCTGTACCTGCGATTGCTGCTTGAACGCGAGCTCACGGTGCAGCAGATTCTCGTCGTCACCTTCACCAATGCGGCGACGGCGGAACTGCGCGAGCGCATCCGCACGCGACTGCTCGAGCTTGCCACTTTTCTGAACGGCACGCCCTCGCCCGCAAGCGATCCGTTCATCCGCACACTCGCCAACGACCTGCTCGAGCGCGCGGGAAAATCCAAAGAAGACCTCACGGCGCGGCTGGAACTCGCTCTGCACGCCTTCGATGAAGCGGCGATCTTCACCATTCACGGCTTTTGTCAGCGCGCCCTCGCCGATAACCCGTTCGCCGCCGGTCTGCCCATGCGTACCGAACTCGTCGACAGCGATCAGGATCTCCTGATGGAAGCCGTACACGACTTCTGGCGGCGCCATGTCGCGCATGAATCCATGACACCCGAACTTGCACGCTACCTGCAAGCGAAGGGAGACTCTCCCGACAAATATGCCGCGCTACTCAAGCGCCATCTGGCGAAGCCCCTGGCGCAGCATCTCTGGCCGGCGGCTTTGAACGACCCTCCGATGTCTACGTCGGTTTTGCACCCGGCCTATCAAGCAGCTCGCCGCCATTGGCTGACCCATCAAGCGCACGTCACCACGCTGCTCAACGCTGCGCTCGACTCGCTGCACAAGAAAACGTACAACTCAGAGTCGCTGCTGAAGGCGTCGACCCACTGGGACGAGCTGTGCCGCGACGATGACCCGCTCGCCGCAATCGGCGAGAAGGCGCACTTATTTCGTGACAGCGAGCTAGCCGACAAGACCAAGAACAAGTGTTCAACCCCGTCGCATGCATTTTTCACCCACGCCGAAACCTATTTGTCGCTGCGCGAGCAGTTGGAACAATCGCTCTACCTCGCGCGCTGCCGGCTGCTCAAGCGCCTATTCGAGGAGGGGACGGCACAACTGCAAACCCTCAAGCGCTCGCGGCACGTGGTGGCCTTCAACGACATGCTTGGGAATCTGCATGAACGGCTGCAGCATCCGGACTATCCGTGGCTCGCGACGTCCATCCGCACGCGCTTTCCCGCCGCCTTGATCGATGAATTCCAGGACACGGACCCGCTGCAATTGGCCATTTTTCGCAAGATCTATGCGACGGACGATTCGCTGGTGTTCCTGGTCGGGGATCCGAAACAGGCGATCTATAGTTTCCGTCATGCGGATCTGCACAGCTATCTGCGCGCCACGCGCTGGGCGGGTCGGCAGTGGTCGATCACCGACAATCAGCGCTCGAGCCGGCCGCTGCTCGACGCGCTCAATCAACTGTTCGGCAGCAACGGCGCAGCCTTCGTGCTGCCCGACGTGCAGTACCGCCCGGTCGAGTACGGCGCCAAGCCGCGGGCGTCATTCGTCGATGGCAGCGAATCGCGGGCGCCACTGCAAGTGTGGCGCCTGCCGGATCAAGGCGGCGAGTTGCCGAAGGCGCGTGCCAAGCGGGTCGCGGTCGATGCCACGGCGGCGGAGATCGCCCGCCTCGTGACGGCCGGTGGCAACGGCAAAATCACCCTCGATGGGCGCGCGCTCAAACCGGCTGACATCGCCGTCCTGGTGCGCAGCCGGTCGCTCGGCCGCGAGGTCAAACGCGCCCTTAGCCAGTTGCGAGTCGGCGCGGTGGAACTATCGCGCGACAGCATCTTCGGTTCATCGGAGGCTCGCGACTGGGAAATCGTGCTCACCTCGATCGCCTCGCCCACCCGCGATGCGCTGCTGCGCGCCGCGCTCGCCACCGAACTCTTCGGCTGCGACGCATCGCAGATCGAACGCATCGTCGCCAGCGAGACGCGGCTGCCCCGCTGGGTGTTGCAGTTCATGGAGTATCGCGATCTGTGGGTGAAGCGCGGATTCGGCATCATGATCCGGCAGCTGTTCATCGATCAGACGGTCGCAAAGCGGCTGCTCGCCAAGCCAGACGGCGAGCGCCGCCTCACGAATTGCCTGCACATCGCCGAGGAACTGCAGCAGGCCGCGGAAGCGAACCCAACGCCCGAGGCGCTGCTGCGCTATTTCAAGGCAGCACAGGAAGAGGCGAATCCCGTTGACACGGCGCAATTGCGGCTCGAGTCGGATCAGAACCTGGTGCAAATCGTCACCATCCACACCTGCAAGGGACTGGAATACCCGATCGTATTCTGTCCTTTCCTCGGCGACGGTCGTATCAAGTTCGGCGGCCGCAAAGTCGAGGGCTACGAATACCACGGGTCGTCGCTCATGCCGGTGATCGATTTCACCTACGATGACGACGATGACCCGGCGTTGACGCCGATCAAGGCCAGGATCAAATTAGAACAGGCCGCAGAGACGGTGCGATTGATCTATGTCGCGCTCACGCGCGCCGTCCATCGCTGCTACCTCGTGATAGGCCCCTACCAAACGCGCAGCCCCAAGGACGAAAGCGCCCGCAGCATGCTCAACTGGCTCGTTGCCGGCAACGGCTGCACTCCGACCCTATGGTTCGACAAGAAAACCAAATTCAGCACGCAGGATCTCGATGCGGCTTGGGATCAGATGGCGGCAGCCAGCGGCGGCGCGATCGTCATCGATCCCCTGCCGACCCTGCCCGGAGTGCCTCTGGGGCAAGCGACCCGCGATCCGGCCACCCTCAGCACGCCCGCCCCACCGGGCATCATCGCCGCCGGCTGGCGCTTCAGCAGCTACAGCGGCTTGAGCTACGGCGCGCGCAACGAGTCGGCCGCCGGGGATCACGATGCCCGCACGCTCCCCCCGCCCGCTTGGGCACAGCCCGGCGCCGACATTCCACCGGACGATATCCTGCGCTTTCCGCGCGGCGCCGACGCCGGCGACTGCATCCATGCGGTCTTCGAGAACATCGACTTCACGGCCCCCAACAACTGGGCGCGCGCGATCACCGCGGCGCTGTCGAGTCATCCGCAAGCAAGCCATCTTCAAGCGATCGGTCCGGAGGGCCGCGCCGAGGATTCGAACTCGCCGCCGCCGGCAACCTTGAACCGAATGCTGTTACGCCTCGTCGAGGACGTCACCGCGACGCCCCTGCTACCCGGCTTGCGTTTGAGTGAGGTGCCGATGAACCGCCGTCTCACCGAACTCGAGTTCAGTCTGCCGGTGCCGCACCTGTCCGCCGCCGCACTCAACAGCACGCTCAAGCAGTCCGGATACGACGTGCCGTCGCTCACCTTCGGCGCCTTGGAGGGCTACCTGAAGGGATTCGTCGATCTGGTGTTCGAACATCAGGGGCAGTATTTCATCCTCGATTGGAAGTCGAATCACTTGGGATACACCGCGGCGGATTACGCGGGCGCATCGCTCAAGCGCGCCATGGACGATCATGGCTATCACCTGCAGTACCTTCTGTACGCGCTCGCGCTCGATCGCTATCTCCACTTACGGCTGCCGAACTATCGCTACCACACCCACTTCGGCGGCGTTCTGTACCTGTTCGTCCGCGGTGTCCGGCCGACGTGGCTGAGCGCCGGCAATGCCGCCGCCGGCGTCTTTTTCCACCGTCCCACCGTGGCGACGATACACGCCCTCAATCAACTGTTCGGATCGACGCACGCGACGGCCGTTACATGACACCCGCCCCCATCATGGCGCCCGACGAGCGTCTCGCCGCCGCCTTCGGCAACCATGTGCGGCGGTGGGCGCACGAACAGGGCGCCTCTGCCGCCGCGACCGAGGTCGTTGCGCGCGCCGCAACCCGGGTGAGTCAGGCCACCTCCGACGGTCACAGTTGCCTCGGGATCGACGAACTCGCCGACTCGCTCAACACCGAAGGCCCGATGACACTCACCATCGCCGCACTTCGCACGCTGCTGATGCAGTCCAAGGTTGTCGGGGTTCCCGCCGCGCCCGAGTCGCTGCCGCTCATTCTGGATGACGAGCGCCTGTATTTGCATCGATACTTCGACTACGAATGCCGGCTGGCGAGCACGCTCGCGGCGCGCCGCGATAATCGTTCGAGCGCAGCCGCGACGAACCCGCTACCCGCCAATGTTGTCGCCCTCGTCGACCGACTATTCGCCGCGAACGCACTCGAGCCCGCTGCACCCGACTGGCAGAGAATCGCGGCCATCACGGCGCTGCTCGGGCGCATCACCCTCATCAGCGGTGGACCCGGCACCGGCAAGACCACCACCGTCGTCAATCTGCTCGCCTGTCTGCTCGAGGCGGATCCCGACTGCCGCATAGCGCTCACTGCGCCCACGGGAAAAGCCGCCGCGCGTCTCACCGAGGTCATCCTGCAACGCGCCGGCCATCTGCCTGAAACCTTGCGCGCCAAACTGCCAACGGCATCCTCCACCATTCACCGGTTGCTTGGCGGCACGCCCAACGGCGATTTTAGACACCACGTCGACAACCCACTCCCGATCGACGTGCTCGTCGTCGACGAAGCATCCATGCTCGATCTCGCACTCGCCGTCCATCTCATCGAAGCGGTGCCCGAGAACGCGCGAATCATTCTTTTAGGTGACAAGGACCAACTGGCCGCCGTCGAATCCGGCGCCGTGTTTTCGGAGCTGAGCGCGCAGCCCACGTTCAGCCCCCAGCGCATCGACACGTTGGCTCGATTGACCGGTGTCGCGTCGTCGCTGCTGCAAGCACCGGCGCCGACGGCAACCCCGACGCCAGGTGCCATGGCAACGACGACGTCGGATCCTGCCCTCAGCCTCGAGGACGGCGTCATCTGGCTACGGCGTAATTACCGGTTCGCCGCCGGCTCCGCCGTCGGTCTGCTGGCCGCGGACATCAAAGACGGCAAGTCACGGCAGGTGCTCGAACGACTCCAAAATCCCTTCGATCCGTCCGCGCCATCCGATACGTCCCTGGTATGGATCAACGACAACGGCAGCGTTCCGTCGAGCGGGTCCGTGGATGCGATTCTGAATGGGTATGCAGCCTATATCGACACCGTGCGCCACCATGCCGCCGACCCCCAGGCCATCAGCGCGGCATTCGAGCGCTTCCGAGTGCTCTGTGCCCTGCGCGACGGCCCCTGGGGTGTGAATGCCATCAATCAACAAGTCAGCCTGCATTGTCGCCGCACGCTGCGACATCCCTTGGACCCGGGTCTCCGCTCCGAGTGGTACCCCGGACGGCCGGTGATGGTTCTGCGCAATGATCATGTGTTGCAGCTCTTCAATGGCGACGTCGGCATCGTCTTGCCCGACCCATCGGGGAGCTTACAGGTGTATTTCCCCGAAGACAGCGGCTCATTTCGTGCCATTGCCCCGGTTCGACTCCCGGATCACGAAACCGCTTTCGCGATGACCGTGCACAAGTCTCAAGGGTCGGAGTTCGACGAGATCCTGCTCGTCCTGCCGGCCGAGAAAAATAGAATCCTAAGCCGCGAACTATTCTACACCGCGGTAACCCGTGCGCGTACACGCCTGACTATCATTGCGAATGCCACCGTCGTCGCCAGCGCCATCGACACGGTCACGAGACGGGCATCCGGACTATTGACGCAACTTCGCAGATGCGCAGATGCGACCCCGGTCTGAACCACGATGCCGCCGATGCAGGACCCTGCGAAATGGCGCCGCTTTGACAGCAACAGATTTTGCCTTATACTTCGTTTATCGAAGTATCGGAAATACGTAATATGAGTCTGGCCGAGCGCGCGATCGAACTGTCCGGCTACTTTCAGGTAGTCGCAGAGAGGTTGCACGGTGTCAAAAAGAACAATCCCGAGACCAGTGGAATCATCAGCGCACAAGAGTCTCAGCTATTGCTGAGTGTGGGAACCAAAGAGGCGCTCAAGATGAGCGAGATCGCAAAAGCTTTGCAATTGACGTTAAGCAGCGTCACCGCGGTGGTTGACAAACTTGAAGCAAAAGGTTTTGTGATCCGCCAACGCTCGCTCGAGGATCGTCGGATCGTACGGGTTTCGCTTACCGCGGAAGGCCGCCAATTATACGACTTGGTTGAAGGCGCCCAGCGCGAACTCAGCATGAGCGTGCTCAAGGTGTTGAGCCGAGAAGAACAGGACATGTTGCTGGCGCTTTTCAGAAAACTTGCCGCCAAGCTTCGCGCAGGCGACAAGAAACG
>Ga0116226_10005660_pt1 | contig 11163 bp, 11 predicted proteins | sample S1TSphfallax_FD_89692 | JGI IMG/M metagenome (GOLD analysis project Ga0116226, IMG submission 89692) | Host-associated microbial communities from peat moss isolated from Minnesota, USA - S1T2_Fa - Sphagnum fallax MG | ecosystem: Host-associated > Plants > Peat moss > Unclassified | place: USA... | reverse complement strand
TGATCCCGAGATTGCCGAGGATGTAATGAATATTGGTTGAAATAAATACCGAGGATGATGTTTTCGTCAGCACGATCTCATCACCGACAGGTGCTACCTCATCAAGCACCTGCGCATCCCAGGATTTTTTATAACAGAACATGTTCGAAATTTTGTAATCCAGACTTAAATCCCGGCCATCCTCAGTGTGGCTCGCAATCACCGTGTATATCACCTCTATCTTCGCGGTGCGGCAAGCCCGCACTAGTTTTTGCATGTTCGGAATTGCCCGTCCGCGCATTTCCTTGAAAAAATAACCGTATTTCCGTTCGATCTCATCGGCCGGCAGGCCAGCATATTCGCTGCCCTTCTCCATTGTGTAATTCTGCACATCGATCAGCAGCAGCGCCGTCTGGCTTGCGATCACCGGAACATTGCGGCTCAATCCAAACACCTTCATTCAAGCCTTCCCAGCCGGTCCCACGCCTCCGGCAATAGCCGCGCCAATCTTGCCGCCCATAATTCCTGGCCGGCGTCATCGGCAATCAAATCCTGGCGAATCTCTATCTCGGCATAATCCAGCCCACCGGCTTCAGCATGAACCGGCACGCCGTAATCGGTCTCATCACTCACCTGATACGGCTCATTCTCAGCCACCACCAGGCCCGCTTCGGCGCGCAAAAGGTCCGCTAACAATTTCGAAAACCGCGGATTGCGATGATACAGCACCGCCACATGCATCGGCCGCGCCAGCCCGAGATAAACCGGCGTGAAACTATGCATCGCCACATAGACCGGTTTGTTCTGCCCACGCGCCGAAATCATCCGGCTGATCTCACGATGATAAGGCGTAAAAATCGCCGCCGTGCGCGCCGCCTTATCCGCATCGCTCAACCCCGCGTTACCCGGAATGGCAGTTGCCTCGCTCAACAGCGGGAACGCGCTCGCGACCGTCGGCTGCCGATTACAATCCACCACCAGCCGTGAATAACTCTGATAAATCGCCGCCGCCCCCAAAAAAGCAGCCAACCGCTTGGTCACGCCGGAAATGCCGATATCCCAGGCAATATGCCGGCTCAGATCAGGCTCTTCCAAACCGAGATTATGTAAGCTTTCCGGGATAACCCGGCCGGCATGGTCCGCCGTCAGCAAAAACGGGCTGTCTTTTGCAGCTTCGTCCACCGTGAATGGCGGCGGTTCATCGCTTGCCAGCAAACCCATTGCACCTCTGCGTCATAAATATCTCGCCCGGCACTGTGAATTTTTTTTAAGGCGCCGCCAAGAGGCAATACCCCCTACGGCCGCCACAGGATGGTTTCCGGCGCCGCCACACTAGGGTCATATTCAAGCAACTCGCCGTTAGCGACCGAAACGCCTGTCAGCGACAATATAAATGCCCAGTGGCTCACCAGCAGCGTCGTATCCGCATCGTCGCGTCCGCGCATCACCCGGCGGAACTCATTGGCCCGCGCAATCGTCTCATCCGCTGTCTCGTGGCGATCTGGCCACCATTGGTCAGGCAGATGGTCAAACCGGTAGTTTGGAAAAGCCAAGGCCAGCTCATCGCGATGCCGGCCGATATCGCAGGCAAACGCAAACCTCTCCCGCACATCGGCCATCACTTCAACCGGCACATCAAATATCTCCAGAATCGGTGCCGCGGTCTGCAAGGCGCGCGTGTAAGGCGAGATGATCACCCGCGTAATCTCCTGCCCCGCCAAGGCCGCCGCCGCCGCTCTCGCCTGCTCATGCCCTAACGGCGTCAGCTCCGGGTCTTCAATCCCAGGGTCCCGCTTTGTCGCGGTAAAGTGCAAATTGAACAGACTTTGCCCGTGCCGCAGTAAAAACATGAAAAGCCCTTAAATGCCTGATTGGTTGCCCCATGATGCCGGGCAACGTATGTCTGGCAGAGATAGCTTGCCCAGGGGGTGTTGTGCAGACCAGCGCGTTACAACAATATGGTAGTTTTCCCGTCATACTCGTTATTTTCGGCGGTATCGCCTTGTTTCTCATCCTGCGGCTGCGCAGCGTCCTCGGCAAGCGCGTCGGCTTCGAAAAACCGCCCATCCCGCAAGGCCAGATGCCCGGCTTCGCCCAAGGCCCCATCATTGACGGGCAAGCGATCCGCCAGCCCCCCGGCCGCCCGGTGCCGGACCCGCGCTCGGCCCTCGGCGAGCGGCTGATGAGCATTGTGAACGCCGACGCCGATTTCGACCCGCCGAAATTCTTGAACGGCGCCGAGAACGCCTTCCGCATGATCGTCACCGCTTTTGCCGCCGGCGACCGCGCAACTCTGAAATCCCTCTTGAGCCCCCTGGTCCTGCAAACCTTCGAGGCCGCGATCACCGCCCGCGAAGCCGCCGGCGAGCGCCACCGCACCGAGATCAAATCCATCATCTCCGCCACTATTGAGGATGCAGAGCTGATCGGCGATCAGGCCGCCATCATCGTCCGTTTCGTCTCGGATCAGGTCAATCTGACCCTGGATTCCGCGGGCAAGCCCTTGAACGGGACCGAAGCGGTTACCGAACTGGTTGATCTCTGGACCTTCGAGAAAACTCTCAAAAGCAAGGACCCGGTCTGGCGTCTGGCGGCGGCGCGGAGCGGCTGATGCGCATAAAACTCGTTCTGGCGCTGGCCCTGCTCGGGCTCGCCGGCTGCGTGCAACCGCAAACCAGCCTTGATCAGCCGCTCGGCTCCACCCCGCTATCGCCGATCCCGCTTGCCAGCCTACCTGGCTGGCAATCAGATGACGTCGCCGCGGCACTCGCCGCCTTCGTCCGCAGCTGCAAAACCATCCTCACCATGCCGGCCGACCAGCCACTCGGTGGCAATGGCTATGCGCAGCAATCCGCCGGCCAGGCTGGCCTTTGGCAAAATGCCTGCAACGGCGCCCGCGACGTCACCCCGGGCGACAGCAATGCCGCCCGCGCCTATTTCGACGCTTATTTCACTGCCTACCAAATCGGCGATAGCGCGCTGATCACCGGCTATTTCGAACCCGAGTTCCCCGGCGCCAAAAACAAAGCTCCCGGCTATAACGTGCCGCTTTACGCCAAACCGGCCGATCCGGACCTCGCCTCCCTCGCCCGCGCCGATATCGATAACGGCGCGCTCACCCGCAAAACCCCGGTGACCGCCTATCTCGCCGACCCGGTGGACGCCTATATGCTGCAAATTCAAGGCTCTGGGCGCATCATTCTGCCGAATGGAGACATTCTAAGGGTGGGTTTCGACGGACAGAATGGCCAGCCTTACGTGCCGATTGGCCGGATTCTGGTCCAGAATGGCGATATCGCCGCCAATGATGTCAGCTATCAGACCATTAGCGGCTGGCTGAAAAACCACCCGGATCAAGCAACTGCGATCATGGAGCAGAATCCACGCTATGTATTCCTGCGCCCGCTCGGCCCCCTGCCCGATGAGCTTGGCGCGCCCGGCAGCCTCGGCGTGCCGCTGACCGCCGGCAGATCCTTGGCAGTCGATATGGCGGACATTCCCCTCGGCGCGCCAGTGTTCGTGGCCACCACCGACCCGGTCACCAGCCAGCCGCTCGACCGTTTGACGATCGCCCAGGATACCGGCGGCGGCATTCATGGCGCCGGCGCCGCCGATTTGTTTTTTGGCGCCGGCCCGGATGCGGAAGCGACCGCCGGCCACATGCAGCAAACCGGCAAGTTATACCTGCTTCTCCCGCGGCCGGCACCAACGTCATGAACGCGAAGGTCCCCCGAGTCGCCTTGTTCGTCACCTGCCTGGTCGATCTGCATCGCCCAAGTATCGGCTTTGCCGCCATCTCACTGCTGGAAGCCGCGGGCTGCCTGGTCGAAGTCCCGCGCGCCCAGACCTGTTGCGGGCAACCCGCTTTTAATGCCGGCGACAGCACCTCTGCCCGCGCGCTGGGTCGCGCTATCCTGACCGCCTTCTTCGCCTATGATTATGTCGTCATCCCCTCCGGCTCCTGCGCCGGGATGATCTCAAAGCACCTCCCCAGCCTGTTCGCGGACGACCCGAACCTGCGCGCCAAGGCCGACGCACTCGCCGCCAAAACCTATGAATTGACGGCGTTTCTCAACGATATCATGCATTTCACCCCCGCCCCGCCGCCGCTGAACAGCACCGCCACCTACCATGATTCCTGCGCCGGCCTGCGCGAACTCGGCGTCAAAACCCAGCCCCGGCTACTGCTCGGCACCGTACCCGGCCTGAAACTGACTGAGATGACCGACCCTGAAATCTGTTGCGGCTTTGGCGGCACGTTCTGCGTCAAATACCCTGACATTTCGACCCGCATGGCTTCCGACAAATGTGCTGATGTCGAGGCCACGAATGCCGAGTTGCTGCTGGCCGGCGACCTCGGCTGCCTGCTCAATCTGGCTGGCCGGCTCTCCCGGCTCGGCTCAAATGTCGCGGTCCGCCATGTCGCAGAAGTTCTCGCCGGCGTCTCCGCTCCGCCAATCGGTCAGCCGGCGGATCAGGGATCATAAAGCAAGACGCCTTTGCCGGTGCCGGTCACCGCGGCGGCACCGGTCGATGCGACTACCAACTCCCCTGACATCTCAATAATATCGCCCAGCCCCGGCTTCGGCGTAACCTCGGTAACCGTCCAGGCCAGCTCAGCCGTCTCGCCCATCAGCACCGCCTTTTTGAAGCGGAAGCTGAACTCAAGCCCGAGAACCACACCCTTGCCGGCCAAAAACGTCGCGGTCATGGCCATCATCATCGCGGTGGACTGCGTGCCGCTGATGATCAAGCCGCCGAAGCGTTTTGCCGTCACATAAGTTTCATCATGGTGGGCCGGGTTAAAATCCCCCACCAGGCTGGCAAAAGCCCGCGCCCCGGCCTCGTCGAACGTAACGGTCTTGGTGAATCTCTCGCCGATTCTAACAGGCGTCATTAACCTCTCTCCATCCAAACCACCGCCGCTTGCCGGGCTATCTCCGCCATGGCACTCATCGCCAATTGCCGCAATTCCGCCGCAGGGTACGTGTCAAACGCCCCCATTCCATTCGACCGCGACCTCAAGGAGAGAGTTTTTTGATCAAGCCGCTGCGTAAAGCCGTGCTGCCGGTTGCCGGCCTCGGGACCCGCTTTCTACCCGCGACCAAGGCGATGCCCAAGGAAATGCTGCCGGTCGTTGACAAACCCTTGATCCAGTACGCCGTCGATGAAGCCCGCGCCGCCGGAATTGAACAATTTTGTATGGTGACCGGCCGCGGCAAGACCGCCCTGATCGACCATTTCGACATCGCCTTCGAACTTGAAGCCACACTCGCTGAACGCGGCAAGCGCGACGCGCTCGACCTGCTGCGGGAAGAGGCCATGCCCCCCGGTTCAATCACCACCGTCCGTCAGCAGGTCCCGCTCGGCCTCGGCCATGCGATCTGGTGCGCCCGCGCCTTTATCGGCGATGACGCCTTCGCCATCCTGCTCCCGGACGACCTTGTTCTCAGCGAAACACCCTGCCTCCAGCAGCTTGCGGACGTGTATCACGAAACCGGCGGCAACGTCGTCGCCGTCTCCGAAGTCCCGCCAGAACAGACCAACCGTTACGGCATCCTCAAGCTCGGCGAGACATCCGGCAACCGCGTTGAGGTCACCGGTCTGGTCGAAAAGCCGGCGCCGAAGGATGCACCTTCAAACCTGTCGATCATTGGCCGCTATATCCTGCTGCCGGAAGTCGTCACGTTTCTCGCGCAAATGGAGCGTGGCGCTGGCAATGAGGTGCAACTGACCGACGCGATGGCCAAAATGATCGGCCACGCCCCCTTCCACGGGTTGAAATTCGAAGGCCGCCGGTTCGATTGCGGCGACAAGATCGGTTTTCTCGAGGCGCAGATTGCATTTGCCCTCGCCCGCCCCGATCTAGGTCCAGCGGTCCGTGAGTTTTTAAAACATTACACCAACGCCTGAGAGCCCCATGAACCACATGACCTTCTCGCATAAGTTCAACGCCAGCTCACTCCGCGAATATGATATCCGCGGCATCGTCGGCGAGACCTTGACCGAGGCGGATGCGTTCGCCATCGGCCGCACCTTCGGCTCGATCGTCGCAGATGCCGGCGGCAAATCCGTCGCCGTCGGCCGTGACGGCCGGCTCTCCTCACCGTCTCTCGAGGCCAAGCTGATCGAAGGGCTGACCGCCAGCGGCATGGATGTCATTTCGGTCGGCTGCGGCCCCACCCCGATGCTCTATTTCGCCGCCTTCACCGGCCATACCGATGGCGCGGTCATGGTCACGGGCAGCCACAACCCGGCCAACTACAATGGCTTCAAGATGATGCTCGGCAAGAAGCCATTCTTCGGCCAGGCCATCCTTGACCTCGGCAAGCGCTCAGCCGCCGGCGAGGTGGTTCCCGCCGCCACCGGCACCGTGACCAAAAAAGATGTCTCTGCCGAGTATATCGACCGGCTGATGCAGGACTGGGATGGCGGCACCAAAAAACACAAAATCGTCTGGGATAACGGCAATGGCGCCGCCGGCGAGGTGCTAAAAAAACTCGTCAAAAAACTCCCCGGCGATCACACGATCCTGAACGGCGATATTGATGGCAGTTTCCCCGCCCATCATCCCGATCCGACCGTGGCCAAAAATCTCGAACAGCTCATCGCCGCGGTTAAAAAGCAACACGCCGATGTCGGCGTCGCGTTCGACGGCGATGCCGATCGCATCGGGCTCGTTGATAATTCCGGCGAGATCCTGTTCGGCGACCAGTTCCTGATCTTGATGGCGCGCGATGTGCTGAAATCGCACCCCAAAGCCACCATCATCGCTGATGTCAAAGCCAGCCAGGTCCTGTTCGATGAGATCGAAAAAGCCGGCGGCACGCCGCTAATGTGGAAAACCGGTCACAGTCTGATCAAATCCAAAATGGCCGAGACCAAGGCTCCGCTCGCCGGCGAAATGTCAGGCCATATTTTCTATAATGACAAATGGTACGGCTTTGATGATGCGCTCTACGCCGCCATCCGCGTTCTTGGCGTGATCGCCCGCAGCCCGCAAAGCGTTGCCGAATTCCGCGAATCCTTGCCGCAGGTCGTCAACACCCCGGAACTGCGCTTTGACTGCGCCGAAGACCGCAAATTTGAAGTGGTCCGCGAAGTCGCGGCGCGCTTGAAAGCCAGCGGCGAAAAAGTCTCGGACACTGACGGCGTGCGCGTGAACACCGAAGATGGCTGGTGGCTGCTGCGCGCTTCCAACACCCAGGCTGTCCTGGTCGCCCGCGCCGAATCCTCCTCCGCCGCCGGCCTTTCCAACCTCAAATCCGCTTTGGCCGGCCAGCTCGCCGCCTCCGGTCTTGCGCCGGATTTCTCCGGCACCAACGCCGGGCATTAACCCAAGCACCTGCAACCCGTCATTCCCGCAAAAACGGGAATCTTCTTGCTATGGCAACAATCTCGCTCTAAAATCTTATTGACAAAAATGTTTATAAAGGCTACGCACGGCGCAAAAGGAAAACCGCCATGTCCACCACAATGTCCTCGCCAGTCCAGCCCGCGCCCTATAAAGCCCCGCGCATCCAGCCCCTCATGGCAGCCCGCGCGCTCAAAAATCTGCTGAAAGACCCGCAAGACACGCGTCAAGTCGCCCTTCTCACCACGGCACTTCGCGGCAAATCCGGTATCATTCAATATAACCGCTTCAAGGCATCGCCGGTGGGTGCCCGCATCCTGGCCGAACGCCGCCAGCTTGCCGACACGCTCGATAATCACGCCTACCTTGCCACCCTGCCGGAAAACACCTTCGGCCGGCGTTATCTCGCTTTCATGGCGGAGGAAAATCTCTCGGCCAAAGGCCTGAAATCCGTCACCGCGGATGCCACCGACGTGCTGAAAAACGCCAGCGAGGAGGTGCAAATCTTCGCCGACCGCACCCGCGATTTGCATGACCTGTACCATGTTCTCGCCGGTTATGGCCGCGACGAATTTGGCGAGATCTGCGTGCTTGCCTTCTCCTACCCGCAGCAGCGCCTGCGCAGCTTCGCGGTCATCGCTCTCTTCGGTGCGCTCAATTTCGCCAGCCTGCTCAACAAACATAAAATCGGCGCGCAAGGCGTCTTCGCCGCCGTCGCCCAAGCTTACAGAAACGGCCAAAAATCGACCTGGCTTCCCGGCGAAGATATTGAAGCCTTGCTCACCGAAGATATCGAAAACCTTCGCCGCCGGCTGAACATCGCCACCCCGACCAAATATAACGAGCTCATCAGCCGCATCCGCACCAAAACCAGCTGGCGCAGTGGTCCAATCTTCCACGGCAAACAACTCACCGCCGTATAATATTCACCAAGGCAATTCCTCGCCGCGATAATCAAAAAACCCGCCGGTCTGCGCCGGCGTCAACCGCCTAATCACACCCAGCAAATCCGCCGCCGCTTCTTCCGGCGGCCTGACATTCAAGCCGGACTTTGCAAACGGCGCGGACAACCGGCTCGTCACGGTTCCCGGATGCAAAGCCACGCACACCGCCTCCGGCCGGCTTCGCTTTAGCTCGATCGCCGCCGTATGCACCAGCTGGTTCAACGCCGCCTTCGCCGCCCGGTAGCTGTACCAGCCGCCAATCTGATTATCGCCAATACTGCCCACCTTGGCCGACAAAGTTGCAAACACCGCCCGGCCTTGCCGCGGCAGAACCGGCAGAAAATGCTTCATCAACAAAGCCGGCCCGAGCGCATTCACGGCGAACGATTTCGCCAGATGTGCCGCACTCAGTTCCTTGAAACTTTTCTCCGGCATCAACCCGTCCCCATGCAGAAAGCCCGTCGCATCGAACACCAGCCTGATGTCCTGCCCGGCCAATTCAGCGACCGCCTTGGCGATCGAAGCTTCGGATTCGATATCCAACTCTGGCCTGGCGAACCCAACGACTTTTGAAAAAGTCGGCATCTCACCGAGCAACGCCAGCATGGCCCTGCCAATCCCCCCGCCGGCCCCAACCACAACGGCAATGCCGCCCCGCGGAAAATCAAAATCCTGATCCATAAAGCTTCATCTCGGGGTGCCGGGCAAAATTGTAATATCCCGCCAATTGACACGGCTTGAACAAACCAGGCCACACTGCCGCATGAAACGATTTTGCGCCGCCGCCTTACTTGTGTTCGCAACCGCCTTCCCGGCCCTGGCGCAAAACCGCCCCGCCACCGACCATTACTTCACCACCTCCGATAATGTCCGCCTGCATTATTCGGAATCCGGCAATCCGCGCGCGCCGATGATCATCCTCGTCCCCGGCTGGACCATGCCGGCATGGATTTTTGCCCCGCAAATCCGCTATCTCAGCCCGCATTATCATGTCATCGCATTCGACCCGCGCGGCCAGGGCAGCTCCGCCATCGCGCCGGCCGGCTACAATCAGTTCCGCCGCGGCCAGGACATCGCCGAGCTGATCGCCCATTTGCACACCCAGCACGCCGTCATCCTCGGCTGGTCGCTCGGCGTGCTCGATACGCTGGCCTATATCCACCAATATGGCGACGCCGATATCGCGGGCCTGATCCTGGTCGATAATTCCGTCGGCGAGAACCCGCCGCCCAGTCCCGCACCCGAAGAACGCCACCCGATGCCGGTAAGCCACAGCGCCTATATGCGGGCCTTCGTCGCCGCCATGTTCCACACCCAGCAATCGCCGGCTTATCTCAACCGCCTGACGGCGGCGACCCTGCGCCTGCCCGAATATGACGCCCGTGCGCTACTGGAATATTCCGTCCCGCGCAGCTATTGGCGGGAGGCTATATTCTCCACCTCCAAACCGGTGCTGTACATCGTGCGGCCCCATCTCAACGGCCAGGCCCAGAATTTGTTGATCGACCGACCCAATACCGAGATTGCCATCTTCCCGCACGCGGGCCACGCGCTGTTCGTTGATGACGCCACGCAATTCAATGCGCTCGTCGGAAAATTCCTGAAAAGCCAAATTCCGCCGCGATGAAACTCGCCCCCCTCTTTCTGGTCTCGCTCGCCGCGGTTGGTATCGAGACCGCGCTGACCCGCTATTTCGCCGTCGCCAACTGGTCGGATTACGGCTACTGGGTCATCTCGATCGTGATGGTCGGCTTCGCCTTTTCCGGCGTCACCCTCGCCCTCGCCCGCGAGTTTCTACTCCCCCGCACGGACCTGCTGCTCGCCAGCCTGCCAACCCTGCTCACTATCAGCGCCGCCTTGGGCTATTGCTTCACTATCCTTAACCCGTTCAATCCGTTGCAACTTCAGAACCAAGTTACCTATCTGCCGCAACTCGGCAACATCGCGCTCTATTACGCCGCCCTGCTGCCGTTTTTCTTCCTCGCCGGACTTTTCATCAGCCTGAATTTCGTCCTGAACACCCAGCAAATCGGCCGCGTCTATGCCGCCGATCTCGCCGGCGCCGGCCTCGGCTCCATCATCGTCCTTGGCCTGATGTATTTGTTGAGCCCCTTCAATCTCATCCCCGCCTTGCTGCCCGCTCTCGCCATCGCCGCCGCCTTCACCACCCGGTTCCGCAAACGCGCCATCACCGGTGCCCTCGCCGCACTCGCCCTCGCCGAGTGCCTGCTCCTGCTTGGCCCGCAAGCGAGCTTCAGCCAATACAAACCTCTATACCCGCCGCTGCATACGCCGAACGCCCGCATCGTTGCCGAGCTTCGCTCTCCGCACGGCGACTATCTGCTGCTCGATGATTTTACCGAACGGGTAAACACCGACATTTCGAACGATGCCGGCATGTTGGGCTACGCCGACCCGCCGCGCAGCTTGGGCCTGTATAGGGACGGCATTCGTATCGCGAGCCTACCCTCAGCCGCCAATTATAATACTGGCTATGCCGCCGGCGCGCTCGATGCGCTGCCTTACAGTCTGCGACAAAACCCGAACATCCTGCTCGCCGGCGCCTCCGGCGGTTTTCGCATCAACGAAACATTGCACCTTGGCGCTGCCCACATCACCGCGACCGAACCCGAGCCCGCACTTTACCAGGCGCTCACCGCCGGCCTTGGCACCTCGCCCGCCTTCCCGCCCAACCCCAATGTCTCAATCAGCAATCTAAGCCCGACCGCCGCGGCGGCCGGCCAGCATTACGACATCATCGATATTTCTAGCGACTTTCTGGATTCCGCCCCCGCCAACGTCAACGCCTTCACCGCGCAAGCTTTCGCCGCCGACCTCGCGGCCCTGTCCCCCACCGGCATCCTGTCCATCCCTGTGTCGATCCAG
>Ga0116226_10005659_pt1 | contig 11164 bp, 10 predicted proteins | sample S1TSphfallax_FD_89692 | JGI IMG/M metagenome (GOLD analysis project Ga0116226, IMG submission 89692) | Host-associated microbial communities from peat moss isolated from Minnesota, USA - S1T2_Fa - Sphagnum fallax MG | ecosystem: Host-associated > Plants > Peat moss > Unclassified | place: USA... | reverse complement strand
CTCCGTCACCTCGGCGCCAATCATATGCGCCCCTAAAAGCTCGCCGGTTGTGGCGTCGAACACCACCTTCACCATGCCCTCGGGCTCGCCCATCGCAATCGCCTTGCCGTTCCCGATAAACGGAAACCGCCCAACCCTCACCTCATGCCCCTCGGATTTGGCCCGCGCCTCCGTCAACCCGACCGACGCAATCTGCGGCCGGCAATACGTGCATCCCGGAATATTCGTCCAATCGATCGGATGCACATCCATGCCCGCGATCTTTTCCACGCACACCACGCCCTCATGGCTCGCCTTGTGTGCCAACCACGGTGCCCCCGCCAGATCGCCAATCGCATAAACCCCCGGCTCCCCCGTGCGGCAAAATGCGTCGATCAAGACATGCGTTTTCTCAACGACAACCCCCGTCCCCTCCAGCCCGAGATCCTCGACATTCCCCACAATCCCCGCCGCCGAGATCACCCGATCCACGGTCAACTGCTGCGTCTTCCCGCCCGCCTCCACCGAAACCGCAACATTGTCCTTCCCCTTCTGCGCCCCCGTCACCTTGGCGCCCAACAAAATTTTGATACCCTGCTTCTCGAACGCTTTTTGCGCAAAAGCCGAAATCTCCCCGTCCTCAACAGGCAAAATGCGATCCAGCACTTCGATCACCGTCACCTCCGCCCCCATGTTGCGGAAGAAACTCGCAAACTCGATCCCGATGGCGCCCGACCCGATCACCAGAAGCTTTTTCGGCATCGTCTTGGGCACCATCGCATCTTTATACGACCAGATCAGCGCCCCATCGCTCTCCAGCCCCGGCAATTGGCGCGCCCGCGCCCCGGTCGCTAAAATGATATGCGGCGCCTTCAACGTTGCCACCGCCTTGCCGTCCTTCGTTACCGAAACGGTCTGCGATCCCGCAAGCCGCCCCTGGCCATCAAACACCGCGACCTTGTTCTTCTTCAGCAAATGCCCCACGCCCGAAGCCAGCTGCTTGGCCACGGCCCGCGACCGCTTCACCACCTTCTCCAGATCGAACTTTATGTTATCGGCCGAAAACCCATATTCTCCCAAATGCCCCAGCAGATGGTTGATTTCCGAACTCCGCAGCAGTGCCTTGGTAGGAATGCAGCCCCAGTTCAGGCATATACCCCCTAAGTGCTCACGCTCCACCACCGCCGTCTTCATGCCCAACTGCGCCGCCCGGATGGCCGCCACATAGCCGCCAGGCCCGCCGCCAATCACCACCAGATCGAATTTTTCCTCGGCCATTCAGCCCTCCCCGGCCAGCACCCGCATTTCCGAGTCGTATAGCCGCTGCACAGTCCACTCATCCATCGGCACCGCGCCCATCGCGCGATAAAACGCCACCGCCGGCGTGTTCCAATCAAGCACTGACCATTCCATCCGCGTGCACCCCTCGGCCAGCGCCCGCTGCGCCATCGTGCGAAAGAATGCGCGCCCGATCCCCAACCCGCGATACTCCGGCTCCACAAACACATCCTCCACATAAAGCCCAGGCCGCGCCTGGAACGTAGAGAAATTGTAGTGCCACACAGCAAGCCCCACGGCGCGGCTTTCCACCTCGGCCATCATCGCATAGGCCCGCGGCCGCGCCCCAAAAAGCTGCGCACGAAAATCCGCTTCCGTTCCTACCGCGCTATCGGCCAGCTTCTCGTAAACCGCAAGTGCGTAAACCAGGCGAGCAATCTCTCCGGCATCGTCCTCCGTCGCGTCCCGCAGCAGAAACGCGTCTGCCCCGCTCACAGCATCAGGCTCAGCGGATCCTGTATCACCGATTTGAATGCCGAAATCCATTCCGCCGCCAACGCGCCATCGATCACCCGATGATCCACCGAAAGCGTCACCGTCATCACGGTTGCTACGGCCAAAACCCCATCTTTCACCACCGGCCGTTGCTCGCCGGCCGCCACCGCCAGAATGGCAGCCTGCGGCGGATTGATGATCGCCGCGAAATCCCGCACCCCATACATGCCCATGTTGGAAATCGAGAAACCGCCGCCCTGGAACTCCTCCGGCTTCAGCTTGCCCGCCTTCGCCCGCCCGATCAGCTCCTTCGCCTCGTTGCTGATGGCGGCTAGCCCTTTCTGATCCGCCTTGCGAATGATCGGCGTAATCAGCCCATCCGGAATCGAAACCGCCACGGAAATATCGACGTCGTCGTAGAGAAAGATCCCGTCTTCGGTAAAACTCGCGTTCACTTTCGGCACCCGCCGCAGCGTTACCGCGCACGCCTTGATCAGCAGATCGTTCACCGAAAGCTTGAAGGCGCCCGGCCCATCTTTCGGCGATCGTGCATTCAGCTCGGCCCGCAGCTTCAGCAGTGCATCAAGCTCCACATCGATGCTCACATAAAAATGCGGCACCGTTTGCTTGGCTTCCGACAACCGCCGCGCCGTCACCCGCTTCACGTTGCTCAGCGCCACCTTCTGACCAGGCGCCGTGATCGGCGCCGCAGGCCGTGCAACAGGCGTCGGCAGAGCCGCGGCAATCGGCGCGGGCGCCGCAGCCGCAACAGCAGGCCCCTTCTGCGCCGCGTCGATATCCACCTTCACGATCCGCCCATTCGGCCCGGACCCTTTGATGCCCTCCAGCGAAATCCCCGCCTGGCTCGCCATCCGCCGCGCCAGAGGCGAGGCAAAAATCCGCTCGCCCTGAGCCGCATGCCCATTCACCGCAGGCGCAGCCGCCGCCACCGGCGTCTGTGCCGCAACTGCCACCGGCGCCCCCGTCTCTCCCGCCTCCTGCTTCGGCGCGGCTTTCGCGGGCGCCGCCCCAACCGTCTCGCCCGCCTCCACAAGCACCGCGATCGGATCGTTCACCTTCACGCCCGCCGTGCCATCGGCCACCAGGATTTTGCCTAGCACCCCTTCATCCACCGCCTCGACTTCCATCGTCGCCTTGTCCGTCTCGATCTCGGCGATCACATCCCCCGCCTTGATCGTCTCGCCCTCTTTCTTCAGCCAGCGCGCCAGCGTCCCCTCCGTCATCGTCGGCGAAAGAGCAGGCATCAAGATATTAGTAGGCAATTCCGTTCCCCCAGCGAGAAGAAATGAAAGCTCTTTGCATCTGCGGAAGTGGCTCCCCTCCAGCCCAAACCGGCGACTGCAGAGAGAAAGAAAGTTTAACCACGAAGGCGCCAAGGCACGAAGGAGTCACGAAGAGTATCCAGCCCCTTCTTCGTGAATCCTGGGTGCCTTCGTGCCGTCGTGGTTGAAATCTCTTTCTTCGGAACGCACCTGACTGGGAGGTTGGATTTACCCGATTCTTTCTTTCAAGAAGGGAAGACTCTTCTTTTTCTGAAGAAAAAGAAGCAAAAAGACTTTTATGTCCTCCGCAGCTCATAGACCGAGGGTCTTCTTCACAGCAGTAACCACCCAATCGGGTTGCGGCAGCGCCAGCTTTTCCAAATTCGCAGCGTAGGGCAGCGGCACATCCAAACCGGCCACGCGCACCGGGGGCGCATCCAGCCAGTCGAACGCATGCTCGATCACCTGCATCGCGATCTCGGCGCCAATGCCCGCGTAAGGCCAGCCTTCCTCCACCGTCACCAGCCGGCTGGTCTTCTTCACGCTCTCCACCACGGTGCCGATATCCAGCGGCCGCAGCGTGCGCAAATTGACCACTTCCGCCTCGATCCCCTCGCCCGCCAGCAATTCGGCCGCCGCCAGCGCCACACCCACCTCGATGGAATACGCCACGATGGTCACGTGGCGACCGGCCCGCTCGATCTTCGCCCGACCGATCGGCAGCACAAAATCCTCATCCGTCGGGCACTCGAAGCTCTGCCCATACAGGATCTCGTTCTCCAAAAAGATCACCGGATTCGGATCGCGAATGGCTGCGCGCAACAGCCCCTTCGCATCCGCCGCCGAATACGGCGCCACCACCTTCAGCCCCGGGCAATGCGCATACCAGCTTGCATAATCCTGGCTGTGCTGCGCCCCCACGCGCGAGGCCGCGCCATTCGGCCCGCGGAACACAATCGGGCAGCCCATCTGCCCGCCCGACATATACAGAGTCTTCGCCGCGGAATTGATGATCTGGTCAATCGCCTGCATGGCGAAATTGAACGTCATGAACTCCACAATGGGGCGCAGACCGTTCATCGCGGCACCCACCGCCATGCCGGTAAACCCGTGCTCGGTAATCGGCGTATCCACCACCCGCTTGGCTCCGAACTCATCCAGCAGGCCCTGGGAAATCTTGTAGGCGCCCTGATACTGCGCCACCTCCTCGCCCATCAGAAACACGTTCGGATCGGCGCGCATCTCGGCGGCCATCGCATCGCGCAGCGCCTCGCGCACCGTCGTGGTTTTGGTATCGCCCCAATCCTTGTCCGGCGCCGGCGCCTTGGCCGCCGCATCCAGCGAAGGCGGCGCCTTCACCGCCGGCACGCTCTTGGCCGCCGGCTCCGGCGCCTTCGCCATTGGCACAGGCGCCTGCCCGTTGGAAAGCACGGCGATCGGCGTATTCACCGCAACGCCGTCCGTTCCTTCCTCCACCAGAATCTGCGTGATCTTGCCTTCATCGACGGCCTCAACCTCCATGGTCGCCTTGTCGGTCTCGATCTCCGCGATCACGTCGCCCGCCTGCACCTCGTCGCCAACCTTCTTCAGCCAGCGCGCAAGCTTGCCCTCCGTCATGGTCGGTGAGAGCGCCGGCATCAGCACCTCGGTCATCTCACGCCTCCAGCAAAATGTCGGTCCACAGCTCGGAGGAATCCGGCTCAGGGCTCGATTGCGCGAAATCCGCCGCCTGCTGGATCACCGCCTTCGTCTCGTCCTCGATCTTTTTGAGCGCCGCCTCCGCCACCCCCAGCTCCAGCAGCCTCGCCCGGGCGCCGGTGATCGGATCGTGCTGCTCGCGCATCGCCTGCACCTCCTCACGCGTGCGATATTTTGCCGGGTCCGACATCGAATGTCCGCGATACCGATACGTCTTCATCTCCAGCAAATACGGGCCGTGGCCTTCCCTGCAATGCGCCACCGCCACCGCTGCCGCCTCCCGCACCGCCAGCACATCCATGCCGTCCACCTGGCGGCCCGGAATGCCCCACGGCGCGCCGTTCTGCGAAAGATCGCGCGACGCCGAAGCCCGCTCCACACTCGTTCCCATGCCGTAGCGGTTGTTCTCGATCACATACACGCATGGCAGCTTCATCAAGGCGGACAAATTGAAACTCTCGAACACCTGGCCCTGATTCGAAGCCCCCTCACCCATATACGTGATCGCCACAAACGAATTGCCGCGATACTGATTGCTGAACGCCAGCCCCGTGCCCAGGCTTACCTGCGCACCGACAATGCCATGCCCGCCAAAAAAATTCTTCTCGCGGCTGAACATGTGCATGCTGCCGCCCTTGCCTTTGGAATAGCCCGTGGCACGGCCTGTCAGTTCCGCCATCACGCCTTTCGGGTCCATGCCGGTGGCCAGCATATGGCCATGGTCGCGGTAGGAGGTGATCACCTGGTCGCCCGGCTGCAGAGCCATCTGCACACCCACCACCACCGCCTCCTGCCCGATATACAGGTGGCAGAAACCACCGATCAGGCCCATGCCATACAGTTGGCCGGCCTTCTCCTCGAAACGGCGAATCAGCAGCATGTCGCGCCATGCCTTCAGCAGATCTTCGCTCATACCAAATCCTTTAAGGAAGAAAGGCCAGGGGCTCTGCCCCCTCGCCACCGACGCTTGAACCGGTGGCGCTCTGGTGGCGAGCCCCACCAGGGGGAGCCCCCCTGGACCGGCATTTTCTTAGAAGAGTTTGTTCTTTTGGCCGTAGGGCACGACGATGTCCAAGGGGTCCGCCAAATTCAGCATGGCGCGGGAACGTTCATCCAGCGTGTCGGGGTCGATATGGTTGGCGCGCAAACCAGCCACCCGGTTTTCCCACGCGTCGCGCTCCGCGTCGGCCGCCTTAAACTCCCCCTGCGCCTTCACCAGCTGCTTTTCCCGCTCGCCATAAGCCGTCAGCCCGTGTTCACCCCGCGTCGCGTTCCAACAGAAATAGCCCGTGAGCGAGAGAAACAGAACCGGCGGCAAGGCTGCCTGTGCCGCACGCTTGGCCCACCGAACAACGCTCATCCACCACCTCTTCCCACCCGAAGGCCCGCGATAGTACCAAAGTCTATCAAGCGCGCCGCGTCAACGCATCCGCAAACCCGTGCCGGTCACGCCAGATCTGCCATGCCTCCGCATCGCCTCCCCGTCCCATGGCCAGCAGCCCGAGCGCAATGGTGCCCACCACCCGCGCTTCCATCTCGGCATCGCGCTGCTCGCCCCGCCACAGGGCGGCAAAATCCGGATCGCCGGTCGCCCCCTCTCCGCTTGCCAGCGCCGGCAGCAAAATCTCCGTCCGCCCCTGCCCCGCCGCCCAGATATGCGCCGGCACACTGCGCCTGGGGTTGCGCTCCGCCTCCCCGCCCCCGCCCTTCAGCACCAGCAGCCGCTGCCGCCCCAGCAGTTCCGCCGCCGCCAGGTGCACTTCGATATACGGCGGATGAAACACCCCATCCACGCTCGCCGGCGCATCGCCCGGGTCCAGCAGCCGCGCCATCGTATTGATCGGCGACCGCAAACCCAGCAGCCGCCGCACCCCCAGCAAACGCGCCACAACCGGGCAAAGCACCCCAATGGGCAGATAGGCAAACCGCGCCCCCTCGAGCGCCCGCACCGCCGCCTCCACCGAGCCACTCGGCGCCATCCCCAGCGCCGCCAGCCCCTCCTCCACCGTCATGCCGCCGGAAAACTCGTTGGTCCCATGCATCAGCACGCGAAACCCCGAAGCCGCCAACGCCAGCGCCGCGAGCAGAAACCAGGGCGCCCCGCGAGTCCGCCCCGCGCCGTAAGACGGCCAATCAAGATCAACGCAAGCGCCCGCCACCCGCGTGGCTGCCCGCGCCCCCTCCACCAGCCCGGCGATCTCCACGGAGTCCTCGCCCCGGTAGCGCAGCAGCATCAGGAAGGCGCCCACTTGCATTGGGTCCGCTGCATCCGCCAGCAGCATCTGCATGGCATCCGCCGCCTCGGCCCGCGTCAGGGCACGCGACCGGCCAGGCCCGCGGCCAAGCGTCGCCACATACTGGGCGAACCGCGCAACCTCAGCCTCCGCCATCGCCGCCTCCGCGTCCAAAAACCTCCTCCCCGTCCCATTCACCAGCAAGCCAGGTGCCAATCACCTCCAGCCCTTCGGTCAGCAGCACCATGTCGGCCCGCCGCCCGGTCGCAATACTGCCAACACTGTCCTCGAGCCCCAAAAACGCCGCCGGCACTTCGCTCGCCATGCCCAGCGCCTGCGCCGGGCTTATGCCCATAAGGGAAACCGCGCGCCGCACCGCCTCCATCAGGCACAGATCCGCGCCAGCAAGCGTGCCATCCGCCGTCCTCAGGCAGCCCTCCGAGCGGTATATGGAGCGTCCCTGCAACTCAAAAACCGTCCCAGCCGTCCCGGTCGGCGGCATGGCGTCGGACACCAGCATCACCCTTCCGCCGGCGCGCGACGCCAGCAGCAGCCTCAGCAAGGCCGGATGCACATGCACCCCATCCGCGATCACGCCACACCACGCCTGCGTGTGCAGAAGTGCGGCGGCCACAATCCCCGGCGCGCGCGCCGAAAGCGGCGGCATCGCGTTGAACAGATGGGTAAACCCGGTCACCCCGGCCGCGATCGCCGCCTCGCACTGCTCGAACGTGGCGGCGCTATGCCCGGCCGAAAGCACAAGCCCCGCCGCACGCAGCCGCCGCAGCGTATCCGGCGCCACCGTCTCCGGCGCCAGCGTCAGCAGAACGGGGCCATCCAGCCGCCCTGCCAGTGCCTCCAGGCACAGCACGTCGCGCTCCTCAGGCGCCCGGATCAGCGCGGCTTTGTGCACCCCGGGCCGCGCCTGGCTCAGGAACGGGCCCTCGAAATGCAGCCCGACCACCCCCGCCCCTGTCTCAGCGGCCGCGGCCGCCCGGGCAAACAGTTCGGGCGTATCGGTGATCAGCGTCGGCAGGATCGCCGTTGTCCCAAGCCGCCGGTGCGCCGCCGCGATGGCGCGCGCCGCTTCGGCACGCGGATCGTCGTTGAACAGCACCCCGCCGCCGCCATTCACCTGCACGTCCACCAGCCCGGGCGCCAGCAAACTCCCGGCCGGCAGGGCAATCCGCCGGCCCGCAACATCCTCCCGCTCCGGCAGCACGGCCCGGATCACACCGCCCTGCACCATCACCCCGTGGCCGTGCAGCCACGCCCCTTCGTGCAGGATCGCCGCCCCGGTCAGAAATGTCGCACCCAAACTCAAAACCCCGTTGGTTTACAGCCCCGATGATGCCGCCTAGCTTCCAAACACACAAAACCGGAGCCGGGTCCCTATGAGCGTCGCCGACATCCAAGCAGCCCTGGCGCCGCGGCTGGCCGAATTCAGCGCCCTCGATGCGACCGTAAAACTCGATCTGGGCACCGACCGCCTGTTCATCGACGGCACCAAATCGCCCGCGACCCTCACGCACGACGATGAGGATGCGGATTGCACGCTGATCCTCAGCGCCGACAACCTGACCAAGATTTTGCAAGGCCATCTGGATCCCACTATGGCCTTCATGACCGGCATGCTAAAGGTCACGGGTTCCACGTCGATCGCGCTCAAACTGGCGAATGTTCTGAAGGAGTAAGCAAGAACTTCTTTTTTGAAAAAAAGAAGCAAAAAACTTTTATGTCCTGCGCTGCGCCCACTCTCCGGCCAAGTCCCGTATTTTTGAGCGAGCGCAGAAATAAAAGTCTTTTGCTTCTTTTCTTCAGAAAAGAAGACCTTCCTTACTTCGCCAACAAAGCCGGCGCCCCGATCACCACCTCCCGCACCCGTTTCAGCACCGAAAGCGCCAGCGCGGTTTCCGCGGGCACGCCGAACAGCCCACACACCAGCACGAACCCGCCCTCCTGCACGCCCACCGCCCCGGGCACCGCGAATCCTGCGCTACGCGCCGCCATCGCCAGGCTTTCGATCACGAACGACTCCACCACCGACACGCGATGCCCCAGCGCCAGCAGCGCCACCCACACCTCCAGCGACCCGATCGCCCAACTCGCTGTGTGCAACAGCACCGCCTTCAGCATCGCGGGCCAATCCGCCTGGCGCGCCATCAGGGTCGCATGCAGCCCATCCAGCGACCATGTGCCCAGCGCAGGCCACGCGCGCGCCAGCCGCTCCAGCCCGGCTTCCACGAGCCGCAGCACGCCGAACCTTTGTGCCGCAATAAAACCAACCACCCCCAGCGCGCTCAAACCCACGCCGCCGGTCACCCACCCAGTCCAGGCGCGGTCGCCGCGCAGGCCCAGCAGGATGCCGATTCCTGCCAGGGTAAAGATCAGTTGCGCGCCCGCCTCCAGCGTCAGGTCTAGAATGGTGCCGGCTACGGCCAGCACCGGGGACGCGCCGCGCCGCACCAGGATGCGCACGCCCACCACCTGGCCGCCCACCTGGGCCACCGGCAGCAGCGCATTCACCCCTTCGCGCGCCCAGCGGGCCAAAAACACCTGGGCGCGACGCAGCCGGCCGCCGCCCAACGAGCAGCGCCAGGCCAGCGCGGAAAGAAACAGTTGCCACAGATGCAGCGCCGCCATGGCCGGCAGCGCCCAGCCCGCGCGCGCCACGTCGCGCGCGATCGTGGCCAGGCCGACCGAGTGCAGGATCCACAGCAGCGCCAGGCAGCCGGCGGCCAGCGCCGCCGCACTGCGCCAGGTCATGCAGGGGCCGGCATCTCGGCCTGTGGTGGGCTGGTTAGCAGCGTGGCCAGGAAGAACGGTCGGCGATGCGTCACCACATGATCGAAGCCGGGCGACCATACGAACGCATCGTGAATCCGACGGGTCAGCCGCGAGTCGCGATCGCCCGCAAAAAAGTAGTGATTGGCCACCAGGCAGATGCCCCCCGGCGACAACAGCCGCGAAATCCGCAGCACCAGGGTTTTCAGGCTGAGATCGTCCACCCGGTCCAGATAATAGAGCGTATCGGCCACGACAACGAGGTCGAAGCCGCCATCCAGCGCCGGATCGAGCGCGCCGACATCGCCTTGCCGGAAGCTCACCCCTGCCCGGCCGGCCGCGCGCGCCGCGGCGCTATCGACCGCGGATTGCGCGATGTCCAGCCCCAGAACGGTATCGGCGATGCCGGCCAGCGCCAGGCTCAGCGTGCCGGTGCCCGATCCCAGATCAAGCGCCTTCGCAAAACGCCTGCCTTGCGGCAGCAACCCGATCAGCGCCTCGTATTTCCAGCGCTGATAGGAATAGCGCCGGTCGGCCGACGCCCAAGGGTCGGCCCCGCCATCATAGGCGGCCTCGAAGGCGGCGCGCGCGCCTACCCGCTTGCGCAGGCTGGCGATCCGCGCATCGGTGCGGGCACTTTGCACAAACAGGCCAATGTCCCGGGGCGACATGAACAGCCAGCGGCGCCTGTGGATCAGCTCCGATCGCAAAATAAACACTTCTGCAAAGTGACGAAACACCCAAGCATTTTTTCACTTATTTGTGATCTTCACCCGCTTGGCAACCCTGTCGACCGCAATCGCCCACAAATACCTTGCTAAACGCCAAGTTGCGACCGTAACATTTCTAATAAGAAATGACCAAGCATCTCGACATCGCCACTGTCCGGATCGGTGAGGCGCAGCCGCCCTACCGGCCGTTCGGCGGCTTCAGGTTCCTGCTGGCCGCCATGGTGCTGCTGCAACATGGCCTTCTGCTGCTTCCTGAAGCCTCACGCTTCATCTTCTATCGGCTCGAGCTTGGGGCTGTTGCCGTGACAGTGTTCTTCGCCCTCTCGGGTTATGTTGTGGCGGAATCGGTCACGCGTTTCTATGCTGGGCGGCCGCTTAACTTTCTGGCCAACCGGGTGCTGCGGATCGTGCCGCTTTATACTCTGGCACTCGTTCTCACCATCGGGCTCGATGTCTGGTTTTATGCACGCGGACACCTGCTGCCGCTCGATGCGCCCCTGCAAGGACCGCCCTGGGATCTGAAGGTGATCCTCGGCGGCATGCTGGATATCGTGCCCGGCCCGGCGGCGCATCTGATGAGTGGACAGGCTTTTTCCTTCATACCGTTCGCCTGGACATTGCGTGTCGAATGCGCCTTCTACCTGGCGGCGAGCCTCGCCTGTATTCTGCCGCCACGGCGCCG
>Ga0116226_10005658_pt1 | contig 11167 bp, 9 predicted proteins | sample S1TSphfallax_FD_89692 | JGI IMG/M metagenome (GOLD analysis project Ga0116226, IMG submission 89692) | Host-associated microbial communities from peat moss isolated from Minnesota, USA - S1T2_Fa - Sphagnum fallax MG | ecosystem: Host-associated > Plants > Peat moss > Unclassified | place: USA... | reverse complement strand
CCGCGCCGGCCGCGCGCGCGCGGCCGAGCAGATCGTGCAAATGCTCCAGACTCATGCGGCGAGGCGATGGCTGATGGCGGACAGGTTCGGGACGCGGCGCGCCGGCCCCATGGCGGCGAGTGTCGGCGTACCTTTGAATATGCGTGCGGCGGCCCGCCGCACGTCTTCGACGGTGACCGCTTCCAGTTTTGCCACCGTCTCCGCAGTGGTGATCACACGGCCAAATATCTGCAATTGACGCGAAATTTGCTCGCAGCGGCTGCCGGTGCTCTCCAGGGACATGAGCACCGAGGCTTTGACCTGCGCGCGGGCGCGGCGGACTTCGGCTTCGGCCACGTCGCGCTGGACGCGGTGGAGTTCCTCCAGCGTCACGGGCACAAGCTCGGCCGCCTCCTTCTCGCCGGTGCCGGCGTAGATGCCGAACAGGCCGCCATCGAGATAGGGGGCGGCGAAGGAGTAGATGGAGTAGACCAAGCCGCGCTTTTCGCGGATTTCCTGGAACAGGCGGGAGGACATGCCGCCGCCGAGCAAGGTGGAGAGCAGCATGGCGGGGTAATAGTCCGGGTCGGCGTAGCCCACGGCCGGGAAGCCGAGCACGATATGCACCTGGTCCAGATCGCGCTCCTCGCGGAACTCGCCGCCGCCGTAGACGCCGGGGGCCACGGGTTTGGGCATGTCGGATGGCAGGTCGGCAAAATGTTTTTGCACGAGATCCACGACCTGATCGTGCTCCAGCGCGCCGGCGGCAGCCACCACGATGTTCCCGGCCGCGTAGTTGCGGTGCATATAGCCCGCAATATCGTCGCGGCTCATGCCGCTGACGATCGCTTCGGTGCCCAGGACCGGGCGGCCCATCGGTTGCTCCGGGTAGGCGGCTTCCTGGAAGTGATCAAAAATAATGTCGTCCGGCGTGTCGTTGGCCTGGCCGATTTCCTGGAGGATGACGCCGCGCTCGCGCTCGATTTCCTCGGGGGCGAAGACCGAGTGGGTGAGGATGTCGCCGATGATGTCGGCGCCCAGCGCCAGATCCTCCTTAAGCATTTTGACGTAGTAGGCGGTCTGCTCGCGCGCCGTGTAGGCGTTGATGTGGCCGCCGACGTTTTCCACCGCCTCGGCGATTTCGGCCGCGGTGCGGCGCTCGGTGCCCTTGAACGCCATATGTTCGAGGAAGTGCGACACGCCATTGTGCGATGCCTCCTCGTTACGCGTGCCGCTGGCGACATAGGCACCGAAGGAAATCGTCTCCACCGTGTTCATCGTCTCCGTGACGATTCGCAGGCCGCTGGGCAAGGTGGTGACGCGTACGGACTCGGGGCTCATGCTGTGTTCCTCGATGCAAAGGCGCGGACCGCGGCCTCTATATGCGCCAGATCATTGGGGGCGACGGTGAATTTTTCTTCCCTATCATAGAGATCGGCAAGATGCACCGGCAGCGACGGGCGGAAGCCGACGGCTTCCTGCATCGCGTCGGGGAATTTGGCCGGGTGGGCGGTGGCGGCGGCGATGGTGGGCACGCCGGCGCAGGGCAGGGACTGGGCGGCGGCCAGGCCGATGGCGGTGTGCGGGTCGGCGAGGTAGCCCGACTCTTTATATAGGGAGCGGATCGCGGCCGACGTGGCTTCATCGTCGAGTCGAAAGCCGGTGAACAGCTCGGTGGCGCGGCGCCAGGCGTCCTGGGGGACGTCCATGCGGCCGGTGGCGGCGAAATCCGCCATGATGGCGGCGGTGAGCGCGGCGTCGCGGCCGACCAGCTCGTAGAGCAGACGCTCGAAATTGGAGCTGACGCCGATGTCCATGCTCGGCGACAGGCTGGGCGCGACCGGGCGGACGCTCATGTCATTGTCGGCAAGAAAACGCGCGAGGATGTCGTTGCGGTTGCTGGCGACGATGAGCCGCGCCACCGGCAGCCCCATGCGCCTGGCGCCCCAGGCGGCGAGCACGTTACCAAAATTGCCGGTGGGGACGGCGAATGCCACTTCGCGCTCGGGCGCGCCCAGTGCGAGCGCGGACGCCACATAATAGGGGATCTGGGCGGCAATCCGCGCCCAGTTGATGGAGTTGACGGCCGAGAGCGCCAGTTCGCGCCGGAAGGGCGCGTCGGCGAACATGGCTTTGACCAAAGCCTGGCAATCATCGAAATCGCCCTCGACGGCGATGTTGGCCACGTTCGGTGCATCCACGGTGGTCATCTGCCGCCGCTGCACCTCGCTGGTGCGGCCTTTGGGGTGCAGGATGACGATGTTGACGCGCTCGCGGTTGCGGCAGGCCTCGATAGCGGCCGATCCGGTGTCGCCCGAGGTGGCGCCGACGATGGTGATGCGCTCGTCCCGCTCGCTCAGCACATGGTCGAACAGCAGGCCGAGCAGTTGCATGGCCAGATCTTTGAAGGCGAGGGTGGGGCCGTGGAAGAGTTCGAGCGACCAGACGGAGGGGCCGACCTGCACCATGGGCACGACCGCAGGGTGGGTGAAGCCGGCGTACGCCTCGGCACACAGGCGCTGCAATGTGGCGAAGGCGATCGCCTCGCCGACAAAGGGCTGGATGACGCGCGCCGCCAGCTCGGCGTAGGGCAGGCCACGCAGGCTTCTCAAGTCGGCGGCGGAGACATGCGGCCAGGTTTCGGGGACATAGAGCCCGCCGTCCTCTGCGAGGCCGGCGAGGAGGACGGACGCGAAATCGCGCACCGGGGCCTGGCCGCGTGTGGAGACATATTTCATGCGTCAGCCGGCGCCCTCATCAGCAAAAGCGTCTCACCCCTATCTCCGGAGCGGCGCCCGGTCACCCGAAGAAAATCGAACACGAAGCGCACCAAGCGCACGAAGGTGACCAAGCACACGCGGCCAGCGGCAGAGATGTCCAATCGGTCGGCAAAGCCTCGCGGATCACGTTTTAGGCTGCGAGTCTTTTGGCATGGGCCAGAAGCTCAACGGCTACGTCTGCCTGGCTGCGAACATTCTTTAAGTCCGGCCCAAACAAAAATATCTCTTCCTCCCTAGGCTTGGCGAACACCCAGCCTGACTCCGTGACACGCTGAACCAGGAAGTTCTCTAGCATTTTCGTCTCCTGAGGGCGCTGTCGCCCCTTCTGCGCTCAACCCGAGATGCAGCCCGGTCGCAATATCTCAAGATAACCGCGAAGGGGAGAAGGTGGTATTCCACGGAGATACGGACCGTGGCGGCTATTTGACTGCTTCGCCCTTCGTGTACCTTCGCGCCTTCGCGTCTTCGTGGTTGATCTTAGGACGCTTCCGCTGGGGAGAAGCTTGAAGGGTGAGCCACAGCCCTTGGCTCACAGGTTAAACTTTGGACGGAACCCGGACGGGCGTGCGGGCCAGCGACTTGATGTCGGCGCGGGGGCGGCCGGAGGCGGCGGAGATTTCGCGGTCCTGCGCCTCGATAAAGCCGCGGGCGGGTTCGTCGCCATCCAGGCCGCTCAGCTCCGTATAGGGCACCCGGCGGTTGGAACTGCGGGTGCCGTCCGTGTAGGTCACGTCGAAACTGACGAAACTGCTGAGGATTTTGCGCTTAGGGGGCATCGTCGGGCTCCTGCGCATCCGGTGCGGCTTCTGGCAAAGGCGGCTCGCCTGCGACCAGGCGCCGCTTCGCCTCGGCCTTCTCCAGGCGCTTGGCTTCCTGTTTGGCTTCCTTGGCGCGCTCGCGTTCGGCACGCTGAAAATTGTAGTTGGGCTTGAAAACCATGGCATCCTCTTCGGTGCGGCGCGCTAAGGCGGCCCTCTATGGCAGAGACGCCGACGCTATGCCACTGCCCGCGCCCGCTGCCCAAACGCCGATCGTAGCATCGCCACCGCAGCATAGAGCACCACGCCCACCACCAGCCAGCGCAGCGCCGCCAGCCGCAGGGATTTGACCACATAGGCCGCCAGCAGAACACCGAACACGCCACCGCAGCTCATGCCGACGGAAACACCCCAGTCGAAGCGGCCGGATTTGAGAAACCGCAGGCCCGCCAGCGGCTGCCCCACGCCGCAGGTCGCCATCATGATCGGGAAGGCGCCCAGCGGATTGAGGCCCAGCAGCGCCAGCGCGATCATGCTCGGCGCGTAGGGGCCAATGCCCGCCGTCATCAGCGCGCCGAGTGCAAAATTCACCACCACCGCCACGCCGAACCGCCAGCCTTCCAACCCCATCGAAATGCCGCCGGCGGGGAGGAGGTGCAGATTCGTCGCCGCGAACACGCCGGCGCCGAGCAGCAGCGCGACCCCCATGCACATCTGAATCGCGCGCCGCGGCAGATGCGACACCACGCCAGCCCCTAGCCAGGCACCGACCGCCGCGGCACCCACCATGGCAATGAGCAGCAGCGGATCAACGAGCACGGCGGTCACAAAAATGAGCGTCTCCGCCAGCGCGCTGGCGTTCAGACCGATGGTCAGCGTGCCGGGGATCAGCTCGTCCGCCGGGCGGCCGCGCAGCTTGAAGGCCGACGTGCTCGGCGCGTAGGAGCCGATGCCGAGCGTGTCGAAAAAACTCACGGCGAACCCCAAGGCCACGTCGCCATAGGTAAAATCGGCGCGGAAATCGCGGCGGCGGGCGAAGCGGAACAGGGCCAGGCCGAACACGGCGTTGAGCGCCAGCAACACCAGCAGCAGCGACCAGCGGACGCTCACGCGCGCTCCATCGAATCACGCACGGCAAAATACTGCACGGCCGCGCGCACGCCGAGGCGGCTGAAGGCGTGCAGGCGCAGCGGCATCACCTGTGTGACCGGAAACCCAAGGGCCTCGGGCGCGGCGCCGGCCGCCCAGTCGGCGAGGAGTTTTCCCATGAGCGTCGCCATCGCCACCCCGCGGCCATTGTAACCGAGGCCGGCAAGCAAGCCGGGGGCCAGGGCGTGCAAATGCGGCATATGGTCGGGCGTGACCGCCACCATGCCGCCCCATCGGTAGGGAAAGGCGAGCCCGGCCGCCTGCGGGTAAATTTCGCGCACCGCATGCAACTGGCGGCGCATCGCCTGGGCCGCCGGCGCGTCGCCATAGACGCCGCGCGCGCCCATCACCAGGCGCCCTTGGGAATCGGTGCGGAAATACCGGAGCAGGCGCCGCATGTCCGACACAGAATGGCCTTCGGGCAGGATCTGCGCCCGCAGCGCCTCGGGCAGCGGATCGGTGGCGATCTGGTAGGACGGGACCGCCACCACGCTGCGGCGCAGTCTGTCGTGCAGCCGGTCGGCGTAGGCGTTGGTGGCGAGGATCACGGTTGCCGCCCGCACTTCGCCCTGCGGGGTCTCGATATGCCAGCCATCACCCTCACGGTTCAGCCCGGTCGCCGGGCTGGCGCCGAAAATGCGCGCGCCGAACCGCTGCGCCGCGGCCGCCAAGCCACGCGCATACGCCAGCGGCTGCACCGTGCCACCCCTTCCGTCCAGCCAGCCGCCTGCATAGATGCTCGACCCACTGAGGCGCGCCGCCTCCGGCGCGTCCAGCACCCGCACCGGCGCGCCGCGGGCCTGCCATTGCGCGGCGCGGGCAGAAGCGACGCGCATCGTGGATTCGGAAACCGCCAGTTGCAGCCAGCCGTTTCGTACTGGATTGCATTCGATGGCGTGTTTTGAGATCAGCTCGAACACGAGGCCCGGGCCGGACCCTACCGTCGCCACCATCGCCGGGCCGTGCTTTTGCTCCAGCACGTCCGGATCGTATTTGACGCCCGCAATCACTTGGCCGCCGTTGCGGCCCGAGGCGCCCCAGCCCGGCGCCTGCGCGTCGATCACCACCACATCGCGCCCGGCTTCGGCCAGATGCAGCGCCGCGGACAGCCCCGTAAAACCGGCGCCCACGATAGCCACGTCGGCGTGAAGCGCGCCTTGGAAAGAGGGCGTGTCGGGGGCCGCGGGAGCAGTTGCCTCCCACAGCGAGGCGTCGCTCAAGCGGCAGCCCTGGCAATGGTCCTGGCGATCAGCGCTTCATAGCCGGCGAGATATTGGTCCATGTCCAAATTGGCCTCGGCCCAGGCGCGGGCCGCTTTGCGCACCCGCCGGTTCAGCGCGGCATCCTCCAGCAACTCGAGCACCCCGTCGGCGATTTTGTCCGGCTGCAGGAATGGCACCAGCATGCCGGTCTTGCGGTGCGTCACGAACTCCCGCACCGGCGCAGTGTCGCTCGCCACCACCGCGCAGCCTGTCGCGAGCGACTCGCGCAGCGACCAGGAGGCGACGAACGGATAGGTCAGATACACATGCACATCCGACCGTTGCAGCAGTTTTGTGTATGTGTCGTACGGCACGCGGCCGGGGGCGTGCACGCGCTCCATATCCAGCTGTGAGCCCACCTCATCGAGCATCCGCTCGCGCCAACTGCCTTTTTCCAGCCGTGCGCCATAGCTGACATTGTCGCCGCCGACCAGGATCACCCGCGCATCCGGCCGTTCGCGCAAAATTTTTGGTAATGCCCGCATCATGACATGAAAACCGCGGTACGGCTCCAGGTCGCGCACCACGTAGGTGACGAGCTTGTCGCTCGGGCGGACCTTGTAGCCGCCGAGCATGACGGTGCGTTTGCGCAAGTCCGGGTCCGGCTTGCAGGTATCCAAATTCACGCCTTCGGGCAGCACGCTGATATTGTCGCGCGCCCAGGGCGGGTAGGTGGAATGTTGGAAGATGGTGGGGGTCTGGCCGTGGCCGGGGTTGGCGAGTGCGAGCAAATTCACCGCATTCTTGGCGCGGATGCGCGAGCCGATGTCCTCGCCCATCGGGAATTCCGGGTCGAACCCGACGTCGAAACCCTCGGTATTGTAATAGAATTCCTGATAGCCGAGCAGCGGCACCGAGGGCCAGACATCGGCCAGGTTCAGCAGCTCGCCCCAGCCGTGGTGGCCGACAATGATGTCCGGCACGAAGCCGAGGGTTTTCAGGCTCATCGCGGCTTTGGCCACCGCTTCGGCGCGCAGCATGGCGAGTTCGAATTCGCGCGCGTCGCGGTGGACGTTTGCGGTGGGCGGGCGGGAGACGGCGTGCACCAGCTTGCGCACGCCCGGCAACTGGCCGCGCGCTGCTTCGGTCAGGAACAGCAGGTCATGCTGTTTCTGCTCGGAGAGGTGGCGAAGCAGGTGCAGGAATTGCGCCGGGAAATTCTGATGGACAAATAGGTACTTCATATCTCTTGGTGCTTCGGCATCTGCCCCGTGCACCCCTTAATGAAAAAAAGTTTTTTGCTTCTTTTTTTCAAAAAAGAAGTCCTTTCTTCCTTATTCTTTCTCGGCCATGTGCATCACCGCTTAGGCTTTACCTTAGCCTTTGCGGTAGCGGCTTTAGCAACCGGCTTGGCGCGCGGCGCCGGCGCCGGCGCCGCCTCTGCGTGCGGGATCAGCTTGATGTGGAACGCCTCCAGCGGAGAGAGGCTGGTGGCCTGGCAGGGTTCGCCATTGTCGAGCGGGCCGATTTTTGTGCCATCGACGAAGCTGGCTTCGACCAGGCAATCGTACCGCTCGGCGGCTTCGCCGCGCAGGCGCACGCGCAGGCCCAGGATCGGCAGGCTCATGCCGCGGCTGCCGCAATATTGGCCGCCTTCGGCCCAGGGGCTGAGCCAGCCGCGGCCCAGCACGGCCTGATATTCGATGTCGCTCGGCCCGAGTTTGCCGCGGGGTGCCAGCGCAAACCCCTCGATCCAGCGCTGGCTGCCGGGTTCACCCATCCATTCGCCGAGCTTGGCCAGTACGTCACCGCGGCCCTGGATGTGGGCGATCATTTCGGCTGTCTTGGCGGCCTCGCCGGCCGCAGGCGCGGCCGCGGGGGTGTTTTGCGGCACGGCAGGCATCGGCGGTGGCGCGGCCGGCTTGGCAGCGACCGGCGCCACCGGGCGAACGGGTGCGGACGGGGGTGGGGGTGATACGCCGGGCATCGGCATGGGCACGGGGGCGGCCGGCGCCATGGTGGGGGGCTGCGCGGTGGCGGGCAGGTTGGAGCTGTCGGTCAGCCGCAGCACTTGCAGCCGAGGCGCTTCGGCCGTGCTGTTCGGCGCCTGGTAGATGGTGACCAGAATCTGCGCCGGACCACGGGTGACGCGCACCAGGGCCGCGCCGTTCCAGCCGCCCAACCATCCGTCGTCTCGGAAACTGGTGATCGTCACCGCATCGGGCCGAAACATCGGGCCCGGGGGGAGGGATATGCGCACGCCCGGCAAGCCGCTGCCCTGGTCCGGCGCCGCACTGCCCGGCGCGTTGAAGATGCAGAACAGGCCCGAATCGAGTGTCATCAGATGGCCCGACACTTTGAGTTCGGCGACCAGGCGCTGCCCCGGCACTGCCGCGGCGGGGCCATTGGCCGGCGCCGGCGGCGCCGCCGGCTCGTCCGCCTTCACGATATGCGGCTTCACATCATGCGGCTTCACTTCATGCGGTTTCGCAATCCGGGATTTGGCTTCGAGCACGGCTGATATTCCACTTTCAGGTAAATCTTGCCGAAACGAGTCCAGTACGCCACCACCGTCCATCGGCCGTTCCTTTCTATCCGATCCTGCCCCGCGACACCAAGGGCGGCAATGATTTCGTCGCCGCCTCTCCCAAAGCCAGCAAAGCGTCGTTCACCCGCCCCGGCGGCAAACCCAGCGGCAACACCCAACCAAATCCGCTCTGCCTGACCCGTTGCGCCGGGGTGCCGATGTCGAACACACACACGCTCAACCCAGCCTCCCACGCATCGGTCAGGGCAAAGCACCAGGTCTCCGGCCAGGTTGACGGAATGAACGCCAGGCCAGCTCTTTGAGCCTGGATCAAACCGCGCGCTTCCTCCGCCTCGAACGGACCGGTGATGCTGACATGGCCGGTCGCCTCCAATGCGTCGTCATCGACGGTATAGCCAATAATGGTGAACGTAAGGTTAAGCTTGCGCGCGGCGGCATCCTCCGCACACGCAAGGATAACGGAAAATCCTTTCGATGCGCCGATCGCACCCACCACGGCTACACGCAATGGCGTGATAGCCTGCGGTGCCGGCGGCAGTGCCCCGTCGTGCCCCCAGGGCCGGATTTGCAGCGTAGCGCCCGGAGCATGACGGCGCACCCGCGCCGCCACATCGGCCGACGACACAATCACTGACCGCGCCGCTCCCAGGTCCGCTGCCGAGCGGGCGCGCAGGGCGGCGGGTGTAATCTCCTGCTCATCCTCCCTGCCCCATTGCGCGACGCAGGTTTCGCAGACCGCCGGCTCGGGTTCGCCGCAATACCGCCCCTCCCCATCGGTCAGCGTCATCCGTGGGCACATAAAGGCGTAATCATGCACCCACTCATCGACGGGCACGCCAAGCCGATCGGCGAGCAGGCGCACGCTGCGGTCGTGGCCAAGGCGGTGGTGGATTTCGATGCAGACGGGGCGCCAAGACCTGAGCAGGCGGACCAGCGCCGGCATGCCGGCGGGAAGGCGGAAACGCAGGTTGGGGGTGGGCGCGGCGCCGGGCTCGGAGAGTATGCTCTCGCCCTCACACCCGGTCAGCAGCAGGGGGGCAAGACCCTCGGCACGCAGGGCGGCCACACGGGCGGCAACCACGCGCGCCGTGCCGCCGCCCTTGTCGTGACTGACCAGCAGCACCGCACCGCTGTATGCGCTGGCCGACCGCTCCCGCCACACCGCCGCATCCAGCCGGCGCCGCGCTTCGAACAGCGGATCGGCCTCGACCCAGGCAGCGACGGCCTCATGGTAGCCGGGGTGCAGGCGCCCCAGCAGACCTAAATTGCGCGCCAGCAAATGCTTGCGGGATGCGCCGAACGACACGCCGCCGACATGCGCGACATACACCGACGGCACCGCCACATGGCGCCAGCCCAGCGCCTTCGCGCGCAGGCAAAAATCATTCTCCTCGCCATAGCCCTGGGCGAAGAGGTCGTCGCGCAGCAGGCCGGTCTCGGCCAGGCAGTCGGCGCGGATGAACATGCAGAAGCCGTGCGCCGTCGGTACATCCACAAGGCACCCCGCATTGGCCCGCGCCGCCAGTGCGGCGAGGCGCCGCGTGCCCTCCAGGTCAGGCGCCGGCCCGCCTGCGGGATCGGGCGCGCTGAAAATGCTGGCGTCGTTCGACAGCGGCGTGGCCGTGCCGATGTCCGGCGCGCCGTGGGCCGCGCGCTGCAGGCGCGCCAGCCAGCCGGGGGCGACCAGCGTGTCGGCGTTGAGCAGAACCACGTCGCGCCCGGCTGCCGCCCGCAGGCCGGCATTCGCAGCGGCCGGAAATCCGCGGTTTGTCCGCTCGGCGCCGGCCGGTCCGCTGCCGATGAGGTTGATGCGCCCCTGCGCCGCCATCACCTGGAGGGCCGCCACCAGATCGCGCTCCGGCGACCCATCGTCCACCACCCAGACGCGCGCCTGGCGCGGGACCGTCTCCAGCACCGACTCGATACAGGCCATCGTGGTCGCAAGCCCGCGGAACACCGGGATGACGACATCGGCCGGCCCGGTCGCAGCCGGTGCGGTCTTGGGCGTGGCCGGGGCGGGCAGCCAGGCCTCCGGCCATTCGGCCACCGGGCTGCCGGCCAGGTCGCGCCCGTCGCGGCCGAGCACGCGCACCGGGCCCGGCCCGCCGATGTCGAGCGCGAACGCGCGCGGGCGGGCGCAGGGCGTGTCGCCATCCGTCGGAGCGCTCAGGTCTGTGGCAAGGCGCGCCCTCTCGCGGCCACCGCCGTCCAGCACGCGCAGCGGCGGGTCGGTGTCCGGCGCCGCGGGGTGCCAGGCCCAGCCCTTGATGCCGGTCGCCGTGCGCTCGGCAAAACCTTCGACGCGCATGATCGCCCGCACGTCGATCGGGCTGCCGAGCAGCTCCGTGCCGCCGGCCTGCACGTGCAGAAACTCGCCACGCTCCGTCAGGGTCAGCGCCTCGCGCGGCAGGTTGGAGAGCATTTCACCGCCTTCGCTCATGCCGCACCATCCGGGGGCGCCGACTGCGCGCACCACGGCGTCGGCCGCGGCCATCACCGCGGCATCGGGAACATGGGACCGCAGCAGACGGGCACAGGCATGAATCGCCGCGGCACTATCGCCTGCGAGCAGGCTGGCAGTGGCCAGCCCCGCCCAGGCTTCGCGGACATCGTGGCCCCGCGCCACCCGGCCGAACAGGGTTGCGGCACCGGCGGCATCGCCGTCGCGCAGGCGCAACAGGGCCAGGGCCAGCACCAGATTCTGGTCTGACCCGGACCTCCGGTGTGCCCGCTCCAGGAGCACGCGGGCTT
>Ga0116226_10005657_pt1 | contig 11167 bp, 10 predicted proteins | sample S1TSphfallax_FD_89692 | JGI IMG/M metagenome (GOLD analysis project Ga0116226, IMG submission 89692) | Host-associated microbial communities from peat moss isolated from Minnesota, USA - S1T2_Fa - Sphagnum fallax MG | ecosystem: Host-associated > Plants > Peat moss > Unclassified | place: USA... | reverse complement strand
CGCCGCTCGTGAAACGACGATCGATTTCGCGCTGGAGCCGAATGTGCGCGCGCGCCTCAATCTGGAGGTTGCGCCGCTCCTCCGTGGTGTCGAGCTGGTTGTCGAGCGCGCGTTCGATCTCGCGCGGCGTCGTATTATGACCTTCGATTAGGTTCGAATAGTAGCAGTTCATCACGCGGACCAAATCAGCGAGGCTCTGGGCGGAGCGGGGGTGCAAACGCGATCCGAGCGCCTGGGACGCGCCTGAGAGCGCGGCGACAAGATCGACGATCGCCGGCTCGACGTGGTCCAGAAGGCACGGTTCAATCCGCGCGGGCGTCTCGATAAGGCTCATGAGGGTTTCACATCTCCGCCGATCATCGGAGTCGGCAACCGTTTGAAAATATAGCGAAAACATTTGGCAAAGGCCAGAAGTTCGCCGATGTTTCCGCCGATCTCGAAGAAGCCGACAACGCCTTGTCCTAGAAGGTAAATTCTGCCCGGTTTGGATCGATGGGCGCCGATCGCGCCTTTTCCCGCCACGGCCGAGACCGCTGGGCTCATCCCGCCACGCTTGGGAGGTTATGCCAGCCCTCGGAGGGCAAGACTCTTGGCGGTCGCGCCGGCTTCAATGGTCGCGTCACGGCGCCAATACCCGGAACGACAATCAGCGCACCCCCGCTCCCATCGCCCCGGGAACCCTATGGCCCGGGGCCGGCCTCCCGCCATCATCCGCCGGCAGCTGGACGCGGGCGATCAGGCCGCGCGGGCCGTTGACCAGGGTGAGGTCGCCGCCGTGCTCGCGCGCGATCGAGCGGGCGATGGCGAGGCCCAGGCCGATGCCGCCGGCGTCCAGGTTGCGCGAGCGCTCGGCGCGATAGAACGGCTCGAACACCCGCTCCAGCTCCGCGGGCGGCAGGCCGGGGCCCTCGTCGGCGATCTCCACCCTCGCGCAGCCCGCGCCCTGGCGGATCGAGACCTCGGCGCGGGCGCCGTAGCGGATGGCGTTGTCGATCAGGTTGGCGAACAGCCGTTGCAGCGCCGCGGCGTCGCCCTCCACGGTCGGATGGGCGTCGGTGAGGATCGTCGCGGCCCCGCCGGTCGTCGTCGCGTCATCGACGGCGCATTCCAGCACCGACAGCAGATCGAGCGGCTCGCGCGTCTTCTGGGCGCTGGCGTCGCGGATGAAGGCCAGCACCGCGGCGATCATCGCCTCCATCTGCTCGACATCGGCGATCACCGCGCCCCGCAGCGCCGGCGACGCCGCCTCCATCCGGAACCGGATGCGCGCCAGGGGCGTGCGCAGATCATGCGAGATCGCGCCGACCATCGCGGTGCGATCCTGGACATAGCGCTTCAGCCGCGCCTGCATCTCGTTGAACGCCCGCGCCGCGACGCCGATCTCCGCGGGGCCGCTCAGCGCCAGCAGCGGGGCGTTGGGATCCCTGCCGAAGCGTTCGGCGGCCTGGGCGAAGGCGCGAAGCGGCGCGGTGATCCGCCGGGCGAACACATAGCCGGCCGGCAGGACCAGCATCAGGCTGAGGCCGAACCACAACAGGATCCGGCGCTCCCAGTCGTTGGGAAAGGCCTCCGGCGTCGGCCGCACCACGACCCAGTCGCCGCCGGCGCGCCGGACCGCGGCGACGAAATCCCCCAGCACCAGCCGATCGGGGTCGCCGTCGCCGGGACCCGGTCCGGAAGCGTCCGGCGCCCAGGCGCCCCACGGCCGGCCGTGGGGATGGCCGCCCTTCCCGGCGCCTGACTGGGACCTGGGCCACCGGGGCGGCCTCCAGGGCGAGAGCGCGGCGATCATCCATCGGCTGGACCTGGCGAGGCCCAGCAGCTGGTAGCGCACATCGGCCGGCGGCAGGCCCAGCAGCGCGGCCAGGGCGATGCGGTCGCGATCACCGACGCGGGTCCATTCCGATGGCGGCGCGGGCGACGAGGGCGATGGCGGCGCGGGCGACGCATGGCGCTCGAACCGGCGACCATAGCTGGCGACCAGCGGGCCGCCGCGCAGCGCTTCGGCGATTTCCCCCAGCCGGTAGATCGGCGGCCGGGGCGGCGGCAGAACCGCGACCAGGGCGCCGGTCACAAGCTGGGCGACGATCACCCCGACCATCAGCAGGCCGATGACCTGAACGGCGATCGCCGGCTCCGCGCCGCGACCGGGGGAAGCCGGCGGCTTCAGCGCCGGGCCGGCGCGGCGTCGAACAGATAGCCGGCCCCGCGATAGGTGGCGATCAGATCCCGATCGACGCAGGCCTGCAGCTTGCGCCGCAGGCGGCTGATCTGGACATCGATCGCGCGGTCAAAGATGTCGGCGTCGGCGCCGTGGGCGTGTTCGATCAGGGCGTCGCGGGAAAGGATCACCCGCGGCCTGGCCAGGAAGGCCATCAGCAGAGAAAGCTCGCCGGCGGTCAGCAGGACCACCAGGCCGCTGGGCGCGCGCAGTCGGCGGCGGGACACATCCAGCCGGATGCCGGCGAACACATAGGCGCCCCGATCGGCCGCGGCCTCGGCCGAGCCTTCCTTGCGCCGCCGCAGCACCGCGCGGACGCGGGCCAGCAGCTCGCGCGGGTTGCAGGGCTTGCCGATATAGTCGTCAGCGCCCAGCTCCAGACCGACGATACGGTCGGTCTCCTGCCCCATGGCGCTGAGGATCACCACCGCGGGGCCGCGCCCCGCCGCCAGGCGGCGGCAGATCGACAGGCCGTCCTCGCCCGGCAGCATCAGGTCCAGCACCACGACATCGACGGCGTCGCCGCTCAGGATGCGATCCATCTGGGCGCCGTCGTCGGCCCGATCGACGATGAAACCGCGATCGGCCAGATAGGCCGAGACCTGTTCGCGGAATCCCGCGTCGTCATCGACGACCAGGATGTGGGCCGGCCGCTGGGGCTCCGCTTGCGGCGGTTCGTGGGTCTGAATTTCGCGGTTCTGGGCTTCGGGCATCGGGTCTGGCCGCCTGGAATCGGACAACAATGTCCTGCGATGTTTCATCGTTCGGGACTGTGGCGGGCGCATTCCAGGTTCGCCGCAATCGTGAGACCCGGCGCGCCTCATCCCGCGTCGCCGGCGCGGGGCAGTGCGGCGTGAAGCGCCGGCCCGTTCGCGCGCAGCCAGGCGCGATGGCGCCGCTCATCGCCGACCAGCCCACGCACCAGGGCCCAGAAACGCGGGCCGTGGTTGGCTTCAAGCAGGTGGGCGCATTCGTGCGCGACGACATAATCGGCGATGGCGAATGGCGCGAGGGCCAGTCGCCAGGACAGGCGGATCGAGGCCGGCCGCCCGCCCTGGGCCGGCGTGCAGGATCCCCAACGGGTGCGGGCGTCGTTCAGGGTGATCGGCGGCGCCGGCGCGCCCAGCGCCGCGCAATGGACCAGGGCCCGGGCGTCGAAGACGGCGCCAGCCTCGCGCCGGATCATGCGGATCACCAGCTGGGCGTCCACGGCGCCCGCGCCGCAGCCCAGCAGGCGCCGGCCCTCGCCGGGGGATGCGTCCTCCAGCCTAGGGCGGCGGCCATCGGGGACGAGGCGCCAGGGGACGCCGAGCACCACGATCTCGTCGCTGGGGGCGAGGGTGTCCGGGGCGGGCGGTTGTTCGGCCAGCCGCCGCGCGATCCAGTCCCGCCGCTCGCGGGCGAAGGCCGCCGCCTCCGCCAGGCCCGCGGCGCTGGGCGCCACGGCGATCGCCTCGCCGCGGGATCGATCGACCCGCAGGGAAATCCGCCGGGCCCGGGCGCTGACCTTCAGCCGCACCGTCACGCCGCCGACATCAAGGGCCTGACCGTCGGCGTAGCGCGCCCGAAAAAGGCCCATCAACACCTCCGCGCCCGAGCCGCGTGTCCTCGAACCCTCGCCTTTCAGGCCGGCGCCACGGCCCGCTCGCTCCGGGCGATGAAGTCGCGCACCCTGGGATAGATTTCCTGAATGAACCGGCGACCGTTGAACACGCCATAATGGCCGACGCCCGGCTGGACATAGAGTTCGCGCAGATCGGCCGGCACGCCCGTGCAAAGCGCGTGGGCGGCCTGGGTCTGGCCGACGCCGGAGATGTCGTCCCGCTCGCCTTCGACCGTCATCAGTCCGATGTCGGTGATCGCCGCGGGCTCGACAAGGCGTCCGGCGTGGAAGAGTTGGCCCCGGGGCAGCAGATATCGCTGAAACACCACATCGATGGTTTCCAGATAGAATTCCTCGCTGAGGTCCAGGACACTCAGGTATTCGTCATAGAATTCGCGGTGCTTGTCCGCCGAATCGCCGTCGCCCTTGACCAGGTTGTCGAAATATCGCTGATGGGCGTCTTTGTGCATCTGAGCGTTCATCGACATGAAGCTGTAGAGCTGGACAAACCCGGGATAAACCCGCCGCAGCGTCCCGGCGTAGGGCCAGGGCACGGTGTAGATCATGTTCGATTGGAACCAGGTGAACGGCCGCTCCTCCGCCAGCCTGTTTGTCACCGTCGGCGAAAGGCGGGCGTCGATCGGCGAGCCCATCAGGGTCAGGCTGGCGGGGCGCGCCGGATCGCCATCCGCCGACATCACCGCGGCGGCGGCCAGCACCGCCGGCCCGGGCTGGCAGACCGCGGTCACATGCGCGCGGCGGCCGATATGGCGCAGAATGTCGGTGATCGTGTCGATATAGTCGTGAAAGCCGAACCGCCCCTCGATCAACGGCACGTCCCGGGCGTTGGCCCAGTCGGTGACATAGACGTCATGGTCGAGTAGATAGGTCTCCACCGTGCCGCGCAGCAGGGTGGCGAAATGCCCCGACAGCGGCGCGACGATCAGCACCGGCGGCGACTCCTCGGCCGCCCCGGCCGACCTGAGGGACTCCGGATCGCGCCGGAACCGGCGAAGCTTCACCCAGGGCGAGGCCCAGGCGGTCTCCGAGCGGACCGGGATGGAATGGCCGCGGACGACCACCCGGTCGATCCGCCAGGCGGGCTTGGCGTAGCGCCGCGTCAGATTGGCCAGGAGGTCGGCCGAGGCGTGAAGATTTCGGCCAAGTCCGGTGTCGCCGGCGAAATTCAGCGGCGATCGCCAGAAATCCCGCGTCCAATGGGCGGCGGCGCTCAGCGGCGCGGCGGTTCGGTAGGCGGCTTCGTGAAGGGCGTAGAGCATCGCGCCTCGCTGTTATGCTGCGGTGCGAAAATATGACCCGCGCGCGCGGCCAAGTCCAGCGGCGCATGCCGGGCAGGATATCGCGGGCGCGCCTCCGGCCGCGCCGGAGGGTCAGCCGGCGTCCATCGCGACCCGCACCTGCCGGGCGATCGCGGCCGGCGGGACGGTGACGTCCAGCGGGCGGACGAACCGGCCCTGGGGGTCCATCAGATAGACCACCGCCGAATGGTCCATCGTGTAGGACGAGCCCTGGGGAACCTTCTGGTAGTAGACATGATATTCGCGGGCGACCTCGGCGATCTTGCCCGCCGAACCGGTCAGACCCAGGGCGCCTTTCGGGAAGGCGGGACTGGAGAGATAGGCCGCCAGGGCCTTTGGCGTATCGCGATCGGGATCGACGGTGATGAACACCACCCGGAAGCGGTCCGCCAGGGCGCCGAGGTCGCCGGTCGCCTCGCCCAGGGCCGCCAGGGTCGTGGGGCAGACGTCCGGACAATAGGTGTAGCCGAAGAAGACCGCCGACCACTTGCCGCGCAGCACCCGCTGATCAACGGACGCTCCGGTCTGATCCACCAGATGGAAGGGCCCGCCGATCGCCGACTGGCCCGGGCTAGTGGGGACGGAGGACCGCCGGGCCAGCGCCGCGGCGGCGAGCACCGCCGCCAGCGCCGCGGACGCCGCCAGCGCATACACGCCCCGACGCCCGATTTCGCCGCCGCCGGACACCCCGGGCCCGCCGTCCTGGGACCCGGCGCCTTTGGGTTTGGCGTCTTGGGGCTCGCGCCGCCGGCCTTTTAGGACCATCCTGGGCGTCATGCTGTCCGCGACAACCTTTGTATCGTCGATCCTGGACCCGCTCGGCGCGAGCGGCAACGGGTCGGATACCCCTGGCGCCGGCGGCGCGCAAGGCCGCGCGGTCAACCGGCGGATGCCCGCGCGGGCGCTGGCGATGCTGCGCGCGGCGTTCATCGTCGGGCAGGTTCTGGTCCTGTTGATGGCCTGGCGGGTGCTAAAGTGGCCGTTCAATCCGGCGCTTTGCCTGGGCCTGATCGGCTTGAGCGCCGCGATCAGCCTGGTCCTGGCCCTCTGGCCCGGCGGCCGGCGCGATCCCAGGCCCTGGGAAATCACCGCCCAGCTGGCCTTCGACATCGTGCAGCTGACCGCGCTCTTGTACCTGACCGGCGGCGTGATCAATCCCTTCGCGCTGCTGCTGATCGCGCCGGTCACCGTCGCCGGCGGCTCGCTGCCGCCGCGCCACGCCCTGGGCGTCTGCGTGCTGGCGATGGTCTCCGGTCTGGCGCTCGCCCTCGAGCCGGAGCCGTCGGCCGGCGGCGCCCTGCGGCTGGCGGCCGATCTGGGTCCCTACCGCCTGGCCGCCTCCGCCGCCCTGCTGGTCGCGATGGTGTTCGCCGGGGGGTACGCGTCCTGGTTCTCGGCCAACGACGCGCGCCGGGAGCTGGCGCTTCGGGTCACCGAATCGGTGCTGGCCCGCGAGCAGCGGCTGTCGGCCCTGGGGGCGCTGTCGGCGGCCGTCGCGCATGAGCTTGGAACCCCCCTCGCCACGATGACCATCGTCGCCACGGAAATGGCCCGCGAGGCCCCCGAGGGGCCGCTGCGCGACGACGCGGTGCTGCTGGTCGAGCAGGCCAAGCGCTGCCGGGACATCCTGCGCCGCCTGGCCGAGACGCCCGAGCAGGGCGACAGCCTGCACGAGCGGATGAGCCTCTTGCGGTTCGTAAGCGAGATCGTCGAGCCCTACGCGAACGCCGTCGGTGTCCGCGTCGAGGCCCTGGTCACCGGTCCGCCCGGGGTCACGGCGCCGGACGTGTGGCGCCGCCCCGAGGCGCTGCACGCGATCTCCGCGATCGTCGAAAACGCCTACGACTTCGCCCGCGGCGAGATCCTGGTCACCGCGCGTTTCGGCGCGGCCTTCGTCGCCGTGGAGGTTCGCGACGACGGCCCCGGCTTCTCGCCGACGGTGCTGAACAGGCTGGGCGAACCCTATGTCACCAGCCGCCCGGGCGCCGAGGGCTCGCGGACCGGCCATGTCGGCATGGGCCTGGGCTTCTTCATCGCCAAGACCCTGCTGGAGCGGTCGGGCGCCCGGGTGACGTTCGTCAACGGTCCGCACGGGGGCGCGATCGTCACCGTGCGCTGGCCCAGGGCGGCGATGGAGGTCGCCGCGCCCCGGCGCGGAACAAATTCATGAAATCCTTGTATTCCGTGGGAATTCAGCGACATAATGCCACTGAGACGATCCGCGGGCGTTGGGCGAGCTTTCGGACATGTCGATCGCAAAGGCGCATGGATGGATGATCTGACCGGGATCAAGGCGGCCGACCGGACGCTGTTGTTGCTTGATGATGACGGGGCCTTGCGAACCCGGCTGGGACGGGCGCTGGAGGCGCGCGGCTTCCACACCATCCAGGTGGAGTCGGTGTCCGAGGCCCTGATCGCCGTCGCCGATTCGCCGCCGGCGTTCGCGGTGCTGGACATGCGGCTGGAGGACGGATCGGGCCTGTCCGTGGTCGATGTGCTGCGCCAGCACCGGCCGGACGCGCGAATCATCATGCTGACCGGCTATGGCAACATCGCCACCGCGGTGGCCGCGGTGAAGGCCGGCGCCGTCGACTATCTGGCCAAGCCGGCGGACGCGGACGACGTGGTCAACGCCCTTCTGGCCGCCGACACCGGCGCCGCCCCGCCGCCCCCGGAAAATCCGATGAGCGCCGACCGGGTTCGCTGGGAACACATCCAGCGGATCTATGAGCTGTGTGGCCACAATGTCTCGGAAACCGCCCGGCGGCTGAACATGCACCGCCGCACCCTGCAGCGCATCCTCTCCAAACGCGCCCCCCGCTGACGCGCCCCTCCGTCACGCGCCGGGCGTTCCTCCCCCAGCTCGCGCGGCCGCCGACGCCCCCTCCGTCACGCCGCTTCGCGGCGCGCCACCTCCCCCGCTGACGCGAGGGAGGAGCGATGGATCTTGCTCCTCCCCCGCATGGCGGGGGAGGTGGCCGGCCGAAGGCCGGACGGAGGGGGCGCGGCGGCCAGCGCGCTTGACGGCGGCGCTTCGAGCGGGCCTCTGCGGCGGCGCGCCAGCGAAGGAGCCGCCCCATGCACAAACGCCGCGTCGGTCCGTTCGAGGTCTCCGCGATCGGGCTGGGATGCATGAGCCTGTCTCAGGCCTATGGCCCGGCGCCGCCGAGGGACCAGGCCGAGCGGGTGCTGCGGGGGGCGCTGGACGCCGGCCACACCTTCTTCGACACGGCCGCGGTCTATGGCCTGGGCCACAATGAACGCCTGGTGGGCGAGGTTCTGCGCGATCATCGGGACGAGATCATCCTGGCCTCGAAATGCGGGATGACCCGCGGCGAGGAACGCGACCTGAACGGCGCGCCGGAGCGGCTGAAACAGACCTGCGATGAGAGCCTGGCGCGCCTGGGGGTTGACGTGATCGACCTCTACTACCTGCACCGCTGGGACCGCCGCGTGCCGATCGAGGATAGCGTCGGGGCCCTGGCCGATCTGGTCGCCGCCGGCAAGATCAGGGCGATCGGCCTGTCGGAGGTCAGCGCGGCGACCCTGCGCCGGGCCGCCGCGGTCCATCCGATCGCCGCGCTGCAGACCGAATACTCGCCCTGGACCCGCAATCCCGAGATCGCGGTCCTGGAGGCCTGCCGCGAGCTGGGGGTCGCCTTCGTCGCCTTCAGCCCGGTGGCCCGCGGCTTCCTGGCCGGCGGGGCCAGCGATCCGGCCCGGTTTGGCCCCGGCGACATGCGCGCGATGATGCCGCGCTTTCACGGCCAGGCGCTGGCCGCCAACCTCGCGCTGCTGGAGGCCTTCACGGACATCGCCAGGCGCGCGGGGCTGACGCCGGCCCAGCTCTGCCTGGCCTGGCTGCTGGCCAGGGACCCGATCATCGTCCCGATCCCGGGGACCTCCAGCCCCGAGCACATGGCCGAGAACGCCGCCGCCGGCGATGTCCGCCTCTCCCCCGCGATCGTGGCCGAGGTCGACGCCCTGGTGAACGAGCGCACGGTCAGCGGCCCGCGCTATCCGCCGGCGATGCAGGCGGCGGTCGACACCGAGGACTGGGCGGCCTGAGCTTCGGTGGACTGAACGGGGCGGTCAGGCGCCGCCCAGCGCCCGCATCGCCGCCAGGCGGGCGAAGGCGAGGATCAGGGCCTTGCGCCGCGCCCCGGCCAGGGCCGTGACCCTGGCCTCCCGCAGCACGGCCCCGTCGAAGGCGTCGGCGACGATCAAACCGGGCTCGTCCGGCAGGACGGCGCGCGGAAACTCCGGGGCGACGGCGAAGAAGAAGGCGTCGCACCAGGGCCGATACTCCCCCCACTTCTGGTCGGCGCGAAAATCCTCGATCCCGGATTTCACCTCCGCCACCGCGATCTGGCCGCGGGGGCCCAGCGCCATCACATCGGCCCGCCGGCCATTGGGCAGGCGCACCTCCAGCAGCGGGGCATAGTCCAGCGCCACGAACAGCCTTGCCGCGCCGCGAGTGACGGCGCTGGTGATCGCGGGACGGCTGAAAGACAGGGCGAATTCTTCCACGCCCCATAATGTTCACTCTTCGTTCGAGGTCAACCCGTCGCCTGCGCCGGAAAGATCAGGCGCGAGCGCGCGTAGCCCAGGGACTCGGCGCGGGCCGTGGCGGCGGTCAGCGCCCGGGGCGGCAGGGACGGGCGGCGGGCCATCAGCCAGACGTAGTTGCCGCCGGGCGTGGCCAGGATCAGCCAGCTGTTGTCGTCGGCGTGGTCCAGCACCCAGTATTCCTGATGCACCAGGCCGCCGAAGAAGCTCATCCGGAACCTGGCGTTGTCGGAGGGCGAGACGATCCTGGCCTTGGCCTTCACCACCCTCGCCGGTCCGGCGGGATCGCCCCGGTGGCAGGTCTCGGTGACCAGGAAGGCGCCGTCCGCCCAGCCGGTGAAATCGCTGGTCGGTCCCTCGCAATCCCTCTGCATCGAATTGGGCGTGCGGGCGATCTCATACCAGCGGCCGGAATAGACGTCGGCCGAGACCGGCCGGGCCGGGTTGGGCGCCCAGGCCGCGGCGACGCTGGCCAGCGCGCAAAGCGCGACCCCCCGGGCGGCAGGGACGAACGCCCGGCGTTTTGGGCGCGGGGATCGAAATCGGGAACGGGTCAAGACACCTCCAGGAAGATCGCGGCGACCCTCATCAGGGCCGATGCCGCCTGAACGGCGAATGAAAGGCCCTTTTCGACCCGTGGTCAAAAGACAAGCGCCGGCGCCGTCGCCCGGCGCCGGACCCCCGGCCCAAGGCCCCGCCAGGCTCCAAGCGTGACAACACTTGACAGGCCCCGGGGGCGCCGGTCCAGACTGCCCGTGAAAACAACAGGATAGGCGGCGAGCCGCGTCTGCCCCGCCGCCTGGGCGAGGGCGGCGACATGGGCAAATCTCGGGCGGCGATCCTGGCCAGGGTGCTGCTGCTGACCCTGGCGGCGGGCGTCGCCGGCTGCGGCGGGGGCGGCGGTCCGAAGACCCCCCAGGGGTGGACCCACGACGAGCAGCTCGCCTGGTATCAGGCCAGCCAGGGCTCGCGGCTGATGCCGCTGGCGTGGTTCCGCGCCCTGGAGCAGCCGGGATCGACGAAGCCCTTCGCCGATCCGGCGTATATCCTGCAGTTCGGCTATCTGGGCGCCCCCGCCGGCGGCTCCGGCCTGCCGATCGGATTCGCCGTCGACCGGCAGGCGGACACGGGCTTCAAGATCACCGGCCTGCGCTGGTACGCGGGCCAGGGTGGGGATGCGGTCGCCGCCGAGCCCTGGCTGGGCCTGAACTGCGCGGCCTGTCACACCGCCGAGGTCACCTGGCGCGGCCAGGCGTTCCGGATCGACGGCGGCCCAGGCCTCGGGGACTTTCAGTCGCTGATCGAGGCGGTCGATTCGGCGCTGCGCCAGACCCTGGACCAGCCGGACCGGTGGGACCGCTTCGCGGCCAGGGTGCTGGCCGGCCGGGACACGGGGGAGAACCGCGCGGCCCTGCGCGCCGCCCTGGGCCGTCTGGTCGCCTGGGAGGGGCGCGT
>Ga0116226_10005656_pt1 | contig 11168 bp, 10 predicted proteins | sample S1TSphfallax_FD_89692 | JGI IMG/M metagenome (GOLD analysis project Ga0116226, IMG submission 89692) | Host-associated microbial communities from peat moss isolated from Minnesota, USA - S1T2_Fa - Sphagnum fallax MG | ecosystem: Host-associated > Plants > Peat moss > Unclassified | place: USA... | reverse complement strand
GAATTTTATAGATCAACCAGTGTAATTTGGTAAACATTCGCGGGTAAAGAATGTTATGACAAGGTGCTAAATGAAGAATTTTAAAGAATTTTAATGTGTAAAATGAAGAATGTCATCACTAGGATTTAAACCATCTAAAACTAACAATGTGCCAATTAATGTATTAATGTAGTAGCTATTGTTACCACCCACAATCAATAGTTGGAATAACAAGTGTTCATGGAGAGGCTGGTTAAAGCCGAAGGGGTTGAAGAATGGCAACAATAATAGTGTCTATAGGATTTGTTCATTGTAATTGTTAGACAACTACATCATAGTGGGGTTGAAAAACAACATGCTACCATCAATGAAAGTTCATTGTAGAGTAATTGGGTTGGATTGCTTAATAACCGTGCCACAATTCAACCAGTTGAAAGAAATCAAACTAGTGAAACAAATTAGTAACTTGACATTTAAAAATAAGTTATTACAAAAATACTTTAGAAGAAATTATAAGGGATATCAGTAAACAAGTCGTGGAGACCAAATATACCTTGAACTTGGGACAATTGTAGCGAAAATTCTTGATATCAAACATATACATTTTTAACCCGATACCATCAAAACCTATTTTACCATAATCAACAATTGCATCAATTGCCATTGACCATCAAATGGTAATAATACAAGTTCAAGTAGGGAAACACTTCATTGAAAATGTGCTTCTAGATGGTGGTTATGGAGTTAATATTATTATGTAGAAATTGAGGGTATAGTTAGGTTTGTCAAAACCAAAACTTGCATCTTATAATTTACGTATGGTTGATCAAACCATTGCCGAACCTTTAGGTTTGATTAAGGGCCTTAAATTTATGTTCATGGGATTCCTTATGCAGTGGTTTTTAATGTAATTCAAAGTAGTGTGTTAAACTCCAACTATTAAATGGTTAGGTCATCCTTGGTTAAGAGATGTTAAAGTGTTTCATGATTGGGGCAACAACATTATCATTATACAAGGAGTCGGTACAATTAGAACATACATGTTACTAAAAAACTTGGAGCACCAACTAAGCATCCAAAAGTATTAATTTGTTATGATTTCCATTTTGGAATATTTGACGAAGAGGAGGATTTGATGTTTGCCACATAACTAAGACTATTTTCAATAAAAACCATAGTTGTTATTACATTAGTTTGGTCAAATCAACTTGTTAAGTTGATTACATCACCAGGTTTGAATTTAGTTGAACAAATTAAAAAGCATGTTGAACATGTGTCTGAACCTTCTTTTTTTTGGTTTATATACTTGTCAAAGTAGTACATGTACAACATGTAAAGATAGTTATACCCAATAGCATTAGAAGACCAAAACAAACAAACCGCCTTTGTTACTAATTGAGGGACTTTTGTATGGGCTGTAATGCCTTTTGGGGTCAAAAATTGACCACCTACCTATCAAAGGGCACCAAAGCATTCCATGAATACATTGACGTGTTCATGAAGATCTTTTTAGATGATTTTATTGTTTTTAATGACTTGTCCATTCATTTGGAAATTAAAGAATGTTTTTTAAAATGCAGAGAATGTGGCATTAGTTTGAATCCATAAAAATGCATTTATGGTATGTTCTATAACTATTTTAGGATTTATAGTCTCCAAAGAGGGGAATACACATGATCCTAAAAAGATAGAGGTTTTAGTCAAAATGCTAGTGCCTAAAACACCCCAAGAGATTCAAGTATTCAGTGGAATGGCCCAGTTTTATAGATGCTTCATTAAAAAAATTGCCTTTATTATGGCACTAATCACCAAATTACTTAGAAAAGTTGAAGTGTTTGAATGGACTACTAAATGTCAAACCACTTGGGAGGACATTAAGAATCGATACATTCAAGCCCCTATAATTATTAGTCCTAATTGGGAACTGGAGTTTCATATTCACATTGATGCATCTCATTAGCAATAGGGGCAATATTGGCCCATAACCTAACATGTAAAATAAATCAACTTGTTACGTACTCATCAAGATTGCTTAATTATATTGAGAGAAACTATACCACTACAAAAAAAACGATTTAAGTATGGTTTATGCCTTACACAAATTTAAACATTACCTATTAGGCAACATTTGTACTTGCTATGTGGACCATATGGTTTTAGTGTATTTAATTAACAAGCCACATTTTTGGGCATGTTAGCTAGATGGCTCCTATTATCTTTGGATTATGATTACAAAATTGTTTATAAACTTGGTCGATCCCATTTAATGGCAGATGCATTGAGTAGATTACTTAATCATACTGAATTTGTTGGAGTACCTGATCAAACTTGTGATGTTCACCTATTTACCTTATAACTTCAATGGTTACAAAATGTGTAAGAGTACCTATTAAAGGGAGTGATGCCACAAATACTTACAACATCCCAAAGGTAGTATTTAGCCCTTTGGGCTAAATCATTTGTCTTTCAATAAGGAGTACTATACAAATTTGGACAAGATAACATGTTTCGTCAAGTTTTGCAACCAAAACATGTGTCCATAGTTTTGTAAGAATTACATGGAAACATTACAAGAGGGCATTTATCTTCTAATGTCATTGTGTGAAAGATCCTAGATGCTAGTTATTGGTGGTAAACAATGAATCAAAATGTTCATGAATACTATCAAATTTATGATCAATGTTAAAAAACAAATAACCTGTTGACCCAAATTTTGGCCAAATTGGTTACCACATTACTTGAATAATCATTTCCAAAATGGGGATTGGATTTTATTGGACATGTTAAACCTATAAACAAATTGTGAGGCAACCAGTACATTCTGGTAGCCACTGATTATGCAACAAAGTGGGTGGAAGCCTGAACACTCCACACCAACATTGTTGTAGTAACCACCAAGTTTCTATACAAACACATTTTTACAAGATTTGGATGTCCATTAACCATTGTGACTGATCAAGGTACCCATTTTATCAATGATGCGATCAAATACCTTACTAACCATTTCATCCTTAGACATACTAGTTATATTATTTATTATCCACAAGGAAATGGATAAGTTAAGTCTACAAATAAGGTTTTTGGAACCTTATTAACCAAATTGGTTAATGAAAATATAAATGGTTGGGATGAGCACATGTCCACAATGTTATTTTCATATCAAACTGCCTACAAAGTTGGAATTGATCATACCCTCTTTTAGTTGGTGTATGGGTTACACCCATTACTACCTATAGAATATCTATTAGCATTTAGACCTAATGACAAAAAAGATCCACAACATGTTAAAGTCCTAACTAGTTGACTATCTGAGTTAAAGAAACTATAGGAAAACATGTTGATTGTGCAAGATTTAGTTGCTTCTAACTAGGGGAATAGATCATTGTGGTCACAAAACCGATTCATTGAAACCAAGTTTCAGTTTGGAGACTATGTATTATGGTTTCCAAGGGTTGTTTCTAAACATGTTTCCAAATTTTAGGGATGATAATTTAGACCTTATTGGATGCAATATTATTTGTTTAATAATACCATTTTACTTGTCACCATTGATAAGTTTGATCCTAACCTAATGTTTGTCAACATCAACAAGTTTACACGATACACGTTCATTGAAGACAAAACCTTGCAACCTCTATTGGTTTAATCTAGTGACTTGGTCATTGATGAACCTAGTCAAGCTAAAAAACCTATACCACTACCGATTGAACCTAAAGATTTCCAACCTGTAGAATTTGAATTGGTTAGTAATCATTTGACACCTAGTAGTATTAAAACAACATATGCATTTGTTCATCATTATCATAATCTGCATGTTCAAGACAATAATGTAATAGTGAGTAATGATCCAAATGATGTGTTTGGAAAGGCACTTATTGATGTTTATTTTTTAGGAGTTTTTAACTTTAAAGGTTGTGTCCATTCACAACCATAAAGTCATTTTTACATGAAACAATATAAGAAATCATCATGTTCTTCATTCTATCTCTTTGTTTTCATTTTTTTTCTTCATATTAGTAGGGGCCACAAGTGAAAGTGCTTTAGAAAGGCTAAGATGAGAAGCAAGAAAAAAGGAGGTTGAAAGAAAAGTTGAAGCTTTTAGGAGGGAACATATTGAGAAAAAGAGAACGAAACATGTTTGATTATTTAAAGTGATTTATGTAGAATCACTTGTTTCACACACACTTGCAACATAAGAAATTCAAGTTTTTGAGCAAGAACAAAGAAGTAAGGACTTGGAAAAGGAATTAGAAACAACACTAATTTTTTAAAAGATAACCATTACTTCTACAACAAAACCAACACTACAAATTATTGTTATTTCATATTCAAAAGAAAAAGTGGAAATTGGACCTCAACCTATTGTTGAAGAATAGTTATAGTCAATTTCTACATTAGGACCTATGAAAAAGGAGGAATTGCAACAACTTGTTGTCGAGGAACAACCATAATCAATTTATGCATCAAAATTTGTGGAGGAGAAAAAGTTACAACAACCTATGATCAATGGAGAAACAATTTTCCAAGAATTTTTTGAAAATGGACCTATTTCCAACATTGTTCCTCGACGCCCAAGATCATGAAAAATAATTATGATGAAACGAAAAAACAAAGTGCCTATAGAAGAACGAGTTGAAAAACCTATTAAGAAGAAACTAGTGTCCAAGGCAAAGGAGAGCCAAAAGATGTTGCAGTTGATAAGATGGACTCCAACAAACTCAAATGGGCTAGACAAGTTAGTTTGGAAAACATGTTCAACATGCAGTGGACAACATTAAAAGAAGACCTATTTTGAGACTTCCTACAAACTAAGGAAGCAATGGAAAATGGAAGAATTTTAGGGCGAATAAGTGGTCAAGAAATTCTCATTGATCAAGTACTAATTCATGAACAACTTGTAATTTCCAAGGAAGGAGCTATAGATGTTGTTAATGTAACTTTTGAGGAAGTCAAAACTACTTTTTTTTTAAATTGCAAGACCATGTGCTTTTGTTGAGAATGAGCAGTGTAGTGTAATGCACATGGAAAAGGAATTTCATGCAAAATTTGCAGCTATTATGCAAATTATATATCAAAGAGAAAGGTTAGTTTATTTCAACAACCAAATTGCTATTACTTTTGACTTAGTCAATAGGGGGCAACTTGTTAACTAGTGTTCTATTATGTTAACTCGGTTATTAGTTGAATTAACTTGTTGGATTGAATGTTAGAAATAAGTAGCATCTAACTCAATTTCTAACAAAACCAAAGTAGATCATTATTATTCAATGCCTATTTTAGACATTTTATTTAGGAAGTGGTTCCCTTTATATGAGGTGCCTTCACCAAAAACAACTTTAGAATAACATGTATCACCAACTAGTCAAGAACGTCAGATTATACAACAATGATAGGTTTCACCTAAACTTGTTACTAGGGAATAAGTCTTGAAAGAAAGAAGATTAACATGTTTGACTACAACATCACCTTTACCCACATGTTAGTCCCATCGATTAAAAACACGTATAGAACTGCCTACACGAAGGGACATGTTAAGCCCTATTATTTCACCACCAAGAAAGAAGTCCATTATTACTTTTGGATCATTGATTAATGATTCAAAAGAGGATGAACAATGAATTGTTCAAATGAGGTTGGAGGTGGAGGAGGAGAAGAGCTTGATGCAACAACTACACAAAACAACATTAAAGAAGAACCTAAACCCAACCTAGACCAGGTAATTGACAACATTCAAATTGAACCTATTGTGTATGTTGAACATGTAATTTCCATTATAGAACTAGTAGATGTAGCCACAAAATCATTCCAATTTTTTCAACATATAGTTGAACATGTACGAATGGAAAACCCACAATTTTTTAGATTTCAACTTGTCATAATTTCGAATCATTCCATAAAAATTTTGAGTCATATTAACATGATTTTAGAACAAGTTGTTCAAAATGCCACAACTTGGTTAGGAACATTGTAAGAACTTTCAAACCTTATAATTGAGTTTGAGCAAGTCAAAGAAAACATCTATGAAACCCATAACCACCTACAAACTTGTAGTTTAGAATTTAAAATAGTGTAAAAGTAGTTTAACCATGGTTAGTTTTTCCATGGTTAATTTAGCTTCATCATTAAATTTTCCATGGTTAATTTAACATCATAATTAAATTTTCCATGGTTAGTTTAATCAAAGTTATTTTAGTCTTATAATTAGTTTAATAAAAAATAATTTAACCAAAAATAATTTAAATTCATAATTAGTTTAACCATAATTAATTTAACCAAAGTTAATTTAACCTTGATTAATGTGAGTTTAGCCTAGGTTTAACCAATGTTTTGCCTTAGGTAACATTAATTAATATGAATTTAACCTTATTAATAAAATTATAAATGTCGCAACCCTAGCCTTGGGCTCGTGACCAAGGCAAGGGCTTGGAAAGGTGCGGGCCAAGTGTGAAGGCTAGGAGTGTGGGAGAATGTGAGGGAATGAACCCCCACACTCCCAAGTGAGCTCTCACTTGGGGATTGGAGTTGCGATGGACTTTCGAATATTCAAAGAGCAATTTTAGGAGTCAAAACCCATTGGATCGAAGAGTTCCTTATCATTAGAAAGCTCTTGGAACATAAATGTCTAAAATGGGCTCGCATGACCCATTTAAACACTTAAAACACAAGTTATGGCCAAAAGAAAGGTTATGAGTCAAATTGGCAATTTGATTTCTAACCATTAAAAGTCAGGAATCGCCTTGATTTACTTGCATGCAGGTGGCATGCCTAGGGTTGAAAAGCTCTTAACGCAGGCTACAATTTTGCTTTAGACTTTATCTCAATTGAAGGTGTACACACAAAGTTATGGGCCCCCAAAGTCGTGGGAGTCCCAACTTTAGGAATTTTGGGACACACTTAGGAGTCCTTGGACAAAATGACATTTGAGTGCTGGTCCCATGGCCAGGCACAAAATATACTATAAGGGGGAAGGTGGTGGCTTCCCCTAATTTCGGGCCGTGGTGAGTTTTGTGAGTTCGTGTTTGCCCATGGTGAGTCTATGCACTAAAGTGTTCTAACTATGCACTAACCAACTTGTTGTTTGGTTTATGCAAGTTCATATGAACAATTGATTTGTTTTTCAATCTTTGTAGTCCCCATCCCGAAGCTCCAACATGCCCCTAAACCCCAAAGTGCTACAAACCATGGAGTGCACTTCAACTCCTTTTCCTTTTGTTGTCTTCACCTTTGGATTCGCAATTAAGTCCATCAAAGAACTTGGGGGTGTGTCAATAAGACTACTATACATAGCCTAAGTAGATATATTTAATATATTAACGTAGGTATGTATTAGTTTAGGTCATGATCTTTATGACACGTGTTCATTTTGTACACTATTAATTGCATGTTAGTTGCACACACAATCATATGGCCCAAAATTATACTATATCAATTTTGTAGTTGCACACACAATCAATGTAATTGCAAACAACACCTAGTTGCACACATTTGCATAATGATTGGTTGCAAACAACATGATTTCTACTAGTGGATGTGTACATGGCTCAAGTTTTCAAAGTGAAACACACTACCTCTTTTACAAATTCTTCTTTTGTGTTATCATGAATCCTACATATACAACTCAATATTAGTTTTTACAAAAATCACAACAAGGCCAAAAGATGTACAAATAGATGAGCAACAAAAGAATTGCAAACTTACTGAATCATTTGTGATTCACGGTAATATATAGTTGCTTACATTTATTTATTTTGCCTCATCTTGGAGGGTCCATGTTTCTCATGCTTAAAATCCCATGTCGCACACATTTCTTTGGCATAAACCACCATGTTGTTTCTAATGAACGCAACCAAATCATCATCTTTTTCCCACACCCCATGTTTCTATCCCAAATATCTTATGAACCATGGACTTTGCAAGTTTCACCAAAATAGGTTTGCATACCTCTTGCACATCTATTTCAATTTGCAACCTATCAAATCATGTTGCAACTTTTAAAAAAAACACAATCCATGGCTTTGGCTTCATTTCACTTATGGCATTTATAACGATTACCCAAAATGTGAACATTCATAGTAGGATGGTCTTGACATCTTGGTCCCTTTTCACGAGTGAAAGGTGACCAAACCTACTTGTTAATGAGAAAATGATCATGATCCAATGTTTAACATTGAAAAAATAGTGAGACATATTTGATACATGAAATCAAAACAAAATAGTTCAAGAACTAGTTTAACAAAAAGCTCAGGCAATGATAATTGTAAATCAAACATACATAATCCAAACTTGAGTTGTGATATTACAAGCATGAAATCTAATGATGAATTCCCTACACCCATTATTTTGCACATCACAAGTAATGTTCTAATGCATGACAATTTAATGCCTCAAAAACAAATTATGAAAATTTCAACGAAAACATGCAAAAAAACTTCATAAATAGAATGTGTATTTAAAATGGAAACATGAACATTTTGAAAAACTAGAATACCTTATGAAAATAGATGATCATTGTTCTCTCAAAACAATTGCCAACATCTTTTACAAACATAACATACATCCTATCTTAAATACACCAAAATACATGGTCAACTAAAAAGATTAAGGAAATTACCAATAAATAAATAAAAATTTAGAAAGACAATTAAGTCACATGCATAATGAATCAAATTTCTCTACAATTGATGAACACAATTGTGCTACTGAAACATCAAGTTTGGATGAGAAAGTAAAAAATAAGTATCATACTAAGTTGAAATCTAAAACAAACAAATTTAAATGGAAAAAAAAAACAAATAGATAGAAAAAAAATCTTTAAATATAAAAACAAGACACATTAATGAATAGAAAGATAAAATAAAAGATTATCCAATACATGAATGTGTTGTTTGTGAAAGGATATTGTTCAAATCACAAACCTTTCATCTTACTAAAAAAAACTCAACAATTAACAAAGTATGTATCTAGTTTGGAAATGATAAAACTTGAATTATTAGGTAATTTGTTTGTGTTTTACTTGTACAAAGTTAATTGTTATTAATAAAGAACTTAAACATCTAGTTCCTCATAATACTTCAACTAATCTAATCATTAATTCAATGTCAAACATATGAATTGGAGGAAAAATAAATAGCTCCACGACAAACATTCACACAAATAATATGGCAATTTGAAAGTTATGGACAATTAAAAATTCATGGAAGTATAATTGATGTACCAGCCAATGTCAATAGAATACAATTTACACTACCACACATGTTAAATGATGAAGCCATAATTGGTCTTATTTTGAAATGTAGATTAAAAATGTTCAAAATGAGACTAGATTATATAGAAGCACCACCAATGTAATATGAAAAACATTCACAAAAAACAAGAAATTACATCCTAGAAAAAATTATAGGAAAAGTTGAGCACATAATATCATATCCAAAACCCTTATTATATATATACATATACAAAATTAACCTTTAGGTAATAGGTCACAACCTAAGGTCACAACCTAGGTTGTAAAGTTCAAAAACTTTCAAAAAAATTACACAAGCATTACTAGGAAATGTGTTCTAGTTCACTATGGTTTCACTAGATTTTGAGTGAATTTGGACATTTTTACCTAATGAAATTGTTTAATCCCTTAGTGAACATGGTCTAGTTGTTATGGACAATTATTTGTTTCACTAGTACTTAGTGAAACAAGGTTATTTTCAAGTGAAATACAAATTTACCAAACCATTCACTTGCTAGTTAGTTAACTAACTAGTATGAAATCAATTAAAATTTAATTACTTAATATATAATATTATTGATAATTTCATGATTTTTAAAGCTTATTATTTATTGACATGTGTCACTACCTACGATAAGTTAAAAACGTAGCCTAAGTAGGTAGGTAGGCCACGTAATCAACCTAGGCATCTATTTTAAGAATTCGATAAAAGAATATTCATTCAACATACCATTGTTGACCACACACAACACCACCCATGAGGTTTGATCCCTTAACCTTTGAAATAGAGGTAAACACCTTTACCATCAAATCACCCCACTTGTTGGAATGATATGTTACATTATATTCTACTTACTAAATATTTTATTTTAAACATTATAAAAACATAAACTTTGAAAATTCATATCTTATTGAGATTTTGTTCAAATGAAATGATTCAAATTTACTTTTTAAAAACTTTCAATAATGTACATAATTTCATTTATTTCCTTTTGAAAGTTTAAAATCATTTGAACAAAAAAGAGTTGAATATCATTATTGAATAACATTTTAATGACCATTCTTTTGAATTTTTTTTAATAAATGGATTTTTTCTGTTAATATAATAATATTACCTATGTTAAGCTACTTTTAATTATTATATCACTATTTTTCATTAATTTAAATTATTTCACCTTACATTATTTATGGTTATTTATGGTTATTTTCAATTATTTTTGGTTATTTTTGGTTATTTTTTGTTATTTCACCTTAGGCTATTTCAGCTATTGTAATTTTTTTTGGTTATTATAAATTATTTTAGTTTGAAACTACTTGCAACTACTATAAGTTACTTTTGGTTATTGAAGGTTATTTCACCTTATGTTATAATTGGCAATTTTAGGTTATTATATGCTATTTCACCTTAAGTTATTTTTATTTATTATAAATTATTTCACCCTAAATTATTTTTGGCAATCCTCAACAGTTATAATGTATGGCTATTGATTGTCTTTTATTAGTGTTATTGGTGGTTATTAATGGCTATTGGTACCTATTTTATTTGTGACTATTAATATTTTGTAGTGGTTATTCCATTAATAGTTCTTAGTGGTTATTTTATAATGACCATTGGTAGTTATTCTATTGGTAGCTATTGGTGGTTATTCTATTGGTGGCTATTGGTGGTTATTCTATTGGTGGCTATTGGTGGTTATTCTATTGGTGGTTATTTTATTAATGGTTATTGGTGGTTATTGTATTTTTAACCTTGGGCGACTATTCTATTAATGAATATTGTGGCTATTTTATTAATGGCTATTGATGGTTATTTTATTAATGATTATTGGTGGCTATTATATTTATGGCTATTGTGGTTATTTTATTAATGGCTATTGTGGTTATTTTATTAATGGCTATTGTGGTTATTTTATTAATGGCTATTGTGGTTATTTTATTAATGGCTATTGTGGTTATTTTATTAATG
>Ga0116226_10005655_pt1 | contig 11168 bp, 7 predicted proteins | sample S1TSphfallax_FD_89692 | JGI IMG/M metagenome (GOLD analysis project Ga0116226, IMG submission 89692) | Host-associated microbial communities from peat moss isolated from Minnesota, USA - S1T2_Fa - Sphagnum fallax MG | ecosystem: Host-associated > Plants > Peat moss > Unclassified | place: USA... | reverse complement strand
GGGCGAGCCCATGCGGCCGGTCTCGCCCACGGAATAGGGCTGGAAGTTGTAGTGCAGCATGAAGTGCTCGCGGAACTCGCCTTCCACCGCGTCGATCAATTGCTCATCCTGCGCGGTGCCCAGCGTTGCCACCACCAGCGCCTGGGTTTCGCCGCGGGTGAACAGGGCAGAACCATGGGTGCGCGGCAGCACGCCGACTTCGGCTAGAATGGGCCGCACAGTTTTGGTGTCGCGGCCATCAATGCGCAGGCCGGTGTCCAAAATGTTGTTGCGGACAATGTCGGCTTCCAGCTCCTTGAACAGGCCTTTGGCTTGCTCCAGGTCCAGCCCCTCTTCGGCCAGCACGGCCAGAGCGGCTTTTTTGGCAGCGCCCACCTTCTCCTGGCGGACTTGTTTCACGGTCTCAGTATAGCCGGCGCGGATGGCATCGCGGGCCAGCGTATCGATGCGGGCGGTCAGCGCCTTGGTCGCTTCGGACTCTTCCGGTAGCGGCCAGGGATCTTTCGCGGAATGCTCGGCAAGCTCGATGATCGCCTGGATCACCGGTTGGAACGCTGCATGGCCAAAGGTGACGGCACCCAGCATGATCTCTTCCGAAAGCTCGGAGGCTTCGGATTCCACCATCAGCACGCCCTCGGTGGTACCGGCCAGCACCAGGTCCAACTGGCTCTCAGCTTTCTGGCTGGTGGTGGGGTTCAGAACGTATTCGCCATTAATATAGCCAACCCGCGCGCCGCCAATCGGGCCAAAGAAGGGGATGCCGGAAATGGTGAGAGCGGCGGAGGCCGCGACCAGTGCCAGAATATCCGGGTCATTCTCCAGATCATGGCTCAGCACAGTCACCACCACCTGCACTTCGTTTTTAAACCCGTGCGGGAAAAGCGGGCGGATCGGGCGGTCGATCAGGCGGGAGACCAGAGTCTCCTTCTCGGTCGGCCGGCCTTCACGCTTGAAAAAACCGCCGGGAATGCGCCCGGCGGCAAAGAATTTTTCTTGGTAATTGACTGTGAGCGGGAAGAAATCCTGCCCTGGTTTGACGCTGCGCGCGCCAACCACGGTTGCCAGCACCACCGTGTCACCCAGAGACGCCACCACGGCGCCATCAGCCTGACGGGCGACCTTGCCGGTCTCCAGAATCAGGGTGTTCTGGCCCCAGGCCAGCTCTTTACGAAAAAATTTATCGAACATCATAACTCTCCAACAGACGCACAGCGCCGCTGAGGGAAAGACAGGAAGAAGGGCGCTGGAGCCGGCGGTTAAAGCGGCGCCTCGGGCGGCATGGGTCTGGTGCTGGCGTTGTTGCCAGAACCACGGACCATGTGGCCGGAAACGCCGCGGATGAAAAAACCGGCGGCGGCGCGGATCATCCGGTGGCTCTCGCTCCCGTACCGCTTGTCACAAACAACACGCGCCCCGATGGCGCGCTGGCGGCGGTGTAGCGCAAACGCCGGCGAAATGCCACCCGTAAGAAAGCAAGGAAGAAAGAACTTCTTTTTTGAAAAAAAGCCTGCCCCAGGCTTGAATTGGGGAAGCAAAAAACTTTTGCTCCAAAACGTAGTGGCGCCGGCGAAGCCTGGTTAACTCTTTCTTGCAAGAGGCGCCACGAATTGCGGCTCCGTGTCCCACGGGAACAAAATCCAGGTATCCTGGCTGACCTCGGTGACAAAACTATCAACCATCGGCTTGCCGGCTGGCTTGGCGTAGATGGCCGCGAAATGCGCCTTGGGAAGCAGGCCGCGGACTAGCCGCGCGGTGCTGCCAGAATCCACCAGATCATCAATAATCAGCCAGCCCGACCCATCCCCCGCCGCCGCCGGATGTTTTGTCACGCGCGGCTCGCCGCGGCTCTCCTCCTCATAGGTCTCCACCGACACACTCTCAATCAGCCGGCATTCCAGCTCCCGCGCGATGATCGCGGCCGGGATCAGCCCGCCACGGGTGATCGCCACAATGCCCACCCAAGGCCCAACCCCATGCAGACGCCAGGCCAGAGCCTTCGCGTCGCGATGCAACTGGTCCCAGGTAACCGTGTAGTAATGTGCGGCCATGGCACCTGGATAAAGAAGGCCACCTTTCCCTGCAAGTGTGCTCCCCCAGGCTGCACCTCCTCAGCATGTGATCAAAGCGCCGCAAAATGTGAAGCTGTAACCCCTGTCCAGCCCATCAGAATTGTTAGAGTATTAATATATTGAACAGTGTCCAGGAAAAAACACCATCAACAGACTAAGTGGCGTGAGCCAAGGATAAAAGCCTATGAGCATCAGCACCGCGCAAGATTGGGACGGTATAACGCACGAACAAGGCGCCCCCGCCGAGACCGGCAATGCTGCGCTGATCGCCAGTGTTGATCAATTACTGAACGTGCGCATGAGTGAGCTGGTTTTGCCGCCACCGATCATGCGGCTGTACCGGCAGCGCACCCGCGTGCCACACCGCAAGATGATGGCCTCCTGGGCCAACCGCGTCGCCGCTATTAATTTGATGATCATGCTGTTTGACTTCAAAATCCTGCTGCCTGCGGATTATGCCACGGGCATCTGCCTGCACTTGATTATTTCACTTGGTTTTTTCTTGAGCGCGCAAATTCTCGTCAACCAGCGTTTTTTTGGCCGTCCGCATCTCATCATCATACCGCCCTGCCTGATCACCGTCGCGCTCACCGGCGTGTTGGGGTTGCTCAGCCAAACTCCTGAAGCCTTCACGATGTATGTGACGATGGGCATGACAATCGTGTTCATCGGCATCGCCTTCCTGCAGATTAACGTTGGCCAGGTGGCGTGGATGGGGGCGCTGAGTTTGGCCATACTGGTTGGGTTTTTGTTGAGTTGGCCATTGCCGAATGGTTTTGAGAAATTGCAGCTAGTGGTATTTTTCGCGGGTACCATTGCGGCCTTGCTGGAAGGGCGGCGGGTGCAATACAAATACCAGTTCAAGGCGTTTTTACTGCAATTGCGCGAGGAATTGCGCACCGAGGAAGCCGGGCGGCGCAACGCCAAGCTCTCTGACATGGCCTATACCGACCGGCTGACAGACATCCCCAACCGCCGCTATTACGAGGAAATGGCAGATACCATCAACGCTCAGCCAGAAGCCAGCCTGCCCCTCTCGCTATGCGTGTTCGACATCGATCATTTTAAAAACCTCAATGATCAGCTTGGGCATTTGCAAGGCGATCGCTGCCTGCGGATGGTGGCGCAGTGCCTGCAAGCCGAGCTGCGCAGTAACAACGATATTTTGGCCCGCTACGGCGGCGAAGAATTTTTACTCCTCCTCCCCAACACCAATGCCGCCGAGGCGCAGCTTGTGGCAGAACGCATCCGCCAAGCTGTGCTGGAGATGAACCACCCCAATCCTGGGACCGCTTCCGGCATCGTGACAATCAGCGCCGGCATCGCCACCATTGAGCGGCCAGGCATCCGCATCGAGACCGTCTTCAAGGAAGCCGATGCGGCGCTGTACAGGGCGAAGACGGCGGGGCGGAATATGGTCTGTGCTTAGACGGTAAACTGTTCCGTAATGATCCGCTCGGACAGGGCCCGGTCGGGATCAAACAGCACCGTGGCACTGATGCTGCGGTCTTCGCTGACGGCAACCGATACGACATTACGAACCTCGGTAAAATCCGCCACCGCCGAGACTGGGCGTTTATCGGGCTCCAAAATCTCAAACAGCACATCCACGGTTGAAGGCAGCAGCGCGCCACGCCAGCGGCGCGGGCGGAAGGCGGAGATGGGGGTGAGGGGGAGCAGATTGGCGGAGAGCGGGATGATCGGGCCGTGTGCTGAGAGGTTATAGGCGGTCGACCCGGCGGGGGTCGAAATCAGCACGCCATCGCAGATCAATTCCGCCAGGCGCTCGCGGTGGTCGACATGAATGCGGATTTTGGCGGCCTGGCGGAGTTGGCGGAGGAGCGAAACCTCGTTCATCGCCACCGCCTCCTCCACCACGCCGGAGGCGGTGATGGCGTGCATGCGCAGCGGGTGCAGGGCGCTGGCCTGGGCGCGGGCGATGCGGCCGGGCAGATCGGTCTCTGAAAACTCGTTCATCAGAAACCCGACAGAGCCACAATTCATGCCGTAGACGGGTTTGCCGCTGACCAAAGCGCGGTGCAGACATTCCAGCATCAACCCATCGCCGCCGAGGGCGACGATCACATCCGCCTTCGCCGGCGTGCATTCGCCATAAATCGCCACCAGCCGCGCTTGCGCATCGGCGGCAAAATCAGTCTGCGCCGCGATGAACGCTATTTTGGTCAAGCGAGGCGGCGATGCGCGAGCACCGGCATGTTGGCGCGTACCTTGGCCGTGAAATTGGTATCGATGCTAGCGGTGGCGGCGCCCGGGCCATCCGAGGCCCGCGCCACCACATGACCCCAGGGATCGACGATCATCGCATGGCCATAGGTGAAGCGCGTCTCGCCATTGGCTTCCTGGTAGGCGCCGGTGCAGGCAGGTGCCGCGATCCAGCTCTGCGTCTCAATGGCGCGGGCGCGGATGAGCACCTCCCAATGGTCTTTGCCGGTTTGCAGGGTGAAAGCGGCAGGCAGCATAATCAGATCGACGTTTTCACGGCGTAGTGCCAAAAAAAGCTCTGGGAACCGCAAATCATAGCAGATCGCCAAGCCAATTTTTAATCCGGCCGCTTCCACCGTCACCACCTTGTCCCCCGCGCCATAAGTGGCGCTCTCCCGATAGCCCTGGCCGTCTGGCGTGGTGATGTCAAATAGATGGATTTTTCTATACCGCGCCAGTTCTTCGCCTTGGGGCGAGAAGACCAGCGTGGTGTTGTAAAGTTTTTCGCCATCCAACTCGCCGATCGAGCCGCCATGAACAAAAATCTTCTTCTGTACGGCCACCTGACGCAGAAATTCATAGGCTTCCCCGCCGGTGCCCCCGGGTGCGGGCAGCGTCTCGGCGGCGGCGAACTTGCCGGCGCGGCTGCCGCCCAGACAGGTCCATATTTCCGGCAGGGCCACCAAGCCCGGCTTCTCCGCAGCCACCACGGCCTCGATCAGACCGCGCGCTTGCGCAATATTGGCGGCCTTGTCGGCGCCTGGGGACATTTGAATGACACTGAGCCGCATGTTTCTCTCCTTAGGCTTAGTTTATCGCGTTTTTAGAAAGCAAGACGTTCTTTTTTGAAAAAAAGAACCAAAAAACTTTTGCTCCGCTTCGCGAGGTGCTGTCACGGTTCCCGGCCCAAAACTATTGGGGGTCTGGGGCCTCAGGCCCCAGCGGGGTCGAGGGGTGGAGCCCCCGTGGGGGTCCAGGGGGCGTCGTACGAAGCACGCATTCGCGTGAAGCCCCCTGGTGCACTTTCCGCACCAAATAGCCTGGCCTTTGCTTGGTCTCGATGTAGATCCGCCCGATATATTCCCCCAGCAGCCCGATGCTGAGCAATTGCACGCTGCCGAAGAACAATACCGCGACCAGCAAGGAGGCGTAGCCTGGCACGCTGATGCCAAAAATGATGGTGCGCAGCGTGATGAAGATGGCGTAGCTGAAGGTTAGCAGCGCGCTGCAGGCGCCCAGATACGTCCAGATTTTTAAAGGAATGGTGGAAAAACTGGTAAATCCTTCGAGGGCAAAATTCCAGAGGGCAAAGCCGGAGAATTTGGACTGCCCGGCGCTGCGCCCGGCCCGCACATAATCGATGGTGACGGCGCGAAAACCGACCCAGGCGAACAGGCCTTTCATAAAACGCTGGCGTTCGGGGAGTTTTTTTAACGCTTCCACCACCAGCCGGTCCATCAGCCGGTAATCGCCGACATTTTCGGGGATATGGGTCTTTGAGAGCATATTGTGCAGCTTGTAGAACCAGCTCGCGGTCTGGCGCTTTATTATGCCGTCGGAGGCGCGGTCTATGCGCCTGGCCAGCACCACTTCCGCGCCCTCGCGCCAGGCCGCGATCATGGGGGCGATCAGGGCGGGCGGGTCCTGCAGATCGGCATCGATGGGGATGATGGCGGCGCCTGTGCAGAAATCCAGCCCGGCGGTCAGGGCCGCCTCCTTACCGAAATTGCGGGAAAATTCGATGATTTTGAACCGCGCATCACGCCCCGCCAGGGCCGCCAGCCGCACCAGCGTGGCATCGGTGCTGCCATCATCGATGCAGATGATCTCCCAGTCCGTGTCCGGTATGGCATCCAGGCAGGGCAGCAAGGCCGCAGCAAACGCCTCAACGGCATCGCCCTCGTTATAGAATGGCACGATGAGCGAGATGAGGTCAGCCATGCGGCACGGTGAGGATCAGCACGTCATCCACCTGCCGGGACGGCCAGTGCAACGAGGCCAGCACGGCGCGCAGAGCCGGGCTGGTGCCAGGTGCCACGACGATGAAGTTGGTGCCGGTGGCGGCGCAATAGGATGTGATGTTGTCCCCCAGATGCGGGCTTTCGAGCCCCTGAAACAGATCGAGCACCGCAGGGTAGCGCAACTCGGGGGCGGGCGGATAGCCCAGATAGCCGCCGGTCAGGCTGAAGCCAAAATTTTGCTCGGCCTGCCAGAGCATGGAGGGACCGGTGATGCCAAACGGGGTGATGAGAATTTTTGCGTCCTGCCCCAGCGTGGCTGCCACCCGGCCGGGGGTGGAGAAAAAGGCGACTTCCGGGTTGGGCTGGCTGATATGGGGGGCGGGGAGGCAGAGGAGGCAGGCAAACCCGGCCAGCCAGAAGCGGATACGCGGCCCCTTTGCCACCCAGCACGCCGCACCGATGGCGGCGAGGAGGGAAAGATACAGGCAAAACCGCGCTGGCAGGGCGGCGCCGAGCAGCGGCAGATGCATGATCAACGCCCAGGGCAAAGGCATGGCGGTCCGAATCCCAGCCACATGCAGCACAGGTCCCAGGCTGAACAACAGCAAAATACCAAACATCGCGGCCCAAAATTTGCGCGCCGGAAGCTGCCAGCCTTGTACGACCCACATGCCCAGAATGATGAGGAGTGGCAGGCCAAAATAGGCACTCTGCTCTTCCAGCCCGCCAGTAAATTTTGTGCTCAACGGCGCCAAAACCCCGCCGCCAAAGGCGGTGAGTTGCGTCGGGATGATGAGATTGGCGAGGTCGGTGGAGAAAAACAATGGCCAGCCGGCGGGGTGAAACAGGCCGGCTGGATCGGCCAGCATGGCAGCCAAGAACGGGGACGCGACGATGATAACGGCCAAGCCCGCGACGGCCAGATCAACCAGCAACAGGCGCAGCCCAGACCGCAATGCCGGTAATCGCCAAAGAGCTAGCCACCAGGCTATGCCGGCGGAGAGCAAAGCGGTGGCGAAAATTTCTTCGGATATGAAGAACTGGATGACCAGCAAGACCGCCAGGAGCAAAATTGTTTGCGCCCGCCCGGCCTGCCCTTGCACCCGGCGGCACGCGGCCAAGAGCAGGAGTGGAATGGCGGCACAAAAGTCGAGGTTCAAATGGTCAAAGCACTGGCCCATCTCATAGGAGGAAAACCCGAAAACCAGGCCGCCGATGAAGGCCGGACCTGGTTTGCGCGTAAAATGCCAGCACAACGCATAGGCAGCCAAGGCAGCCAGTACGGGGGCGGCGAGTGTCAAAACATTATAGGCCAGCACCGGCCCTGAGAGCAGTGTGGTAGGTGCGGCCAGCATCGCGAGAAACGGCGCACTGGTCGTCCAGGCCAGGTCGACCCCAACCGGCTGCCAGACCAGCCCAGTATGGAGGAGCAAAAATCCGTGTGCGACGGCATATGGCCACCAGCCGAGGAACCACATGATCAGGAATGGGTCGGTGCCCAGCCCCAGCACACGATGGGTGAGCGAAGCGCCGTGATCCAAGAAAAACTCTGCACCCAGCGCGTAGATGAGGAGCGCAAAAACGTGCTGGCGCCAGTGTCTAGCCATGCGGCACCGTGTAGATGACCACGTCATCAACCGCCCGCCGCGGCCAGGCCAGCCCATCCAGCACCGCGCGCAACGCAGCGGGCGTGCCAGGGCCGGCTACCACGAAGCCGGTATGGGTGGCGGTGAGAAAAGTCACGAGATCGGACGAAAAATGCGGTCCTTCAAAACCGCCAAAAAGCTGCCCGACAGCGGCGAAATGCTGCATGGCGCGGGGCGGAAACCCCATATAGCCGCCGGTCTGCCGGTAGGAAAATTGTGCCTCCTCCTGCCAATAGGTCGAAGGCCCCGTCCCGCCGAAGGGCAACACCAGCAGCACAGGGTCCGGCCCCAAAACTTGCGCCACCCGGCCAGGCCGGAAAAATTCTGCATCTGGCACTGACATCGACGCATGTGGCGCCGGTGCTAGAGCGAAACAGGCGCAAGCTGCCAGGAAAAGGCGCAGCCTGCGCTGCGCGGGGACCGCCGTAATCCAGAGCGGCACCAGCACCGCTGCCACAAGCGACACATAAAGCGCGAAGCGGGCCGGCAGAGCCGCGCCCAGCAATGGCAGGTGCATGAACAAGGCCCAAGGCAGCGCAAACCCTGTGTAATGCCCGCCGATCCAGAGCGCCGGCCCAAGGCTGAAGAGCAAAAACAACCCGCCCAACGCGGATAGCAAAACCGGCACCTGGCGGCGCCGCGCCGCATGGACCAAAATGGCGATTAGCGGCAGGCCGAGATAGGTCCCCTGCTCCTGCACAATGCCTGGAAAATTTTTGGCGATCGGCTGGGCCCAGACGCCTCCCAACCAGGTCAGGCGCGTTGGAACAAACCAGTTTACCGGATCAGCCACAAAAAAATACGGCCAGAGCGTTGGCAGGCCGATATAGGGGTGAGCCAGCATGGTGATGAGAATGGGTGACAGCACGAGGCCGGTAATGCCGCCCGCCAGCAGCGCATCCACCAGCAACACACGCAACGCCCCCCGCCGCGCCGGATGGAGCCAAAAAGCGAGCAACCAGGCCAGGCCGCCAAACACCGCCGAGATGGCGCAAACTTCGGTTGAGATGAAAAATTCCGCGCCCATGATCAACGCCGCGAGCCCAACGGCGCGCCACCTGCTGATTTCTCCGTCCAGCCGGCAGAGCGCCAGCCAGACCAGGCAGGGGAGCAAGGGCAGAAAACTCAAATTAGGCGTGGCGTAATCCATCGCCGTTTCGTAGGTGGAAAACCCGAACAGAAACCCGCCGATCAGCGCCGCGGCAAAATCCCGCGTCACATGCCAGGCCAGGCGGTAAGCGCACCAGGCAGACAGCACCGGTGCAGCGAGGATAATGAGATTATAGACCACGATGGGTCCGAGAACATGGGTAAACGGAATCAGGACCAGGCAGAGCAGCGGCACCGAGCTGATCCAGAGGAGAAAAATGCCGCTCGGCTGCCACAACAGGGGCGAGACCAGCAGGCTTTGGTGATGCGTGATCGCCCAGGGAAACCAGGCCAGCAACCAAACGAATTGATACGGGTCGCTACCACCGCCAAAAATACGATTTTGGATATCTGTAAAATGATCCACGCAAACCAAGGCGATCAGCGCATAAGCACAAAATGCCAAAGCGTGTTGCCGCGTTTCAGCCATGCGGTACCGTAAAAATCGTCACGTCATCCACCTGCCGCACCGGCCAGCCCAGGCCGCGCATGAAGTCCATCACATGCGGGGCCGTGCCGGGCCCGGCCACCACGTCATCAGTCCCCGTACGTTCGCAAAACCGCGCGAAGTCTTCTGCCAAGCCGGGTGTGTCAAGGCCGAAATAAAACCGCATGAAGGGTATGTCCCCCTGCACCGAGGCCGGCGGAAAACCCAGATAACCGGCGGTCTGCGCGAAGCCAAATTGCGACTTTGCCTGCCAATAGGATGACGGCCCCAGAATCCCAAGCGGCAAGATCAAAATTTTGGCGCCCGGCCCCAGCACCGTTTGCACGCGTCCAGGCACAAAAAATTTTGAGTCTGGAATATCTTGGACGCGATGCAAGGCTGGCATCAGCGTGAATGCCGCAAACGCCGCTAAAATCCAACGCCATCGCGCCGCACCAGCAGAAACCCAGATGGCGGCGATCACCGCGGCTACCAAATCGGCATAGAGCATGAAGCGCGCCGGCAGCGCCGCGCCGATGAAGGGCAGATGCCGGAACAGCGCCCAAGGCATTGGCATGGCACTCGGCCCCATCTCTCCCAGCCACAACACCGGCCCCAGGCTGAGCACGGCGATGATCACCAGTAGCCAAGTGAGATAGCGGCCGCCACCACGGCCATATAGAAAGAGGATGACCAGCAATGGCAGCCCCAAATAACCATTCTGCTCATCAACAAAATTCGACACTGGCGGCATCAGCGCCGTACCCCAACGCTGCGTGATGGTGGGGAGAAAAAAATTCGACAGATTGGTGGAGAACAGCACCGGCCAGAAATCTGGCAGTTTTATCTCATGCGGCAACAAAAACATGGCCCAGAGAAACGGCGAGAGAACCAGGAACAAGAACGGTGCGGCGTAAAACCCATCAATCACCAACCGCACCAGCACGGCCCGGCGCGCCGGGCAAAGCTCATAGGCCAGTGCCCAGGCAATGCCGGCAAAGAACAGGCCGGTTGCAAAAATTTCCATCGAAATGCCGAACTGGCCGGCCAGCACCAGAACGGCCATCGCCACAAACCATTTCCGGTCCAGACGATCATCAAGCCGCGCCAATGTCAGCAGCACGGCTAGCGGCACGCAGAGGCAAAAATCGAGGTTCAGATGATCGATGGATTGGGCCATCTCATAGGCTGAAAACCCAAACAAATAGCCCCCAAGCAAAGCCGCCGGCGGTCGCCTGGTGATGTATAAACACAGCGCATAGGCCGACATCGCCGCCAAAAACGGCGCTGCCAATGTCAAGAAATTAAAACTCAACACCGGCCCAAAAGCCAGCGTCACCGGCGCCGCCAGCCAAGCCAGCACCGGCACCGACGTCGTCCAGGCCAGATTTTGTCCACCGGGCTGCCAGATCAGATGCGTGTAAAGCGGGTAAACATGATGCGCAGCACACCAGGGCCACCAAACCAAAAACCACATCAACAGCGACGGGTCGGCATCTTTACCCAAAATTTTGCCGGTTAGTGGTTCACCATGCGCTAGCGTGGTGTAATCCAGAATGGCGTATAAAGCGGCGGCGGCAAAATACCAAAAGAAGGAAGGAAGAGTCTTCTTTTTTTTGAAAAAAAAAGAAGCAAAAAAAACTTTATCAATTTGGGTAATCAGGTGTGGCACGGGCGCCGTCACTTGACGTCG
>Ga0116226_10005654_pt1 | contig 11169 bp, 5 predicted proteins | sample S1TSphfallax_FD_89692 | JGI IMG/M metagenome (GOLD analysis project Ga0116226, IMG submission 89692) | Host-associated microbial communities from peat moss isolated from Minnesota, USA - S1T2_Fa - Sphagnum fallax MG | ecosystem: Host-associated > Plants > Peat moss > Unclassified | place: USA... | reverse complement strand
GTTTATTGATTTCAGTTATTTCTAATTGAATAGCAACTAATTGATCATTATCATTATTCGTGACAGGACTGCAAAATAAATTTAAACAGAATCTAATTAAACGATTTATAATCACCTTTTAACGTGTTCGAATCGCTCACCAACATCAATAGGATCATCATTTTCATTCTCTTCATCTGTTATTACAATACAGTCCATTTATATATCTTATGAAAACTTGATTGATTTCAATCGAACGGAAAAGTATTAGTGAATGAATCATACACCAATAGACATAACTAGTGTTCGAATGCATCTATAAGGAGGATAGATACATGAATGAACAGAATAAGCATGACTTTCTTTAGAATATGGCGCGGATATAAAACACTGGATTAATAGATAATGATAATGAATATACTATACTTTTCTGAAAAATTTCCAATAATCACTTAAAAGAAAATAATGATTTTTTATCCCGAGATATATTTCTAAGGTTTCTGCTTGGGAAGAAACGAACAAATGATCACTTTTTTCGTTCATTATAACATACTTATTTTATGAAGTATTAAACTAACAGGTCTTGATAATGACAATAGACTTATTGAAACGTTTACGTTATATTGTTAAAATGAATTTAATAAAAAAATATTGAAGGAATGAAAAGCTTAAACGAACACTTTAAAGTTGTTATTAATTTGTTCAAATTTTAAAAAAGCGTTTTTCTACGATAACAAAATCACAATTTTGAAACAAGCATCGGTCTGGCTGAAAAAAATTAATTAGACCGACAGAACGTATATGAAACGATGAAAATCAATTAATTACAAGAAAAGTTTTTCTTTCCGAATGTGTTACAAGGCGAGGATGCTAACTTTATCTAACAACTGGAAGATTATTCACCCATTATCCACGTGTGATTAAAGCTTTTTCAAACTTATACGATCCATGTTCATATTTCTGTAACGATGAATTTAAAGGTTCCACTTCTAGAATTGGGATAAAGAAACCTGAAAGTTATCTTTTTCAATAGATTCAATAGTTTTTCGGCTTAACACCTACATCACTTTGCATGGTTGATAAAATTCGAAAAAGCGGTGTATAAAGACTCAATTCCACGATGAAACTTGGCAGCGAAAAATGGCAAAAAACACAAAAGCTTTGTCACAACTTGAAGTGCACGAGACAATTGTGTAAAGCAAGACACGTTGGTATTGTTTTATATTAGTGTAACAGACTTCGTCTTAACTCTATTAGAATAATTTATTTTGTGCAGTAACTCGTTATGCTTTTCCATGAATGATGAGCGAAAGCAGATTTTATCTTATCAATTGATATTTTTACATCTCATGTGTGGACTATAAAATGAACAAAAAAATTTAAGATTTCTAGATCGACTTTCTCAAGAAAATGTTCCAGCAGCAATAAGAAGAACTGAATTACAAATTTATTTCTAACTTAACTCGGTTCATATTTGAAAATATGTGCTAAAATTTCGTTTATGATTGACAATGCCATGTATCTGAATATATTAACCAAAAACAAAAGCTATAAAAACGCACAAGACTACAAAAAATTAGTCCATTTGGATCTTATTATTTATGACTGACCCACAAGACACTGATGTCAATGCGACATCATCAATTTTAATCTGTTTAGTTCATTCTTTATAAATTGACGGACGATGTTTGACGCAATTTCTCAAACATTGTGTACTAAATCCGATAGAATTGGCAGTTTATACAAAGACAAGCTGTCTACAAGAAACATACTATAATTTTCAATTGACTCACTGTCCACATTAGCGATCTTGATCTCGCCATCTTTCTGTTTTTATTCGACTCTTTAACATGTCATTCTTGTATTCTTCGCCTTAACAGTTTTTTCTCGGGATGACTATGACGCCATGTGTTTTCTTGTTGCCTTTGTTAATGCACAAAAAAAGTAAACTGTTTGTTTCATTTTTTATGCTGTTCTACTTACGAAGTGTGTGCACAGGTCCACGTTCATATCAAATCAGTGACAACACTTGTAAACGAGTGATCCATCAATGTTTTTGAATGAAAAACAATGAAAACAGTAAATTCAACAAATATTTCAGAATAAAGATCAATCTTTTTTTCATATCATTAGATCTAATGAAGTCTTGATAGAAATATTTTGTCTCTTCAGCAATAGTAAAATTTTTGAATACTTGCATGATTCGAATTGCTGATCATTAGTTGACTAGGGCTTGTTTAAAAAAATAGTCACATAAATTAATTAAATTGCATTGCTGATTATTTGTATTTTCATTGAAAAAAAAACTCTACTTCATAGCACCGTTAACCAAAAGAGAAAAAAACCAAAAAAAGTAAAAGCGTAGGCGCAAAAAAAAGACAAAAAAATTATACTCTGAAACACAATGAGAAAAACATGCAATACGTACAAAAAAACATATCAAATGAGATTTTTGTGTCAGACTTAAATTGCAAAAAAAAGAAAATCCTTTATACAGAAAAAAAACAATGCATTCAATGTAAAGAAGATTAAAACCAATGCTTAGATGTATAAGATACTGTGTAAAAGAATTATTTTTTACGTTGATCTTTTGTTGTTGTATCAAATTGAACTAAATTTGATGGCCAATAACGATTTATATTTGATATGTGTCGTGTTTGAGTATGATGATGATCATCTGATGTTATTTCGTGTCGTTTTTTCTTTTTATTAGCTGCTAAATCAGGATTTGATGCTTCAAGCATTGGTTGTAAAATTCGTCGACGTGCATTTATAAACCAATTATTGACTTGAAGTAAAGACAGATTTGTTTTCTGTGATATTGCTCGTTTTTCATCTTCAGTTGGATAAGGATGAACCTTTGAAAAGTAAAATAAAAAAAGAAATTTGAAAATAAGAAAAGTATTATTTGTTTACAATATGTTGAAAAAGCCAACTACGCATTACTGATGTAGCACTTTTAGGAAGAACACCACGCTTTGACGATGATGATGAAGATGAAACAATTGTCGATTGTTTTCGTTTTTTTGTACAACATGAATCAAGTAAAATTGATGAAGAATCAACTACATGTGATGGACCACTAGCAATTATTTGTGAAAGAGGTGTTTGACCATTAAATTCTGTTGTATATGGATGGCAGATCGAGTTTAAACCATTATTTGATAGCGATTGTCTACTAGAAAATAAACGATTTCAAATCATCAATCTTGAAAACAGATGCTTTTCTTTTACAGATGGACTCAACTAAAATTGAGAAGTAATCAATTAGACATTTTAACATTCGAAACAATGAACTAGATCGATCGGCACTAAAAATTTTACAGTGAAGATATTCCTAGATTGTGCTCTCAGATGTTTTAAATAGATTATATGAATCAAGTCATTTTCAATAACATCACAAGAAAAAGACTGCATTAATACTGATATTCTATTTTTCATTTTCGAGATAAAAATAAAATTTCTAATAGAAGATCTTACCCATAATATTGATCTTTTAAATTATTCTTATCATTCATCGTAAATTCTTCATCATCATTTTCTTCACTTGATTCAAAATCTTCATCAATATTCGATTCAAAATCTTCGTCTTCATCATCTTCATCTTCATCATCTGTAAAAATATTATTTGCATTTAATTTAACTTTAAGACAAGCTATATAACGTTGACAAAAATCTCGACATAAATCATTGACTTTATCCAATTCAAGTAAATGTATACGAAGTACTTGCATTGCATCAATATAAAAATTATCAATTATTGCTGATGTTTCATCATTATTATGTTTAGGTGTTGTTAATATATCAGGATTTTTTGATAAAAATATTTTTAAATTATGTTCAAATGATGATGATGATGTATAAGAATCATCATTATTTAATAATAATGATGGATTTAATGTTGCTTGTTCACATCGTTCAAGTACATAGACAAGTACAGGAAATAATGGATGTTTATAAATTAAACTTTTTTGAGCAGTAAGTAATTGAGCATCATTTGAATTAAGACGATTTTCATCATTATCATCATCGGATGACGAACTCGATGACATGATGTTTTTTTTTTGCTCTGCAAAAAATTGTTCGAGAGCTCGTGTACGAAGAGAATTATACAGATAGAAAAAAAAAGAACAGTCTATGATTGGTTAGAAATAAAACATAGAAATAAAAATTTTTTATTTAATAAAAAGATAAGATTTGATTTATTTCGATGAATTGAACTGTGTTTTATTAATTGTAAATTTTAATCAACATCAATGTAGAGGTTAAGTGGCAATTTTTGATTGGTTCATAACAACGTGATAGTACTGCTTGCTACTTTTACTACTGTTCTTATTTGTTCTGTCATGTACGACGAAAATTTGTATTGTTCGCTCACGTTTTTCTTGTTAAAATCAATGTTAAAAAAAAATATGAAATTGCAAAGAACAGAAGAAAAAGCCAACCACTTTACTTGTTCTTTTCTTCTATCCATTTATAATACTCATCTTTCAGCTATAAAACTTTTTTCGCTATCACCGGGCTAATGTAGTACATTTGACATACTAACTATGTACCACACTTGCCGACGGTGCATAATGAATAGAGATTTTTGATACATATGCGCTCTCTGATTCTTTAAATTTGAATACAATTTCTTAGGGTTTGTTCTAATGATAACTGTTTTTTCAAATTAAACATAACTTTCTAATCGATCCTTGGTTTTTTTTCGTATTAAAAATGAGTGTACAACTTTTTTTTTTCGGGTTTCGGTCTGGCACCAGTTATACGCAAATTACACACAAATTGAAAACATCATACGAGCAACTGATAATAAAAACTAGTAATTCTCTAAAGACGAAAAGAACTAAAAAAGAAACGCATAGACTGCTGTTCTCTCCTTCAGACATCTGTCTCACAGACACGCATATTTTTCATCCGTCTATCATTGTCATAGGTTATTTTCAGTATATTACTATTTATAAATAACAGAAAAATAAGATCGTAATAGAAGTATCAATTGATTTTATTCTTTTTTATTGTGTCATATTGATAATATGATTGATCAATAGCGAATAGATTTTATTGCTCAATAAAAGTTTTAAAAAAAAATTCAATCGATTTATCGATCGTAATATGAAACCATTTATTATCGTTACTATCAAGTAAACCGATAGCTTTTCCTGTCAAATCGATACGAGAATTCAATGAAGAAGATTGTAGATTAACTGTCAGTTGCACTTATTTTATTGAAGGAGGAACGTTCTCTTTCTATATCGAGTTGTACGAAACGTACATACTTGATCAACTTTATTGTTACAAATTTGGAATGTTTAATATACGCGTTCTTATTACTAAAAAAAAATTTAAACATCTTATGTTAAGTATGATTGACAGAGACGTCGCCAGAGGGGAGATTGGGGGATCAATCCACCCGCAAAGCTTTATATACCTGAGGAGGGGCACGGTTTGATCAGTTCTTACGAGCCAAAGAATACTTTTTTTCTATGACAATCTCTCAAAAATATATTTCTGGCTACGTGCTTGATGATTGACTTATTTTAATACTCAACATATTCAAAAAAGTATTGCATGTCTTATACTGACATGGTAAATCTTCAAAAAGAAAATCTACTTTGTACATGACAGACAGAGTAAACGAAAACTTTTTGAGCTTGATGTTATCAACTCTGTGGAAGATTCTTGATATTCGTATTTCTCAAAAGATGAAACGTAGACTTTCTGTCATATTAATTCAACATTCGAAATGGGAAGTTACATCGATGCTGTTAAAGAGAGCATCATAAGATTTCAAAAATCACACGTCGTAGTATTGAATAGAAGGATCATCAGACAAGAGTTAACTATCAAGTTGAAACTTGTATAACTCGACATCAGCACGTTTAAGAAATAAGTAATTCGAGTTGTCTTTTGATGCATTTTCTATTGTCAAAATATAACAACACTTGGTAAATTTTATTAGAGAACTAAAAATTAACATGGATTAATCTTTAAAAACAATGGGATTCTCCTCCCCGTCATCATCATTACTGAGCTCCGTTTTTTCTTCAATCAGTGCCGCAAATTTAGGATCAGATGCATGTATACCATCATTCAATAATAAAACACAACCATCCTAAAAATTCATTCCTTAAGTCAGCATCATCTTAGAAAAAACAAACCTTCAATAATTGAACAGCTATTCGTGCAATATTAATTGCATCATCAAGACCTGAATGACGACGACCGTCAAAACTAAGACCACATTTTTCCAACATTTTATCGATGCCTACAAATCCAGAAATTATATCACGAAAAAAAAAAATTTGATTTTGAGTTTATACCACATCGTCGTACGTCATAAAAATTAGCAAATTCTTTTCGAATATTAATCCATTTATTAGCCCATTGTGGAAATGGTATGGAACTGATATGACATTGCATTCGAAGAAAATTTGCAAAATCCCATGGACTATCATAGATAAAAGATAATATTAGGAAAAAAAGATGATATTTATTTGATACCCATCAGTAGCAAATGCCAATCTACGTTTATTTGTTGATGATAATAGATTTCGTTCGTTTAACCATGTTTCAACATTATGTAAAACTTCAACAAACGGAGGAGCACCATCCACTTGATGCTAAAGAAAGTTTTTGTCAGAAACGGATTAAGCAACTAACAAAATTACGAAGGAATTTTCATGAAAAAGGTGACACGCGCATTCCTGCCGACAAACAATGCTTTGGTCAGTGGTACCACTTCGGTATACTGTTGATTGTCTTGGTTACAACTCGCGACATTGTTTTCTTACAAAAATGAACTAGTGGATGACTCTTAACAATCAACAATACATACTTGTTCAATACCCGTTAAATCTGTACAAAATTTCGATAAAATTGGATTGATTATCGGTCGACAATATGATTGAAATTGATCGACCTAATCAAAAAACAAAGGATCTGTTATCAATTTAATTTAAACAAAATAATTTACAATCGTTTCTTCTTGTACATTGATTAATACAATCGGAAATTCGATTATTTCATGTCGATAACTATTTCCTCCATTTTTTTCACATGTTGCTTCAAAATCAACTACAGCAATATATTCAAAATTTTGTTCAATCATTGCTAATGGATTTTCACATTTATCTGTTAATTTCGAACTTCTTTGATTAACACGACTATTCAATTTACTTGTACGTTTTTGAGATATTTGATTACCAACAGGTTTTTTTAGTAGACGTCGTTCTTCATTTAAGAATGAATTAGTATCGTTATCTTTAATTCGATTGGAATCATATGTCTATTTTAAACGATAAAGAAATGATAAGATCTTTCAACAAAATCTTACATGATCTTTTGATGAACTAGATTTTTTCTTCATTGATGATGCCATTTTGATCGTATGTGATTGAAAGCATGTCGTCAAAAAAGACACCAGTATTTATTTTAAGTAATTTCGTAATTTTACTGTCATGTTTAGTAAGTATTGAAAAGTGTAGAATAGAGAAAAATAATAAGAAATACAAGTATGATTGGTTCCTTGTTCAATAGTGTCAAATATTTAGATGTCGCTTATCTCAAACTCAAAATAATTCGAGCATATCTTATTTTTCACTTGTCACGATTTATTCAATTTGAGTTAAGTCAATTATAAATGATCCGAGATGATTTTTAATAAAAATTAGATAAACCGTTCATAGTATTACTGAGAATTTCACCTTGTTTGTTGATAAATAATTCATTATTACTTCAGTTAATACTTGATTTATTGAATCAAACAAGTGAAATCGATAAAAATCAATTTTCTGGTTATATTAAATATTTTATCTTATATCTAAGTAGATGTATGACAGATGTATAATGAACGTTGATTATATCTCCAACTGATTAATGGTTTTCTCTATGAAATATAAAGAGAAATATATAACTTGATAAATAGAATCTATTTTTAGAATCAAAGGTAATCAATTATATTCTTATGACATATATTACATTTAGCCGAGAAATTTCCTCTTATCAATTGATTTCTGTCGCCAAAAAATGTTTTCACTGATTGACAATATGATGAAATTTATCCATTAGTTATATAGGAATGTTTATAATATTCATTCTGTTCATATCTTTTGTTAGTAAATACTTCTTACTTACATATTCCAATAAGTTCACTTAGATATTAGCAGAAACCTTGTTATCACCACTTAGATCTATAGTCAATCTCATTTGTCTTGTCTTATCGAAGGTTAAGTGTATGTTAAAGAAAATAGTCCTTTATACAATATTCATTACCAATGTTATTCATTCATATGCTGCATCAAATCGATACATATATATATATATTGTCAAAACATATTTATTCAAGTCAGTACTTTATTTTCGATATTAGGTTTTTTCCAGGTATATTGTATTTATTCGTAATAAAAATATAAATCAATTGATTTTCTCTATATGAATTTTCTTGTCATCTCCCATGACACATAGGTAAGTTGAAAGTTTGTTTAAGATAATCTTAGTATGTCTTACTAATTTCTCTGAGGAAATCGAACTGTACACCTGTTAACAGTTTCCGAACAAAAGTTGAAAGGGTAAAAGATGGATGTGTTTGCTAAGATGGCCTTGTATAAGTTATCATTAGATATGTGGATTGATATTTGGCCTTGTAATTCTACGATCCTTGACAGGCGACCGACCTCCAAATATACTTAGATGTACAATTATCACTGAATAATTTAGATAGACGAGTCATTGTTTAAATCAATAGATTAAACATATGATTATAGAGGAAATAAAATTTTTTTTTTCTGCTTATTTGATAGTCATATATCACATCATTTGAGTTAGTATCAACCGGATATTAATAGAAATCTTTTTTCTTTCATATAATTACATATGTCTTTTTTAACACATCCAACCGCTGCATCAAAGCAACAACAAGAAAAAAAAGAAGAGAAAATGTTACTATGCCAAAGTATAATATATAAATGAAAGATGAGGGACAACGACGACGAAGAAGAAAAAAATCACTGAACGATCTATAGAGAAATAAAGAAAGAAAAAAATTCTTTAATGCCACTCAATAGGTGACTCATATATCGTGTACTATATTTGAAGAAAGAAGAGAAGAAACAGAGATTTTTTTTTCTCCGGTGTATAATGAAAAAAAGGTTGATAGTGTTGGTGAATTGTTGTCATTGAGTTATACTGATGTTTTATTCAAAACACGCTCATTAAAGTGAGTTAATCGACTGTTACTAATATTCATTCTTTTTATTCTCTGATGATTAAATTCCATATCCTGATACACGTTCGAAAATACTCCGATTTCTACGGCTGTTATTCATCACTATATTATTTCTTGTCTTCATTAGACATATATGACAAGTTATATTATATCAGATATAGAGCACGTAGAATAAATACAACACATCCTTCTTTTTTTTCTACACGGTAATTAGTACATGTATATCTGACAAATGTACAGAAAGTTGGGTAAACATATACATACAATCTAATTATGATCAAGATTTTGAGAGAAAAAGATTAAATTCAATTTGTCTATTTCAATCATTTTATTTGATTGATGAAATTTTTTTTTTCTCTTCTTGTTAGTGTTGCTGTTGTTGAAGTTTGAAATGCCCTATAGAAAAAACCTTTGGTTTGAAATAATAATAACACTTCTTCAATACTCTTACTACTTTTTCTTTCTCTTATGTCAGATTATGTTGAGAAAGAATTAAAATAGAGTACAAAGGTTTTTTTTTTGTCATTTGCTTCGTCTATTTACTTAGTTGCTAACGATCAAAATGGTTTATCCTTAGGTTTTGTTCAGTTATTTTCTTATTTTTGACAAGATTATCCCCAAAATATTCCATATGGCCTTCGTTCTCTTCTTTCAATTAAGAACATATCTGCTTTTCCAGTTTTTTTTCTCTCCTTTTTCTCTTCTCCTGGTGTTGTCGTCTTCGTCAGTTTATGTCAAGGACACCACCATCATCATCATCATCATCATCATCCTCATCCCTAGAGAAAGAATAAGAGAAAGCCATTTCCGGATCGTAGAAATTTTTTTTTCCTTTTTTTTTACTTCAATTCTCTTTTGTTTTATTATATCTAAAGATCAGACAAAAAAAAAGAAAAAGGTAAAGACAGTGTATTTTAAAATATGCATCCATCAATCATATTTGTTAAAGAATCTCTTTAATAACATACGCAATTTTTATCAAAGAAATCTCATTTAGTATACCATACAATAAGTCGTATAATTCATCACTTGTTCGTTTTCTATTTAGTTTATCACAAAATCGATCATATGTTGTATTTTACACAGTGAACATACAACATTGTCAATCCTTCTTATTTGTTTATGTCAATCTTTTCTTGAACAAATAGCATATTGATAGAAGACAGTATTCAGAATAATATATATCCTATGAGAATATTAGTAATCTTATTTCGTTTATCAATATATACATATGTCTGTTCAATACATGTAAATTAAGAAGAAACCTTGTACTTTTCCAATGATAATGAATATTGACTATATAGTAGAAGAATAATTTAGTAATCTAGATATGCCTTTAATCTATGAACATTATCCAACTGTCGCTCGTAGAAATGAGAACTACCGGCAGGGGCATATTATATTTATTCAAGCATAGGGAGAAGATATGATTACAAAATGAGATGAATTTATTTTTACCTTCACTTGCAATTACTATAATAATTATCTGTCCTCGTTTTCTTTTTTCTAGATTTTATTTTAACAAAAAATAATGAAAATAAAAGAATATTTGAATTCACTTGTTTCAAGACGAAAAAGTAACACATCATCAAAATCCGATAAAATCAAATCTCATCATGCATCAATTTCATCAACAGATTGTCAGTATGAAATTTGTGGATATGAAGATACAAATAAAGTTCTTACTAATGATCATCATAGTCGTACTCAAATTCTTCTCAATCGTCATGCTCAATTAGTCAATACAATTGTTGGAATACGTTCACAACAAGATAATTCATGTTCTCATTGTCAAATATTACATCAACCTGAACAAGATCGTTATTATTCAAGTACATTAGCAACATGTAATTCAAATCGTGAATGTCAACATCAAACACTTATTTCATCAAGTAATAATTCTTTAGCAATAAAAACAAGACAACGTTCAAAAATTCGAACAAATCCTTGGATTAAACCTACTC
>Ga0116226_10005653_pt1 | contig 11169 bp, 10 predicted proteins | sample S1TSphfallax_FD_89692 | JGI IMG/M metagenome (GOLD analysis project Ga0116226, IMG submission 89692) | Host-associated microbial communities from peat moss isolated from Minnesota, USA - S1T2_Fa - Sphagnum fallax MG | ecosystem: Host-associated > Plants > Peat moss > Unclassified | place: USA... | reverse complement strand
TGAAACGGAGTTAATATTCCAAAAACGCTATTAGGTGGGTCAGTACGTCTTGCACCAGATGTACTTACACCTCGAAGTAAGTCTTGATCTAATCCCTGTATTTTTAATTGATCTGATAATGGGGAAAATAATGGTCTACTAGCATGATTAGGATCATTTGTTGCCTTTTTATTATATTCAACTACCGGTAAAGTATCTAATGAATCATTTCCTGGTAAGCCAGGTACCATATGATTCATATTCTGCTGATATAAACAACCAAACCAAACACCACGTCCTTGATCACCATTAATAAAACATACTAACACTTCATTATCTAAATCAGGTGGTACAAACCACATACCATAACTACGTTGTGAATTAGACCAAGTACTTCCTCCTGCAGTAACATTATATATACTAGTTGCACCTCCAAAAGGACTAGCATAGTTACAAGTAACCCAAGAATTTGAATCAGTTGGATCACCACCTAATTCAGGTATCCAAACCTGCAATCGTCCCATATAAGTAGCATCGTCAACGGCTTTGACAAACCCTACATAGATACTGTTAAGTGGTGATGCACGTCCTTGGCCTATTAAATTAAATGCGTCTGGTGATTCACGAGTTCTAGAAAATCCTGCCATTATGTCAATCCTGGTACGTTGCCTGATCCAGCACTTGATTCCCCACTCGGAGGAATGCTTGCGGTAGCTATTTGTGCTAATGGATCTTTATATGCCGAAAGTGTTTGTGTAAAGCTACCTTGTTTAAAAGAATTTGTTACTTCTGTAACTACATATGCCCCATTATAAAATTGACTCGAAGATTCAAAAGTCATAATACCGGTACTTTCATTGTAGTTTTGTCCTGTTCGAATGGCTAATATAAACATACATGAGGATAATAGGTAATTTGCTCTAGACTCAGTTGGGGTTGTTGAATACGGAGGGTTACTAAACGTAGTGCTCCCAGTTGACTTCACTGGAGTTGATACTGCATTCATTTTATTAAATATATAACCATCATCAATAACATTTCCATTTCCCATCCAATAAGGATCTCCTCGTATTTCGACTTCTATATTCATAAATGATGGTGCTTTGTCAAATAAATTTGCCAAATATGAGCCAACTAATGCTCGCCCAAAGGGAAAAGTTTTTCCGTCAAATTTAGCGTTACCCTGCGCCCTATAACCGTCACCTGCTAGATCACTAAGTTGAGCTGTAGGTTTATTTGTTTGTCTAACTACTATTGAAAATGGAAATTGATCATTAGCACCAGTTGTTGCCAAATCTTCAATATAAATTGAATTATTAGCCGTATCTACACTTGTTGGATGAGACGAAGTATCAGGATCAGGACTGTTGTTGGTAAAATTGCCAGTCGCATAAGCATACGCAGGAGTTGTTTCTTTAATTATTGGTCCGGCAGTGAAATTATAATAAGAATTCATTGCAGCAAATTGAGGAATAGAAAGTGCCCAAGCACTGTCTACAGAAATATCAAATTTAATAATTTCTGTGTTTAAACCAGTATAAAGATAATCATACTCTTTAACTAACGCGCCTATACCGTTTAAGGTCGATAATTTTGATTGTTGTACGCCTTGATCACTTAATGCATCAACTGATGCTCTATCAGTAACACCAATAACTGATTGATAAGGAACTAAATTAAATATTACATTCCTATCATAATCGTTTGCGGTATTATTAAATGATCCCAATTGAACATAAGAGTGTACATGTATCCACGTAGAAATACCATTTGTAGTGATTTGCCCACTTGAATTTCCCGAAGATCCCGAAGCTGATATCCAGTTACTAACTTGATCACAACTTCCAATAACTGTGTTAACTATATTTTCTATAGACGCACCCTTTGCTGTTTTAATAGTAGTATTTCCAGGATTTGCACTCACATTAAATGCTGCAGATCTAATGGAAACTTCATTTAATGAACCTGCAGGTTTTAAAGGCCAAGTTGTTATATTATTAGGATCTGAACTGGGAAGAGAAAACACATATTGAGTATTTGGTTTGCTGCTGTCGTTTAAATTATTAGGTTGGCTATTATTTAATGCATTAGCAAAAGCATTAAAAAAGTCAAGAACAGTGGTACCGGTCAATTGGAACGTAACATCGGGAATTGATATTTCATTTGAATGCCCAATATCACCTGAAAATACACCATTTAACTCATAAACACTGCCACCTTCAGTAACTCTAACATTAATATCATTTAATGATACTCTATAAAGAGTATAAAACTGTGTAGGAGACATCAATGTTCCATCTAAATTATAGCCATTGAACCAAACTTCGATAAGATATGGCGATCTACTCCAATTTTTTATTCCAACAGCACCAGCAGCTAAAAACATTTTATCAATAAAACTCATACCATAGGGTTCTATTATAGTCATAGTCCAAGTAGTATTAGTTGTATTTAAATTTTTAGGTCCTGGGGCGCAGGTATTTTTAAATTCAAATTCAGATATATTAAACCCTGCAGTGACACCACTTTCAGCTATTATAAGCTTAGTAGAAGAGTTCATGGTTGCATAACTACCATTCTGAGAATAAACTGATTGTAAATTCATTATAGAAAAACGTATATGATACGTATAATTTGCAAAAACATTTAAAGGATTTTGTACTGTTGTTAGTCCTAACTGTTGAGCATAAGAGCCTGATGGATTGCCACCTGGAGCAATACCTGGTGATGATACACCAGGTTGATTAACCTGTTGACTTTGTGCCACTGACTGGCCTGGTGAAGGATTTATAGATTGTGGCGCAGCAGTTTGTGAAATATTATTAACATTGTCAGGACTAACTACATTTGATGGTTTAGCTGAATTATTCGCAATAACTTGTGTTCGTCTAATATTAGAAATTGGTGATGGCATATTATAAATATCCGTTCAAGCTGTTTTTAGCTGGGGTATATATGTTTATTCCGGTAACAAAGTCCCAAATTGGATCTTTAATTATATTTGGATTTCTTATCATAAATACCCACCATAATTGTGGCGTACCGTAGAGATCATAACTTAATAGATCTGCTCGATATTGATATTTAGAATCTAAAGATATCAATGTATCACTTGTACTCGATGATATTGTGATCTCTGACCAAAAATCCAAATAAGATACACCGTCAACTACAGTTTGTGCAGTTAAATAATAAGGACTGCTTGGAGAATATGTAGTAACGGTCATATCCACCCCACCGTTCCGCTTTGATTATTTTGCATTAATTGTCCTGATCTAAATTGGTCTAAATTAAATTGTTGTCGTAATACTGCAGGTGTATTTTGTACAGTGATACTCACTGCAATATTAAACATTGCTGGTAACCAAACTGAACCAGATTGTGCTTGCGATAAATAATTGTATCCAGTTGCTAATGCTGCTACATTAGTCGCTGTACTGATATTAGTACTACCATTATTATTATCAGTTGATAGATATGCTAAATTAATTGGAACATAATCAACGTCGTTTGGTAACGATACAGAAAAATTAGTAACAATTACTGGCAATTGATTAAACATAAAATCACCATATGCATCAAACAGTAATATAGGAGGTGGTGTGCCAGCACTAACATCTTGTTGACCAAAATTCATTTTTGAAACAGTTTGCAGAAAATGGATGCATGCCATAGCATATACGCCTTCAGTTTGATTCTGAACACTGAAAGCACCATCTATAGTTAATTTTACAGCATTGGTTCTAGTATATGCATACATTTCTTGGTTTGTATGCACTAGATCAATACCAGTATATGTTATGTCTTGAGAATATGTAATAGTGGGTTGATATGGCCAAACCAAGCCATTCGTATACCTTAATGGTGTTATTATTCCTGATCCATAAATTGTAGATGCTGCCTGTGGTTTTGGCCTCAACCTGACCTTTCTGGCATTTGTATCTGAATCATTAGTAAAATCAGCCATAAATAACATACTTTCTTAAATTTACACTATTATTTATATTGGTATTAACCACTTAGTGAATAAGTAATTTGATTTTAAGAAAAATTAATGTATATTATTAATTGGTTAATAATAAAGAAAAAGGAAAGTGATGTCAATTAATTCACCAACTAAAATTAAATATCTAACAAATAAGGATTTACTAGAAGAAATTCATATCAGTAAAAAATCTTATTGTGAATTTATAGATACTGATTACAGCAATTATGATATCATTACTAATGATCTTAATAAAATTACTCAAGAAGATCTTAATAATGCTCGTAAAAAAAGAGTTGTTCAAGAGATTTCTAGACGTAAAAAAGAAATGGTTGGCAAGGGGATAAAAAATCCAGTCATTAATTTTACAGTAGACGATGTACCAGAAGAAAGCATTGTAATCAGGTTAATGACTTTTGATCATATTCCAATAAATGAAGAAAAAGTGCATAAAGCAAAAACTGTTGCTGAACGTCATGTTAAGTGTAATTTTCCACCTTTCCAACACTTTATTATTAAAGAAGGTGAATTTCACTGTGTGGGAAAAAGTCATTGGGTAGGCGGAATAAGTAATGGGCATTTTAGTGTAGATCATGGCAGGATGACAAATAGACTGGCGTACATGTTTATTAAATTAGTAGAAAGATACAGTCATAGAAGTAATTGGCGTTCGTATACATATCTAGATGAAATGAAAAATCAAGCATTATTACAATTAAGTCAAATAGGATTACAATTTGATGAAAGTAGATCAGAAGTACCAAATCCCTTTAGTTATTTTACCAGCGCAATGGCAAATAGTTTCACTAGAGTGTTAAATATTGAAAAACGAAATCAAAATATACGAGATGATTTATTGACTATGCATGGATCAACTCCCAGTTATACAAGACAAAATGATAATGAGATAGCATCTAAAAAACTAGCTGATTCAGTTGCAGCCAAAAAGAAACTTGAGGAAGAATAGGCAAATGATATCATTGACATCATAATATAGTAATCAGTATAATAAGTAATATGATTATGCTGGAAAAATATATGACTCATTCTGATGTAAAAAGAAAAATAGACTTCAGCAAGACAATAGTTTTTGGTGATATTCATTACGGGATGAAAAATAATAATAGAGAGCATAATGCTACTTGCGAAGAATTTATTAAATGGATGATAGCAGAGGCAAAAGCCTGGGGTACCAAGACCTGCATATTTGTTGGCGACTGGCACCATAATAGAAGTAATATCAACGTATCTACTTTGAATTATTCAGTTAGCGGACTTGAATTACTTAATGACTATTTTGAAAATGTTTATTTTATATTGGGTAATCACGATATCTTTTATCGAGATAAAATGGAGATACATAGTATCCCTTATATAGAGCAATTCTCTAATATTCATCTTATCGATAAAATAACTATCGTTGACAACATAGCATTTATTCCTTGGTTAATTGGCGACGAGTGGGCACAAGTTCCATATATTACCGCACCTTATATGTTTGGGCATTTTGAAATTCCCACATTTAAAATGAACGCTATGATAGAAATGTCTGATCACGGACAATTAAATGTATCGCACTTTACAAATCAAAGGCAGGTTTTTAGTGGACATTTCCATAAACGTCAAAACAAAAATATTATTTGGTATATAGGAAATTGTTTTCCACATAATTATTCTGATGCTTGGGATGATGATCGCGGTATTATGTATTGGGAACCAGGTAAAACTCCGTCATTTAAATCATTTCCTGGCGCACCCAAATATCGTACACTAACGTTAAGTCAGGTTATGTCAGATCCCACGCTTTATATAGATCAATATACTCACGCAAGAGTCACAATCGATGTCGCAATTGATTATGAAGAAGCAAATTTCATAAAAGAAATGTTTGAAACGGAATTAAATGCAAAAAATATTGTTATGATACCCAAAAGAGATGAAGAATTAGAAGTAGACGAAAATGCTGATATTGATTTTGAATCTGTTGATACTATCGTAATTTCTCATTTACAAAGCATTGAATCTAATACAATTGATAATCAATATCTAGTTAAGATATATCAGGAACTTTAAGTAATGCTCAAAGTTAAAACAATAACAATGAAAAATTTCATGTCAGTGGGTGCTATCGCTCAAACCGTTTTATTAGATAAAAACGGTTTGACCTTGGTTTTGGGTGAAAATTTAGACATGGGAGGCAGTGGAGCTCGAAATGGTGTAGGTAAGAGTTCCCTACTTAATGCTATAAGTTATGGTCTATATGGTATTCCATTAACCAATATTAAAAAAGACAATTTAGTAAACAAAATCAATCAAAAAAATATGAGTGTAACAATAGAATTTGAAGTCAACAATCACAAGTATAAAATTATTAGAGGACGAAAGCCAAACTTTTTTCAATATATTGTTGATGATCAAAATGTCAATACACAAGATACAGATGAAGCCCAAGGTGAAAATAAAGATACGCAATATGAAATTGAACGGTTATTGGGATTAAGTCATACGCTGTTTAAACACATTGTAGCACTAAACACCTACACAGAACCATTTTTAAATCTTGGATCACCCAAGCAACGAGAAATTATAGAAGAATTGTTGGGTATTACTCAACTCAGTAAAAAAGCTACAACTTTAAAAGAGTTGAATAATATTACAAAATCTAATATTGAACGAGAAGAATTTCAAATCAAAACTGTTAAATTGTCTAATGAAAAAATACTTAATACAATTAAAGACTTTCAAATCAAAGTTGATAATTGGGATAGATCACATATCAAAGAGATAGATACAATTACCGCAGCTATAGCACAACTTGAAAAACTTGACATAAATGCAGAACTGTTGGCTCATACAGATGCTGAAGTATATAAAGAGTTAAGTACTGGTATTACTCAATTTAATAAAGAATTGCAAACTAAAAAAAGACATATAGGGCAATTAGAAACTCAACTCAACAGTTTATTAAGCCAATACGAAAAAGCCAGTAATAATTCCTGTCCTGTATGTGGTCAGGGTATTAAAGGTCACAATCATGCCGCAATCATAGACGAATTAGAAGTTAAAATTTCTAAATTAGATTCACAAGTTACTACAGAGAAAACAGATATAGAAGAATTAACTACTCAATTAGGAAATATGACTCCAGTTTTCAACAAAATGAAAAAACCACAAATGTTTTATTCAACTTACAAAGAAGCACTGGGTCATAAAAATACATTAGACCAATTACACAAAGATCTTATTAAGGAACGTAACCAAATTAATCCTTATTCAGATCAAACTAAAACTTTATCTGACACATTACAAGAAGTTTCGTATGAAACACTTAATCAGTTAGTAAAAGACCGAGAACATCAAGAATTTTTATTTAAGTTATTAACTAATAAAGATAGTTTTATCCGAAAACGGATTGTTGACCAAAATCTAACATATCTTAACAAAAGATTAGCTGAATATTTAGATAAACTTGGCTTACCACATGTAGTAAAATTTTTAAATGATTTAAGTGTCGAAATTACATTCATGGGGCAAGATTTAGATTTTGCTAATCTATCAAGAGGTGAATCTTCTCGACTTATACTTGCATTGAGTCTAAGTTTCAGAGATATATTTGAAACAAATAATACATCTATTGATTTATTATTCATAGATGAAATGTTAGATCAAGGATTGGATCAAGCAGGACTAGAGTTATCAGTTGTACTACTGAAAAATTTAGAAAGAGAACGTAATAAGAATATATTCGTTATTTCTCACAGGGAAGAATTACAATCAAGAGTTTCGCATGTTCTAAGTGTAATAAAAGAAAATAATTTCACTAGATTTGAAACAGAAGATCTTGATTAGCACAGGTAAATATCTCACAGTAAATTAATGTGAGAATTTTATATGGTAAATGGTAAGAACAAGGGAAATTCCTGGGAAAGAAAAATTAGCAATTTATTAAGTGAACGATTTGAACCCTATTTAGGCATAAAATCAGGATTTAGAAAATCTCAAGACTCAGGGTCCTTCTTTGGTGGTACCAATAAAAGTCGCACTCAAACCCATAGTTTAGATTTTGCGGTATTTGGTGATATAATTTGCCCTAAAAATTTTACTTATAGTATAGAATGCAAGAGTTATAAAACACCGCCTTCATTTAAGTCAATAGTAAATCACAATGTAAGTCAATGGGACACTTGGATTAAACAAGCCGATCAGGATGCTAGTGCCGCTAATAAAGATATGGTATTAATAGTAAAATATAATAACGTTGAACCTATAGTATTTCTTCATAATGAAATACCCAATATTACTCATAATTTATATAAGCAATATCATATACATTTATTGTCTGATTGGTTGACTCTACCTGATTCACATTTTTTTAAGCCTGAATCTCCTTGACATATAGTATGCAAATACAACATATTATATTATAGGAGATTTACCAATGGTTTATAGATCAGAAAGTACAGTACAGCAAAGAGCCTTTGAACGAACATATAATATTGATTTAAGTGAACCAGACAAAAAGCATTTAAAGTCTCTAATGGTTCAAGAATTAAATTATTATAATACTCTAATTACAGAGCTCAATAGCAAATTAAGAGTATTATATACAGAAATTATTAATTTAAAGGATGCATATGAACGCATTTGGATAAATGTTGCCCAAACTGGAATTGACCTACGTCAATTAGCACAAAAACCAGTATCAGAATGGCCTGAAACATTTAAACCTTATGCCGAACAAATTGCAAAAAACAACCGACTTGTGATTAGTGATCGCATGATGATGCTAATGGATATAGCCGCTACTAAAGCCAATATCCATCCTCAAATTAGACGATTGATAGCCACAGAAATCTTTAAAAATATACAACCACAGGCACGCCAGATAGAAGAGTTACATTCAAATTCTCTAGGCCAAATGAAAAATCCAATTCAAATGTTGCAAACTAAAGACTTTGAATTCAAACGACATTTACAGCTTACCAAGGAACTAACAAAAATTAAGTATGATAAAGATCTAGATTCAAGTTTCATAACAATACCCTACATCGACACAGAAATAAAAATTGAGGGTCATAATTTAGTGAAGTCTCAATTTAGTCATATCACCATACGTCAAAGACCAGGAGCTCCACCCACTGCAGATACACCTTGGCAGATTACGGTACGAGAAGGGTCCAACCAATATATGTTAAACCAAGTTGATATGTCATATCAATCTAGAAAAAAAAGATACTAGACGTCGATAAAAGGACTGGAGCAGTTATTAACTACTCCAGTCTAGGTTTACGTCATTGATACTGGCTCAAAGTACCAACATAATTATTATGTAATACTATTATAGGAAAGTCAAATAAAATGGAAGAAAAGAGAAAAAAGTTTTCACCACAAAATTTAGAAAATAATTTCCCCAAAGTTGCCGCTAAATCCGGCAAGCCTGCATTTCAACCTAGAAAAATGGTCGAAAATAATTTCAGTACTCCTGCAGGAAAATGTATAAGTATTAAGAATGAATTTGACAATTATATCAAAGTCTTATATCCTAATGTTAATGAAGAACAACAGAAGGTGGCTTGGGGAATTATTAGTAACCAATTGCTAAACCAAAGTGGTTCTTCATTAGAAGAATTAATAAAAACATATTTTAACTAGAGACCAACTCATTTATTTTTAGGGACCACCCATTTAGTTTTTAGAGACCAACTCATTTATTTTTAGGGACCACCCATTTAGTTTTTAGAGACACTCTCATATAATAATTTAAATTTTATTTACGTCATACTAGCTCTGAATTGATGGTTCAACTTGGTAAATCCATCCGTGCTCTAGCGTATAGCTAAACTCACGTTGGGAAATAATCTGTAAGCCCTAGCTAGAAAAACAGAACAAAGGATCGTAGCCTGTTGGATAATAAGCAATGCGCTACGATGTATAGGTAATCGTCTGCCTGGATGAGAGAACCTATACAGTGCGGTAATCAATCCGTGACCGAACGTGAAGGTTAGATCCTTCGAGTATACCATCTTACATACTGGAAATAGGCGTTCCGCCAGTTAACAATATTAATAACATTGTTTAAGATGTCATCCGGGTTGGCTGTGGAACTCGACGAAAGGCGTCTTCAACCCATACTCCCGTAACAGGGAGTATCATGACAGAAATCTGACGAAGGCATATCTGTTACGCCAGTGGGCGTTTTAATACAGACTTAAATTATGATAAAAACTGTTTTGAAACAATTGAAACGAGCCTGCGAGTTGAAAGTGTTTCAAAACAAGTTGAGCTGTTAAGCTCAACTCTACAATAGACATAAACATTCAGAACTATAAGGATAGTCAGCTTGAACAGATCATTAAAATTAGAAAAAGATTAGATCACGTATCAGCTCTAAAATTTTAAATTAATCTTCCACCAGTTTTAGGTGATTGTGCTTCGAAATGTTTTTCAATTACTCTGCTCATCTTTTTTCTTTGTTTGGCTGTAGTCATATATGCATCGTTAAAGTCCAGCCCACCATTCATGTAATAAACCAATGTAGCAATTTCATCTTCTATCATATGTCTATTACGATCCATAATTGATAGCATCTCTGTTATCAATTCTGGATTCATAGTCTTTAACGTCGCCCGAAAAAATTTATTGGATCAAAATTCAGTGTATCATCCCATTCATGATTGCATTTTGTGCATTTTGCATGAACTGACCTATTCACTCCTATTTCATTTAATTTATTAACAGTTGTAATCACGGTATCAGCTTGAGCTTTGGAAATATTTACCAACCATTCACTAATTTCATTTGAATCCGTCACGGTAATACCTTGTTTTAAAATTTTTACAGATTCAATGCTCTTACTTACTAAATCAAAAGTAATACGAGAAATTTTTTCAACACTTTGTCCAAGTATTCTAGCTTTTTCAATTTCAGATAAAGTTTTATTACTTTCGTCTATGGCTTTAAGTAAGCTGTCTTCTTCAAATTGCCGTTGTATAAACATTTGTCGCATTTCGAGATTATAGGGTTTAACTCTAATTTCAAGTTCGCCATTTAAGTTGATAACTGTATCACTGTCTTCAACATAACTCATAGTACTTAGCAAATACTCACAATTTACTTCAAATGTATTTTCAGTTTGACATTTTGGACAATTCTTATCTACGTCATATTTTCCTCCGGTTGTAGCAACTTTGATTGCTAAAAATAAT
>Ga0116226_10005652_pt1 | contig 11170 bp, 20 predicted proteins | sample S1TSphfallax_FD_89692 | JGI IMG/M metagenome (GOLD analysis project Ga0116226, IMG submission 89692) | Host-associated microbial communities from peat moss isolated from Minnesota, USA - S1T2_Fa - Sphagnum fallax MG | ecosystem: Host-associated > Plants > Peat moss > Unclassified | place: USA... | reverse complement strand
CCTAGGTTTCCATTAATTCCACTTCCAATAATAGAAGCGATTAGCAACCCCTAGTCTCCGTCAATGGAAGCGCAGACAGTGCTCGTAGTTTCCATTAATTCCACTTCCAATAATAGAAGCGATAATGGCGACTATGTTAGCTCTCAGTTGGTATCAAAATTCGTTTCCATTAATTCCACTTCCAATAATAGAAGCGATCTCCCACGCCAATTCATCTTGTTAAAGTAGTGGAAAAGTGGGAGTTTCCATTAATTCCACTTCCAATAATAGAAGCGATTTTCCACGGTGAAGACGTTACCAAACTCTACGATAGGGAAGATGTTTCCATTAATTCCACTTCCAATAATAGAAGCGATGTGAGTTGACCTATGATCCAAAACCCAGAAATTAGTGAGGTTTCCATTAATTCCACTTCCAATAATAGAAGCGATCCAGAAGGAGAGGGTTAAGCGTAGTCGTACTAAACGCCGAAGTTTCCATTAATTCCACTTCCAATAATAGAAGCGATACACAGAGTTGTACGCTCACATATGCAAGTTTGCGGAAAGCACGTTTCCATTAATTCCACTTCCAATAATAGAAGCGATTAGGGATGGAAGGAGTGTATGACATAGTGCTCTCGGTTGGTTTCCATTAATTCCACTTCCAATAATAGAAGCGATTCAAATAATGAAGAACAGCAGAAAGCGGCATTAGATGTGTTTCCATTAATTCCACTTCCAATAATAGAAGCGATAGGCTTGGCTGATAACTACACCAAGTTTCTTGAGTTGAGGTTTCCATTAATTCCACTTCCAATAATAGAAGCGATCCAGAATGATCCGCCTCGATCACATAGCACAATTCTTGGATTGTGTTTCCATTAATTCCACTTCCAATAATAGAAGCGATCCAGAGCGATCGCATACTATAAGATTCGATTTGTAAGCAGTTTCCATTAATTCCACTTCCAATAATAGAAGCGATATTCATGGACGAACGATTCCTTGATGCAGTATTAAAATCCAGTTTCCATTAATTCCACTTCCAATAATAGAAGCGATTGAAGAAAAAAGTTCGGGTGCGCGTTACCTTGCACAGTTTCCATTAATTCCACTTCCAATAATAGAAGCGATCAAGGAACGATGCTCGTGGACTGTTCCTTGGTCAACATGTTTCCATTAATTCCACTTCCAATAATAGAAGCGATTTTGAGCGCTTAACTCAAGTATTAATTGATGCCGTCAAAGGTGGTTTCCATTAATTCCACTTCCAATAATAGAAGCGATACGCGCAATCAATTCTTGTTCTGTCATGCTCCACCTGCTTCGTTTCCATTAATTCCACTTCCAATAATAGAAGCGATTGGATTGATAATGCAGTCCAAAACGTTGAGTTAAAGTTTCCATTAATTCCACTTCCAATAATAGAAGCGATTTTGAACCATAGTTGAATCAACGTAGGGTGTTGATGAGAGTTTCCATTAATTCCACTTCCAATAATAGAAGCGATAAACAAAACAACCGGATCACGCGCTGATCCGTCAATCAGTACAGGTTTCCATTAATTCCACTTCCAATAATAGAAGCGATGGTAGAAACAACATACCCGATCAGGTTAGCTATAGCAAAACAGTTGTTTCCATTAATTCCACTTCCAATAATAGAAGCGATTAATCGAAATTGGTAAAAAGACTGCTATCAACCACACGTTTGTTTCCATTAATTCCACTTCCAATAATAGAAGCGATTCCAATAAGGAAATCCCATGGAACTCCAGCCTCGAAACAAGTTTCCATTAATTCCACTTCCAATAATAGAAGCGATATGAACAGCGAATTTTCTACAAAAAAGCGATTGCTGAAATGAAGAGTTTCCATTAATTCCACTTCCAATAATAGAAGCGATTTGGTCGTCAGTTGAACCTCTTGGCTACTGGTCAAGGTGGTAGCGTTTCCATTAATTCCACTTCCAATAATAGAAGCGATAATAGACCTATTTAATAAGGAGAAAAATTATGTTAAAAGTTTCCATTAATTCCACTTCCAATAATAGAAGCGATGTCGGATGGACATACAGTAGAAAGCCGTTGGGAATAGGTTTCCATTAATTCCACTTCCAATAATAGAAGCGATTTGTGGTGTATATGATGACGGTATTCCAGCGTCATCTTGAACGTTTCCATTAATTCCACTTCCAATAATAGAAGCGATAAATACTAAAATCGAAAGAGATGATTGTATACAAGTTGGGTTTCCATTAATTCCACTTCCAATAATAGAAGCGATAATTGATGTAGTCATGGTTTTGATCTCCAAATAATAGATGTTTCCATTAATTCCACTTCCAATAATAGAAGCGATAACATAATTACTGTGGGTGAACCAATAGTCAGCTTTATTGTCGTTTCCATTAATTCCACTTCCAATAATAGAAGCGATCCAGATGACATGGAGATGATCAATTGGTTGGGAGAGTTTCCATTAATTCCACTTCCAATAATAGAAGCGATAAATGATGAACTGGTTGGGCGACGCCTACGACGACGGCGAAGTTTCCATTAATTCCACTTCCAATAATAGAAGCGATTTCAAGTTGAGGTCTACTTTGACAAAGACTACATATACGCCTGGACTGTTTCCATTAATTCCACTTCCAATAATAGAAGCGATTCGTGCTCAAGATCATCAATTCGATCTTGGAAGAGTGCGCTGGTTTCCATTAATTCCACTTCCAATAATAGAAGCGATCCATCCAACCTCCAGGGGAGGGAGATGGACTTGCCATACGTTTCCATTAATTCCACTTCCAATAATAGAAGCGATACGGTGAGGCAGGGTTACAACTCTGCATCTACACACATGTTTCCATTAATTCCACTTCCAATAATAGAAGCGATTATCAATTTGTATAGTGTGTAGAAAAAAGTGAACATGAAAAAAGTTTCCATTAATTCCACTTCCAATAATAGAAGCGATGTGGTAAAGGTGGTGGTTACTACTCACCAGAACAAAGAGTTTCCATTAATTCCACTTCCAATAATAGAAGCGATAAAAATATTCAGTTTCATATCACTTGATCTTGTTGCAAGTTTCCATTAATTCCACTTCCAATAATAGAAGCGATAATCAATAACAGTAAGCTTTCCTTTGAAATTGGTTGAATGTTTCCATTAATTCCACTTCCAATAATAGAAGCGATATTTTGCGAGAAATTTTCTAAAAGTTCATTTTTAGCTCGGGTTTCCATTAATTCCACTTCCAATAATAGAAGCGATTTGTATGATGTTTAGTATGAAATTTTATCATTTTTCGTTTCCATTAATTCCACTTCCAATAATAGAAGCGATTTTCAATAGTGTTAATGGGAGGAGCGTTAATTCTTCATTAGTTTCCATTAATTCCACTTCCAATAATAGAAGCGATTCCTTTAGATACTTAATCCTAATATCTAATCCGTATAAGGTTTCCATTAATTCCACTTCCAATAATAGAAGCGATTATAGATGTTCCTAAGATTCAAAAAAAGACTAATATTACTGTTTCCATTAATTCCACTTCCAATAATAGAAGCGATTGTATTTATGGAGAGAATTTAGGTTAACTTCCTCTGCTGTGGTTTCCATTAATTCCACTTCCAATAATAGAAGCGATCCCTGCTGGGTCTTTGACAAAGCCGACGGCTGCGATCGCGTTTCCATTAATTCCACTTCCAATAATAGAAGCGATGATGAAATTAAAGCAATTCATCCTCACTTTGCAGAGAAAGTTTCCATTAATTCCACTTCCAATAATAGAAGCGATTTAAAAGGTGTATTAAGAATCGCACCCAAAGATCCGATAATGTTTCCATTAATTCCACTTCCAATAATAGAAGCGATTTCCTTTCGTAGCATTTGGAGGTAAGAAATTATCACAACCAGTTTCCATTAATTCCACTTCCAATAATAGAAGCGATAACCTATCAGATACACGTTAGAGGTTGTCAAGGTAAAGTTTCCATTAATTCCACTTCCAATAATAGAAGCGATACAAGATAACTTGAATAACGAAGTTAATTTACTGGAACAGTTTCCATTAATTCCACTTCCAATAATAGAAGCGATCCAAGCCAATGGTGGTGCTGAGGACTTTATCATCACTAGCGTTTCCATTAATTCCACTTCCAATAATAGAAGCGATTGTGTTTGAGTCTCACGATCCCATTCCTGAAGCTGACAGTTTCCATTAATTCCACTTCCAATAATAGAAGCGATCATCGATTTTAGTTCGATTCCTGTTGTTACATCACTTGCGTTTCCATTAATTCCACTTCCAATAATAGAAGCGATGGGATGACAAAACGTGCTGCCATGAGGGCTTCCAAGGCGTTTCCATTAATTCCACTTCCAATAATAGAAGCGATGCCAAAAAGCAGCGCTTGAGGATTACAGTTCAGAGCGTTTCCATTAATTCCACTTCCAATAATAGAAGCGATTGTAGAGTAGACCCATTCTACATATCCAATGTCAAAGGTTTCCATTAATTCCACTTCCAATAATAGAAGCGATTGACGTTAGATTCTGATGCTTGGGGGAGTTGTTCGCTGTGGTTTCCATTAATTCCACTTCCAATAATAGAAGCGATGGGAGAACTTTGTAGTTCCCCTTGGAGTCCTTCCCATAGGTTTCCATTAATTCCACTTCCAATAATAGAAGCGATAAAGAAAAACCAGAGGAATATTATGTCTAAAAACTTCGATCTGTTTCCATTAATTCCACTTCCAATAATAGAAGCGATGAAAGTTGGGAGCGCCACTGGACTTTACTCTACCAACCCGTTTCCATTAATTCCACTTCCAATAATAGAAGCGATCTCAATGATGCCATCAAAACTCTCGAAATGCTTTCTCACGTTTGGGTAGTTTCCATTAATTCCACTTCCAATAATAGAAGCGATGAGACAGACAACAGAACTTTGGAAGTCAGGAATGAGATTGGTTTCCATTAATTCCACTTCCAATAATAGAAGCGATACTAGGGATATTTCTCTGGTGAGTCACTTTTTTAGGAGTAAGTTTCCATTAATTCCACTTCCAATAATAGAAGCGATGTGGAAAAGAATACAAGATTGCTTTCCGTCGTGAAGGTTTCCATTAATTCCACTTCCAATAATAGAAGCGATATAAATAACATCCCACATAGGAGTAATGGGCAAGCCCAAATCATAAGGTTTCCATTAATTCCACTTCCAATAATAGAAGCGATAACCTTCCCGATGCTAAGGAAGGTTTTGTTAATAGTATTGGTTTCCATTAATTCCACTTCCAATAATAGAAGCGATGAGTGTCTCCGAGTAGAATCGGATTTCAGTCCAGACGACGTTTCCATTAATTCCACTTCCAATAATAGAAGCGATTCAACATTCACCCTAAGTATTCTCTGGTCTGGCTTTATAATTGTTTCCATTAATTCCACTTCCAATAATAGAAGCGATACCATTGGTGACGTTGCTCATTGTGTCCGCACCAGTTTCCATTAATTCCACTTCCAATAATAGAAGCGATATTGATATTGAGTGGGGTATCAGAATATTCGCTAACGGTTTCCATTAATTCCACTTCCAATAATAGAAGCGATGACAGAGTTGATTGACTGGGAGATATTTTCTCCGCCTCCGTTTCCATTAATTCCACTTCCAATAATAGAAGCGATTTGAATAGTAAGGTTCTATCATTTCTCAGAATAAAAATCGTTTCCATTAATTCCACTTCCAATAATAGAAGCGATACAGATGACACGGAAACAAAGAAAGGCTGCATCTCGTTTCCATTAATTCCACTTCCAATAATAGAAGCGATTTTACCATGCACTTTGAGAACGCTCAATCCATCACCATGTTTCCATTAATTCCACTTCCAATAATAGAAGCGATTTCCTTCTCTCTCTTAGGAGGTTCTTGAACTCCGAGACCGTTTCCATTAATTCCACTTCCAATAATAGAAGCGATACTTCAGAAACCTAATGCCTGCTGCCCCAGCTATGAAGGGTTTCCATTAATTCCACTTCCAATAATAGAAGCGATCTATCGCTAACAGAAGCGTTGGAAGGATTGATGGCGCTTGAAAGTTTCCATTAATTCCACTTCCAATAATAGAAGCGATTTTACGCAAATCATCTTCCATACGTTTTTGATCCATGTTTCCATTAATTCCACTTCCAATAATAGAAGCGATAATGGAAGCACCGACGAAGATGTTTTGGCGGTAGCACCGAGTTTCCATTAATTCCACTTCCAATAATAGAAGCGATAAGTCCTATGGTTGGGAAATTCATTTCAATCAGTGGAAGTTTCCATTAATTCCACTTCCAATAATAGAAGCGATAAGAAATTGGAGGCAGGGAGTGCGATCGCCCAAAGCAGATCCACTCAGTTTCCATTAATTCCACTTCCAATAATAGAAGCGATAACCCAATTCCAGCAAATTGCAATAACTGGTTTCTAGCAGTTTCCATTAATTCCACTTCCAATAATAGAAGCGATTCCCGCGATTATCACACCTGCTAGGACGGCAATATATCAGCGTTTCCATTAATTCCACTTCCAATAATAGAAGCGATTCCATGTACAAAAAAATGTCTGTTGGAGAGCTACGGCGGTTTCCATTAATTCCACTTCCAATAATAGAAGCGATGATACTCCGAATTTCCTTGCGAGAACTTCGGGGTGATTGTTTCCATTAATTCCACTTCCAATAATAGAAGCGATCCGCGCTAGGTCAAGACACCAGAAAAATGTGTATCAGGGTGAAGTTTCCATTAATTCCACTTCCAATAATAGAAGCGATTGACTGTTGATTATATAACTTGGTAGCTTTATTAATTTTTAGGTTTCCATTAATTCCACTTCCAATAATAGAAGCGATTTTTGTAGGTAATATGGGTTTCGCCTTGTCTTTTCATCCAGGACAGTTTCCATTAATTCCACTTCCAATAATAGAAGCGATTTCAGATCAAATCAAGCCAGATCGGCGCGGAGAAAGTTTCCATTAATTCCACTTCCAATAATAGAAGCGATGAAGCGCTTCAACAAGAAATGGAGAAATTGAGTTTTTCCGTTTCCATTAATTCCACTTCCAATAATAGAAGCGATTTCCTAGAAGAAAAAATGGAGGAGCTAAACGCATCCAGGGTTTCCATTAATTCCACTTCCAATAATAGAAGCGATGTACGAGTCGCGCAACCTTATTCGTGCGATCGCCTATGTTGAGGGTGTTTCCATTAATTCCACTTCCAATAATAGAAGCGATAGAAAAAGAAATGGATAAAAACATTTCTATCTGATGTGTTTCCATTAATTCCACTTCCAATAATAGAAGCGATCAGGAATATTAGGCGGATATCGCGCTAACTCTTTGGGAGGTTTCCATTAATTCCACTTCCAATAATAGAAGCGATATCAAAGTGAAAACTCAGGTGTTGATGAAAAAGAATTAGCGGAGTGTTTCCATTAATTCCACTTCCAATAATAGAAGCGATAATACTGTTGCTGAAGTTAGTTTCAAAGTTGGAGGGTCTTTGTTTCCATTAATTCCACTTCCAATAATAGAAGCGATAAGCTTTCATTCAAGGAGCTTGTGGCTTTCGCGAAGTCACAAAGTTTCCATTAATTCCACTTCCAATAATAGAAGCGATATTAAAGACCCTATTTTCTAATGATTGGGTGTCGGTAAAGGAAGTTTCCATTAATTCCACTTCCAATAATAGAAGCGATGAAGGAGTAATAGTTGAGTGGGCTTGCCCACCATTCGAGGTTGTTTCCATTAATTCCACTTCCAATAATAGAAGCGATCAGCCGTAATTGGCGGCTGCAGTTTTGCTCCTATGTCCAGTTTCCATTAATTCCACTTCCAATAATAGAAGCGATGTGAAGATACTGACAGACTTAGCCGATGGCTCCTAGTTTCCATTAATTCCACTTCCAATAATAGAAGCGATGTATTGTCAACTTTATGGAGAATACTTATGACTTGTACCAAGTTTCCATTAATTCCACTTCCAATAATAGAAGCGATGTGCTGTTGAACAAAATCAAGTCACCATACTTCGCGGTGAGTTTCCATTAATTCCACTTCCAATAATAGAAGCGATGCACCACCAAAGGTGCTGGGAGCGCGAAAAGGGCGCTATTGTCTCTGGAGTTTCCATTAATTCCACTTCCAATAATAGAAGCGATTTTGTGGTGGACAATTCGCAAGTGCTCGGTTCCTAGTTTCCATTAATTCCACTTCCAATAATAGAAGCGATAATAGCGGAACAAGTAGCTGAGATGAGAGCTAAAGAAGAGTTTCCATTAATTCCACTTCCAATAATAGAAGCGATAAAATATTCCAGGAAAGTTACTAATGCAATTTCTATGTTTCCATTAATTCCACTTCCAATAATAGAAGCGATCAGGGGATGCCAAAATCTACATCAAGCCTGAGTACATCGTTTCCATTAATTCCACTTCCAATAATAGAAGCGATTAAGCGCGGAGTGTCTAATGTCAAAGCTTCTCTAGACAAGGTTTCCATTAATTCCACTTCCAATAATAGAAGCGATTTTGGGGGAGGAGAACCAGGGATAGGATTTTTCGACAACGTTTCCATTAATTCCACTTCCAATAATAGAAGCGATTAGAAACGATTACACTATGCCAGTTACCATCATTTGTTGTTTCCATTAATTCCACTTCCAATAATAGAAGCGATTCTCACATTACAGGTGCAAAATATCTTTCTTATGGCGGTAAGTTTCCATTAATTCCACTTCCAATAATAGAAGCGATACTTTTACTAGGAGTGCTTAACTGTATTTAATTTCATTTTGTTTCCATTAATTCCACTTCCAATAATAGAAGCGATCATCAAAGCAGCGTGCGAAGTGTTCAGCGCTGTCATGGAGTTTCCATTAATTCCACTTCCAATAATAGAAGCGATTAGAGAAGAGATTTTAGGTAGGCAGAATAGAAGAAGGAGGTTTCCATTAATTCCACTTCCAATAATAGAAGCGATTTTTAAAATAGCTGACGCTCTGTTTAGTCATACAGCATATGGTTTCCATTAATTCCACTTCCAATAATAGAAGCGATGGATTGACTGTGCCACTGGGGAAGAACGAGAGTTGATGGAGTGTTTCCATTAATTCCACTTCCAATAATAGAAGCGATGGTGGATATGTTAGCAGCAGCAAACAATAACTGAGAGGCAGTTTCCATTAATTCCACTTCCAATAATAGAAGCGATTGCATTTAACTGTACCGCTACAGATGTAATTGATTGGGATGTTTCCATTAATTCCACTTCCAATAATAGAAGCGATTCTGCGCAAGAAGATACGTGCGCTGCGTGATCCAAAGTTTCCATTAATTCCACTTCCAATAATAGAAGCGATAGTCATTAAAGGCGACAAAATCAATTAGTCCATTTTTACCAAGTTTCCATTAATTCCACTTCCAATAATAGAAGCGATGGCGTAAAATTCATTGTAAATAACTTAACGCATCAAGATAGTGTTTCCATTAATTCCACTTCCAATAATAGAAGCGATGAAATAGAAAAGATTTCAGGTCTTTCCCTGAAAGACCGTTTCCATTAATTCCACTTCCAATAATAGAAGCGATTCCTTCTGAATCAATCGTTGCCTACGCTCAAACTGTTGAGCGAGTATTTGGAGTTGGTTTCCATTAATTCCACTTCCAATAATAGAAGCGATGTTTGTTGATCTACCACCTAAAAACTTCGAGTATTCAGTTTCCATTAATTCCACTTCCAATAATAGAAGCGATTTGATACTTTTGTTTTCTTTGTTTCTTCCAACCACTGTTCAAGTTTCCATTAATTCCACTTCCAATAATAGAAGCGATCCTCATCCAGAGGACTTTTACCGGAAAGGGGCCGAAGAGTTTCCATTAATTCCACTTCCAATAATAGAAGCGATAATTGATATTGCTAAAGGAGCGATTCGATATGGGGCTAAGTTTCCATTAATTCCACTTCCAATAATAGAAGCGATGATTAATTTCAATAGATCATTCGGGTCAGGCTACTATTCAGGTTTCCATTAATTCCACTTCCAATAATAGAAGCGATCCTCCAAATTGTGTAGTAATTATCTCATCTCACCCACTCAGTTTCCATTAATTCCACTTCCAATAATAGAAGCGATTTGCAGGGGCGACCTTTGCTTTCTCCAAGTACACAGTGTTGGAGTGAGTTTCCATTAATTCCACTTCCAATAATAGAAGCGATCTTCAGTGTGGCGAAAATGAGTACATTCATCCAATTGATGTAATCGAAGTTTCCATTAATTCCACTTCCAATAATAGAAGCGATGAAGTTGAGTCAACGCCAGAAAGAGTTGGTTGAGTTTCAGGAGAAGTTTCCATTAATTCCACTTCCAATAATAGAAGCGATTTAAGCGAAAAATCAAAAGAAATTACACCAAAAGTAGCGTTTCCATTAATTCCACTTCCAATAATAGAAGCGATTCACCACCTGCACCACTATAAGCATTACTTAAGTTTCCATTAATTCCACTTCCAATAATAGAAGCGATGCCACTGCTCAAACTACTATCGTACAACCCAAGTCAGTTTCCATTAATTCCACTTCCAATAATAGAAGCGATTAAAGACAAAACAACACCTAAGAAAGATACCAAGAAAGTTTCCATTAATTCCACTTCCAATAATAGAAGCGATTCGCCAGACTGAACGACTCTAACCTACCAATACCACTACACAGGTTTCCATTAATTCCACTTCCAATAATAGAAGCGATTAGCTGAGATGCTACTCTGTCTATTTCTTCTTTTATCTTCAGTTTCCATTAATTCCACTTCCAATAATAGAAGCGATCGCCAGTAGTTATCCAGTAGTTAATAAATTTATATAGGTTTCCATTAATTCCACTTCCAATAATAGAAGCGATCTCTCTCCTATCCCAAGGAGAGAATGGTCAAGTAGTGTTTCCATTAATTCCACTTCCAATAATAGAAGCGATATTCCTGAAAGATTGGAATTGGTTGTTGGTGCTCCTGTGCGTGTTAAGTTTCCATTAATTCCACTTCCAATAATAGAAGCGATACCCATATTCTAAACCCATACAGCACCTAGTGTCTAGATGCCATTTTCGACAGGGTATAAACTAACAATAGCTTTTACAAAAAAAAT
>Ga0116226_10005651_pt1 | contig 11170 bp, 8 predicted proteins | sample S1TSphfallax_FD_89692 | JGI IMG/M metagenome (GOLD analysis project Ga0116226, IMG submission 89692) | Host-associated microbial communities from peat moss isolated from Minnesota, USA - S1T2_Fa - Sphagnum fallax MG | ecosystem: Host-associated > Plants > Peat moss > Unclassified | place: USA... | reverse complement strand
TCTGCTCAAGCTCGACGAGGCCGGCCATGGACTTGGTGTCCGTCACCAAGGTCCCGCGGCTCTGGTTCAACGTGCCTTCGAGAGACGCCAGACGACGCGCCGAGACCTGGGCCGTGGCCTGAAGGTTGGAAATCACCCGCTGGATTTCGGTATTGATCTGGATGTCCAGATCCTGGAGCTGCTGCTGCGCCTTGATGACGTCGGGGTAGCGCGGCCCATAGCGGCTGTTCAGTTCCGCCAGCTGTCCACTGATCAGAGCCCGTTGCGAGCGCAGCGACTCCACCACCGGCGAGCCCAGGACCGCGCCGACATCATCGCCATTGGACCCCTTGCCCATCTGGGCGCGCGCCGTATCCAATCGGGCTTGATCGGAGGCGTTTTCCGCCCGCGCCGCGGCAACCTGCTGGTTCAGGTTGGAAATCTCCTGCTGGGTGAGCGTGGCGCCCTCGACGCCCAGAAGATTGTGGGCGATCTTATATTGCTGAACAGTCGTCGCATCCGCCGCCGCCTGATCGCTGAGTTCGCGGACCCGGGAATTCAGATAGCCGCTGGCCTGACGGTTGGCGTCGCTCTTCACCTGCAAACTTTGCTGGATGTAGATGCTGGCAAAGGCGTTGGCGACCTCGGCCGCCCGTTCCGCCGAGGGATCGGTATAGCTGATGTTGATGACATAGGTCAGGCCCAGGCGCTGGGCCTCCAGATGGCTCATGACGTCGGAGATGGTCAGCGCCCGCTTTTCATCCGGCGTTAGGACCGGCGGCGGCGGGGCCGCGCCGAATAGCCCTAAAACGGCGTGCACGATCTCGTTGCGCAGGCCGAGGTTCTCGGTCCCGAAGCGTGGGTCCTTGTCGAGGTGAAGCTGATCTACGACCTGCTCCGCCATCCCGCGGGACTGGAGCAGCGCCACCTGGGTGGCGACAGCCTCGGTAGACAAGGACTGGTCGCCGCTGACGTTGGGCGACACATTGGTTTGGAACAACTGGAGTTGCCGCGGATCCATCATCACGCCGGCCGACGCCGTATAGGCCGGCTTCTGGTGAAGGATGAGCGCGACGCCAAGCGCCAGCGTAAAGGCGAAGACGACCAGGAAAACCCCGTAGCGACGGCGCGCGGCTTCAAACACCGCCGCGAAATCAAGCGTGTCCGGCTCAGGCGCCAATCCGGCCATGGCGGACGACGTCGTCAAGGCGGTGGGCGGCGGCGTGTAAGGCACGAGAGGCGGCATGGTCGTCCGATCGCTAGGCATTAGCGCTGCACAGTGACGGCAATAGATACCCGGTTATCATTAAAATTATATCCACCGTATGCGCCATTCGAAAGCTGTTGAAGGTACGAATAAGAAAATGTTAAACCCAACATGCTGTTGATAAGATATGTTGCATTAACCCCGCCATAATAGCGCGAATCTATTCTGGTAGTTCCAGGATATATGTCATGATAATACGCAAAATTCGGAGACAGAATCAAATTCCGAAGAAGTTCGATGTCAGCTTTAGCAGAAAATCCATCGACATCCGACGCGGCGCTGCCCGGAATACCGGCGGGCTGGATACTATGACTTCCAGATAGCTTCAGCGTTACAAGCTGGGTAACGTCGTACACAACATTAACGTTGTAGGCGAGGCCCGTTACATCTCGAATTTGAGCAGAATTATAGTGCTGATCCAGATATCCGATGCCAATGTCATAGCGAATGAGATCGGTCAGCTGGCCATTCAGTCCGGTCAAAGCCTGATAGCCGGTCGAATTAAAACTGCCCAGCGACGCTAGGGGCTCGTGAATAAAATTGCTCTGGTTCGGCTGAAATTGCGTGAAGACGGCGATATTTGGGTCGATCGCCCAGCTCAAACGAAGGGTTTCCGACGTCGCAAGTTCGTCGCGCGACGCCTCGTTATAATACAGTGTATTCCCAACGGCGAAGATATCGTTCCCAACAGACTCGTATGTCCCTGGCGCGAGTTGAACGTTATAGAAGCTGTAGTAATTGGCCGCCGCCGACAGGTCCAAGCGGAACCGGCCGAACTCTCGGAAGGCCCCTGCCCCGCCGCTCAGGAGATCGTAGCGAACTGGCTCTGTCAGCCCGGCGATCGAATCCTGATCTGAGCGTGGCTCCGTCAGCTGCGCGGCCCCGAGGTTGAATGAAAGTTTCGAACGGGAATCGACATCGACGCCCGCGTTCGCCGTCATCGAGTATTCATCGCTGCTTTGGCCAGGCTGCTCCAAATATTGGTCGCGCTCGTATTGAAGATGCACGCCGAGTGAATTTCGGCCCCAATTCGAGCCGATGTCCAGGCTGGGGGCGATGGAGACGATGTCGCCGCCCGTCTTTTTAGGCAGAGCATAAACATTGTCGTCGTAGATGTCGGTCAACGAGGCACGTGGATAGACGGTGAATTCGCCCACATGGACGCCCTGCGCATCGTATTCGGGGTGCGGACGGGCGGCGACATCGGTGACCGATGACCTGTCGTAGTAGGATTGAGACCGTGCGGACCCGGCCATCAGGCCGGCAGCGGAGATCAGAGCAAGCAGCGACACCGTGCAGGGTCGCCATCCGGCTACCCGCGCCGTCTGTTGGGCGCAACTGGATTTTTCCGGCCGACAGGTCCCATCGTCCTGGATCGCGGTCATCGCCATTACGTCTTCATCCCACTTGCGCTGACGCCGCCCCAAGCCATGCAGACGCCCTTCTCTCGCCGTAAAGCTTGTACACTGCCAGCCCCCATCACGCACCCCAGACCGTAAGACGACCGCTCGATAGAGCTTTGGAGACAACATCGTAGGCAGCCGCTTCAAGTTCTGCGCCAGACGCGGGAAGCGCGGCGCAAGCGTCGATGGCGCGCGGGAACACCGCTAAACGCCTTGAGGCCGGCTGGCTTTTCGAAAAATGCGGCGCGCGCCGTTGGGCTTAAGACGCCCCTCGATAGCGACACGATCCCGATTTGAACTGCTTCAATTCGAAACACACCCGGTCTCAAGTTGAGAGAGGGCCCAAACGGCTGCATCCCGTACGATCGGCGAGGCGTCGTCCAGTCGCGCCCGCGCGGCGGGGATCAGCTCGCCATCGCCGCTGTTTCCAACGGCATAGAGGACGTTGCGAACGAAGCGGTCGCGTCCGATGCGCTTGATAGGCGATTTGGAGAACAGCGTCCGGAAGGCTTGGTCGTCCAGGGCGGCCAAATCGGCCAAAGCTGGCGTGCGCAGCGTCTCGCGCGCATGGAAGGCGGCCTCGTTCGCGACGGCGGCGAACTTGTTCCACGGGCACACCGCCAGACAGTCGTCACAGCCATAGATGCGATTGCCCAAGGCTTCGCGAAACGCGATCGGGATTGGGCCGGCATGCTCAATGGTCAGGTAGGAGATGCAGCGCCGGGCGTCGAGCTGATAGGGCGCGGGGAAGGCCTGGGTGGGGCAAACGTCAAGGCAGGCCCGGCACGAGCCGCAATGGTCCCCCTCCGCCGCGTCAGGCGGCAACTCCAGGGTCGTCAGCACAGCGCCCAGGAACAGCCAGGCGCCGAAGGGACGCGAGACCAGGTTGGTGTGCTTGCCCTGCCACCCCAGGCCTGCCAGTTGCGCCAGGGGCTTTTCCATTAAGGGCGCGGTATCGACGAACACCTTCAGCTCGCACGGATAGGTCTGCGCCATCCAGCGGCCCAGCGTCTTAAGCCGCGCCTTGATCACCTCATGATAGTCCTGGCCCCTCGCATAGACGCTGACCGCGCCCCGGCTTTTGCGCTCGAGCGCCGCCAAGGGGTTTTCGTCCGGGCCATAGTTCAGGCCCAGCACGATGGCGGAGCGGGCGTCCGGCCACATGGCGCGGGGATGCAAACGGCGCGGTAGCGTGGTCTCCATCCAGCCCATCTGGCCATGGCGCCCCTCGGCCACGAACTGCTGCAGCCGCCCTCCAGCCTCCCAGCTCATGTCCAGATCGGCGACGCCGAAGGCCTCGAACCCGAGGTCGGTCGCCTTGGCGCGGATAGCGGTTTTGGTGTCAGTGGGAGTGGGCGCGGCCATGGGCGCGCCCTTTAGGCGTCGATCCGGCGGGCGAACACACGGCGACCGTCGTGGCTATCGACATGCAGGCGGACGATCTCGCCAGGGGCGGCGGCTGTCGCATCCAACGTTGCCTCAGTGAAGTCCTCCGCCCGCGCCGCGCCGGCCGTCTCGACCAGGGCGCTGACCGTACGCCCGACCTGGCGCTCGAGGTGGCGGCTTAAGCCCGCAGCGCCTGCGGCGCGCAACCGCTCTGCGCGGGCCTTTACGATCTGGCGCGGTACGGGCGGCATCTGGGCGGCCGGCGTGCCAGGACGGGCGCTGAACGGGAAAACGTGCAGATAGGCCAGCCCGGCCTCTTCGACCAGCTTCACCGTATTGTCGAAGGCGGCGTCCGTCTCGGTCGGGAAGCCGGCGATCAGATCGGCGCCGAAGGCGGTCTCGGGTCGCACCTGCCTGATGCTGTCGATCAGCTGCAGCGCCTGATCGCGATTATGGCGTCGCTTCATGCGCTTCAGGATCAGGTCGTCGCCGGCCTGAAGCGACAGGTGCAGATGGGGCATCAGCCGAGGTTCTTCGGCGAAGCAACGCAGCAGGTCAGGGTCGATCTCGGCGGCGTCGATGGAGGAGAGGCGCAGGCGCGGCAGCTCCGGGACCAACTTCAAGATCCGTGCGACCAGCTGCCCGAGCGTCGGCGCGCCGGGCAGGTCCGCGCCCCAGGAGGTGACGTCCACCCCGGTCAGCACCACCTCGCCGTAGCCCTGCTCGGCCAGCCGGCGCACCTTGGCCACCACATCGCCCGCCGGCGCTGATCGGCTGTCGCCCCGCCCGAGCGGAATGACGCAGAAGGTGCAGCGATGATCGCAGCCGTTTTGCACCTCGACGAAGGCGCGGGCGCGCTCAGCTACCCCATCGACCAGATGGGGCGCCATGTCGCGAACCCGCGTGATGTCCCCGACGCGCACCCGGGCGCTGAGGCCTTGCGCGCTATAGGCGCCCGGCGCCGACTTCAGGTCGTTGCCCACCACCGCATCCACCTCCGCCATGGCGGCGAAGGTGAGAGGCTCGATCTGAGCGGCGCAACCGGTGACGATCAGCTTGGCGTGCGGCCGGGCGCGGCGGGCCTTGCGGATGGCCTGGCGCGCCTGACGCACAGCCTCAGCCGTGACGGCGCAGGTATTGAAGATCACCGCATCGCTGAGGCCATCGGCCTTGGCCCGCGCCCTGGCCTGTTCGCTTTCATAGGCGTTCAGCCGGCAGCCGAACGTGACGACCTCCACCCCGTCCGGCGCGGTCATTCCTCCGCCGCCATATGGGCTGCAAAGGCGTCTTTGTAGTCGGGATGCCAGCGGGACAGAGCCGGCCGGCCGAGAATCGCATCATCGGCCGCCCAGCGCATCCGCTTGCGGTCCATCTCCGGCGTCACGTCGTTGTCGGGACAGAGGATGTAGAACTTGCCCGCTTCGATCCCCCGCAGCATCTCGTCGATCACCTGATCGGCAGTCCAGGCGCCCGCGGGTCGCTCGGGGCGCTCGGTGATGCCGGTATAGGTGAAGCCTGGGATCAGCAGGTGCGCGGTGACCTGACAGGCCTGAAGATTGCGCAGCTCGTGCTGCAGGCCCTCGGTCGCCACCTTCACGCCCGCCTTGGAGACATTATAGGCGGTGTCGCCGGGCGGGGTGGTGATGCCCTGCTTGGAGCCGGTATTGATGATCAGGCCTGGCGTCGATCCGGCCGCCATGGTCGGGGCAAACACATTGATCCCGTGGATCACGCCCCAGAGGTTGATGTTCAGCACGCGCCGCCAAGCCTCGATGTCGGCAAGCGCCCCGCCGCCTCGGCCCACGCCGGCATTGTTCATCAACACATCAACCGCGCCGAAGCGCCCATAGGCTGCGGCCTTCAGCGCCTGAACGGCGCCGTAATCGGAGACGTCCGTCGCCACCGCGATCGCCTCGCCGCCAGATGCAGCAGCCGCGACATCCGCGACCGCCTGCTCGAGGGCGGGTCCAGCGAGGTCGGCCAGCACGACATTCATGCCGAAGCTGGCGAAGCGCTTGGCGGCGGCCAGGCCGATGCCGCTGGCGGCGCCGGTGATCACGGCTGTGCGTCCGGAAGAGAGAGCGGGATGGTGGGGCATGAAAGGGCTCTAAATTGACTAAAGCGTAGCCGCAAACTCGACCGCCACGGGGCCGGTCATCAGCACATGGTCGTCGCCACGCCAGTCGATCCACAGCTCGCCGCCGTTGAGCACGAGGTTGGCCCGCCGATTGACCTTGCCCCGGCGGCTGGCGGCCACCAGGGCGGCGCAGGCGCCGGTGCCGCAGGCCTTGGTCTCGCCCACGCCGCGCTCCCACACCCGAAGCCGGATGCGATCGCGGGCCTGCACCTCGGCGAAGCCGACGTTTGCAGCCTGAGGAAAGAGCGGGTGATGCTCGATGATCGGCCCCATGGACTGGACCGGCGCCGTCTCGGCGTCATCGACAAAGAAGACCACATGGGGGTTGCCCATGCTCACGCAGCCGGGCGTATGTAGCAGGGGCGCATCGATCGGGCCGATCTGAAGCTCGATCCCCCGCGTGTCCATCGCTTCGCTCAAGGGGATATCGCGCCAGTCGAGCTTGGGGGCGCCCATGTCCACCGCGACGCTATGATCGCCGGCGCGGGCGGCGCGGAGCAGCCCGGCGCGGGTTTCAAACTCGGTTTCTGTCCGCCCCGTGGCCTCCATCAGCAGCCAGCCGACGCAGCGCGCGGCGTTGCCGCAGGCGCCGACCTCCGTGCCGTCAGCGTTCCAGATGCGCATGAAGGCATCCGCCGCCTTCGACCGCTCGATCGCGATCAGCTGATCGCAGCCCACGCCCGTCGCGCGATCGGCGATGGCGCGTACCTGCTCGGCCGTGGGCGCAAAGGCGCCATCGCGCGCCTCGACCACGACAAAGTCGTTGCCGAGCCCGTTCATCTTCAGGAACGGCAGCCTGGGAAGGCGGGTGGCGAGCAGGGGCGAAGCCATGGTGAGGGTTATATAGTCTAGCCTTAGCGAAAACTCACCTCCCGACGGCGAAAGCCCCCGCTTGCCAGGGCCTGCGGCCGCCGTATGGTGGCGCGCCTTCAAAATCTCATGGTGGTTCATGCGCCGTCGCGTCTTCGCCTCTCTGCTCGCCGCTGTGATCGGGAGCGTGGGGTCAGCTTCCCTCACCGGCGCTTACGCTGCGCCGGCGACGCCGCCAGAGGCGGTTAAAGCCGGCGGCGATCCCTATCTCTGGCTGGAGGATGTCAACGGGCCGCGCGCGATGGCCTGGGTAGACCAGGAAAACAAACGGTCGCTGGCGGTCTTGGAGAGCGATCCGCGCTACGCCACGCTCCATGCCGAGGCGCTGGCCCTGGCGCAGGCCAAGGACCGCATCCCCAGCCCTCGGTTCCTGAACGGCGACGTCTATAATTTCTGGCAGGACGCCGACCACGTCCGCGGCCTGTGGCGGCGCACCAGTGTGGAAGACTACGCCAACCCGGCGCCGGATTGGACGGCGGTGCTGGATCTCGACCAGCTCGCAAAGGCCGAGCACGCCAACTGGGTCTACAAGGGCGCGATCTGCGCCCTGCCCCAGGAGCGGCGGTGCCTGATCGCGCTGTCCGACGGCGGCGAGGACGCCACGACCTTGCGCGAATTCGATCTGGAGACCGACCGCTTCATCGACGGCGGGTTCACGCTTGGCCATAGCAAGCAGAGCGCCGATTGGCTGGATAGCGATACGATCCTGGTGGCGCGCGACTGGGGTCCGGGCAGTATGACTGCGTCCGGCTATCCCTATGTGGTCAAGGTGCTGCACCGCGACCAGACGCTGAGCCAGGCCGAGATGGTGTTCCACGGCGAACCCTCGGATGTCTCGGTCGATCCCAACGTGCTGGTCGATGGTCAGGGCCACCGCGCGGCCCTGATCGTGCGGAGCTTGAGCGCATTTGAGTTCGAGACCTATCTCCTCGGCGATCACGGCGCGGACCTCCTGAGCCTGCCCAAGAAGTCGAGCGTGGACGCCCTGGTCGCGGGGCGCCTGATCGTCAGCCTGAAACAGGACTGGACGCCTGCGGCTGGGGGCAAGACCTTTGCGCAAGGCTCGGTGGTGGCCATCGACCTGGCGGCGGCGCGGGCGGAGCCGGATCGGCTTTCGCCCACCCTGGTTTGGGCGCCAGGTCCGCGCGAGGGTTTGGATGACGTCGCGGCGGTCAAGGATCGCCTGGTGCTGACGGCGCTCGATAATGTGCGCGGTCGCGCCTATGTGCTGACGCCGCCGGTCGAGGCCGGGCCGGACGCCGACTGGATCAAGACCAGGATCGACCTGCCCGACAACTCCGCCATCGGCCTGGTCTCCGCCAGCCGCCAGGACGATCGCAGCTATCTCAGCGTCAGCAGCTTTCTGGCGCCCAACAGCCTATGGCTGGACGACGCTTGGCGCGGATCCTTGACCCAGGTGAAGACTCTGCCGCCGAAGTTCGACAGCTCCAACCTCGTCACCGAACAGCTGGAGGCCACGTCGAAGGATGGGACCAAGGTCCCCTATTTCGTCGTGCATCGGAAGGACATTAAATACGACGGCTCCAATCCGACGCTGCTTTACGCCTATGGTGGCTTCGAAATCTCCATGACGCCCAACTATTCCGCCACCATCGGCAAGCTGTGGCTGGAGCGGGGCGGGGTCTATGTGCTGGCCAATATCAGGGGCGGCGGCGAGTTCGGGCCGGCCTGGCACGACGCCGGGCTGAACGTCCATCGCCAACGCATCTACGACGACTTCGCCGCGGTCGCAGAAGACCTGATCGCCCGCAGAATCACCTCGCCCCGGCGCTTAGGGATCCGCGGCGGCTCCAACGGCGGCTTGCTGATGGGGGTGGAATTCGAGCAGCATCCTGAGCTTTGGAGCGCCGTGATCATAGATGTGCCGCTGCTGGACATGTTGCGCTACGAACAGATCGCGGCGGGCGCGTCCTGGGTCGGGGAGTACGGCAGTGTCAGCGTACCGGCGCAGCGGATCTTCCTCGCCTCGATCTCGCCCTACAACAATCTGAAAGCCGGCGTGACCTATCCGGAGCCCTTTATCTTCACGACGACCAAGGACGATCGGGTCGGGCCCGTTCACGCCCGCAAGTTCGCCGCCAAGATGGAGGCTATGGGCCTGCCCTTCCTCTATTACGAGAACACCGAAGGCGGCCACGCCGCCGGCGCCAACCTGCAAGAATCGGCGCGGGAGCAGGCGCTGGAGATGACCTATCTGACGCGCAAGCTGATGGATTGAGGGGAACGGCGACGATGACCGCTTCGGCCAGCAAGGTCCCCCAAAGCGCGGCATGGCTGGGCGGTCTTGGCGCCGTTCCGTTTATCGGCCTGGCTGGCGTAGCGCCGTTCCTCACCGGCGCGCCACGGGTGTTGGCAGCCCATGCGCTTGTCGCCTATGGCGCAACGATTCTGTCGTTCCTTGGCGGCGTCCACTGGGGCCTGGCGATAGGATCGGAGACCAGCGCGGATCGTAGCCATCTTCGCAACAAACTTATCGTAAGCGTCATCCCGTCTTTGGCGGCCTGGGCGGCCCTGCTGTTCCCGGAGACGACGGGCCTCTTGATCCTGGCTCTGTCTATCGCGGCGATGCTGTGGGTCGATCTTCGGACGACCCGGCTGGGCCAGGCGCCGCTGTGGTATCCCAAGCTTCGCATTCCGCTCACAACCATGGTGGTCGCGAGCCTCTTGCTCGGCGCGATCGTCCAGGTCACCGCCGGTCACAACCGACCGCCCGGTGGACACGAACGATCCAGTTCGGTGATGACTTAAGGGCCGCGCTGGTGGGAGGGCTCAGTCGTCGAACAGGGCGAGGAGGCCGCCAGGGGCCGCGCCTTCGACGGCGACCGATTTCAAGATGGCCCAGACCGGCTCGCCGGGGCCAAGTTTCAGCGACTGGACCGCATCGGCCGTGATCGCCGCCAGCAGCGCGGAGCCGCCGTCCAGAGCGACGCGCACCATCACCGACCCGTCCGCTCTGAAAACCAGGCCGGCGACCCTTCCGGGCAAGATATTGCGGGCGGAAATCGCCTCGGGCCGCACGCGGGCGAGCAGCACGTCGCGCGCCAGCACGACCGCGCGCACCCCCTCGCCCAGAGGCTGATACAGGCGCTGCGCGTAAAGATCGACCTCGCCGATCCGAATCCGGCTCAAACCTCGATCGCTGAAGTGCTCCGCCACGACGCCGTCCAAGGTCGCGGCCGCATCGGCGCGGCCCGACAGCAGCGGCAGGTCAGCCCTCGCCAAGACGTCGGCCAGGGCGCCTTGCGCTGCGACCCGGCCTTCGTCCAACACCACGAGCTGATCCGCCAGGCGCACGACCTCTGCGAGGGAATGGGTGACATAGAGGATCGGCAGGGCGAAACGGGTCTTTAGCTGCGCAAGATAGGGGAGAATCTCCGCACGGCGGGGCGTATCCAGCGCCGATAGGGGCTCGTCCATGAGCAGCAGGGACGGCTGGCTCAGCAGCGCTCGGCCGATCGCCACCCGCTGACGTTCGCCGCCGGACAGCTTGGCCGGGCGACGCGCCAAAAGGGGCTCAATCCCCAAGATGCTCAGCACCTCGTCGAACTGCACGCCGGCGTCGCGTCCCCGCGCCCGGCGCGCGCCGTAGTCGAGGTTGGCGCGCACGCTAAGGTGGGGGAACAGACGGGCGTCCTGAAACACCCAGCCGATCGCTCGCCGCTCCATGGGGACATCAATGCCAAGCGCGGAGTCGAACAGAGTCAGGTCGCCAAGCTTGATCCGCCCGCGATCCGGCCGCAACGCGCCGGCGATGGCGCCAAGGGTGATGCTTTTCCCCGCGCCTGAGCGGCCAAACAGGGCAGTGACGCCTGTCGCAGGCGCACTGAACGTCACATCAAGCGAGAAGGCCCCGAGCCGCTTGACGATGGCCGCCTCAAGGCCGGCCCGGGCTTGTCTGGGCTGGGGTCTATCTGGCAAGGCGCACCCGCCGCGCCACGACCTCCGAGGCCGCCAGCGCGATGATCGCGAGGGTGAAGGAGACGCCGGCCAGCTTGAACGCCGCAGCGTCGCCATCGGGCGACTGCAGCGCGCTATAGATGGCCAAGGGCAGGGTCTGGGTCTGACCCGGCACGTTGGCGGCGAAGGTGATCACCGCGCCGAACTCGC
>Ga0116226_10005650_pt1 | contig 11172 bp, 7 predicted proteins | sample S1TSphfallax_FD_89692 | JGI IMG/M metagenome (GOLD analysis project Ga0116226, IMG submission 89692) | Host-associated microbial communities from peat moss isolated from Minnesota, USA - S1T2_Fa - Sphagnum fallax MG | ecosystem: Host-associated > Plants > Peat moss > Unclassified | place: USA... | reverse complement strand
TTTTCTTTCTATTATTAAATAATTCAATTACCAAATGGTCCAGCTGCTCGAAGGCCTGTAAGTGGTGAAAGTTTCATCATAACCGATGAAAATGATCTTAACCATATCGGTATACGTTGTAAACGTCCTGTTTCCCAAATATTTTCTGGTCTTTGATCAAAACCCCATGGATCAATTAAAACAAGTTGTTTGACATATTTCGGATAATGTAATGCATATGAAGCGCTTAAAAATCCTCCAAAACTATGACCAAGAAGAATAAATTCTTCATTTAATCCAATTTCTATTCTCCATTCTTCCAGAATATTAATAAATTGTTTTTCTGCTTCTATTGGATCAAGACTAAATCTTGGTCGACTACTACGTGCAAAACCTGGTAAATCAATAGCATAAACAGGTCGATTTAAACATAATTGATCAAGATTTAAACTCCATAAACCAACACCACCACCAAAACCATGTATAAGAACAATAGGAACATTTTTTGATGTTAAATTTGAATATATTGTCCAAATTTTTTGAGTATTATTTAAAACAGATATATATCGACCATCAAAATGAGATTTTAATGTTTCAAAAATTTTCATTTCAGCATGTTCGAGTTGTTTAGGACCGGTATGATTCCATGCTAATCGTTTTATTGAATCGATTTTCGAAAAACGACTAAAATGAAATAGGACATATTTATTTAAAATGATGATTTAACCACACATTTACCTTCGAATAGCTATCCGACGTTTTCGTGATACAAACTTATGAGATAAAATAGTTCGTTCATTATGTGATCTTGTTTTTTTCATCTCAGAATAATCAAACGTTGACATTGATATCATATGATCAATCGCATTTGATGGAGATATTGATGTATTATCAATATTTCCAAAGTTTTGCAAACAATTATTCATCGACATTATTTTTTCTATCTGAAATTAAATAAATCGAATATTAAACAATCAATCAAAAAAATACATTGATTTCATTCTCGAAGTATTCTAGTTATTATTCGAGTATCTTCTGATGCTAATGAACGAAAGCCATATAGTAAATCATTTAATATGTCACCCATAATTTCATGAAATTAATTCGAAAAAATATTTTTTTAATCTGAAGTATCAATTGGTGCTAAACGTTTCCAACGTCGTGCGAACAATTTTAATAAAGATAATCCTATACATCTCCTGACCTTCAAAAACAAAAAGTTTACCTAATTGTCCAAGATATCGACATGCTGTCTATGTTTCTGTAATATATGCAATTAATTTAATTGATTTTCATCTGGTTTAGGACTTAAAACCCCAAGGATCAAGAAGAATTAAATTTTTAATAAATTGTCCATATCTTATTGTATATAAAGTCGATGAGGGACACTTAAAAATTGATATTTTCTATCCATATACCACTAGTACAATCGAAATCATGAAGAAATACAATTGGAATTGTATCTTGAGGTAAATGTAAACTTCGAATTGTTCAAATTAAATAATTACCACTAACAAAAAAATTACCTATTGACAAATTTCTTCTTTTCAACTTGTCGAATATGTACATATTCACCGTGATATTTATTTTTCAAACATAAAAAAAACGATGATTGACGAAAGAAACATCAAAATTATTATCTTGACACCATCGTTCTTCCGCATGGACAAGTATATGTATGGAAATAGGGATGAAATTTAGTAAAAGATGCCTAAGACACTTTGACGTTATACCAATTCTATAAAAAAATCAGTATAAAAATAAATCTAAAGCCTTTTGTTTTGATCAAAATATCTACGCCATTATTACTGTTTACAATAAAGGTAATTGTTCGTTTTGCTTTTTGACAAGATTAGTTTCTATTCGAACGTCATTAGAAAAAATGTAATCGAGTATAATCATGACAAGTTTCATCCTTTTCAGCAATACTTATAGTGTACTCTTTACCATTATTTTATATGACAATGTAAAAGGCAAATTGATGTCCGTAGAAACGAAACGATAATTTTTTTTGCTATTGTGATTGGTAAATATGACAAGCAATAAGAAGAAACTTATTACTCATAGAGTTTTTATCTTATTGCTGTTTTTTTTTAAAATGTCTATTTCATATTTTGATACATTACCTGTTGAAATTTTTTATCGTATTTTTGATAATCTTGATATTCAAACAATTGTTTTTTCATTGCGTTATGTTTGTAAACGATTTTATTCAATTGTAAATTCTTACAATTCATATAATTTCGATTTTGAATCAATATCAAAATTAAATTTTGATCTTATTTGTCGAATTATTCCATTTGAACAAGTTATTTCATTGACATTATCTGATCAAGATAAAACTCATGGTCAAATTCAATTATTTCTTTCATTATTTAATCTCAATCAATTTATTCGACTTCGTTCCTTAACTCTTATTCAAATTGAAGATAATCATTTAAATATATTTTTAAATTCTATTATTCATTCTTCTTTAATTTCTCTATCAATCGATTCTCAAACATTATGTATTCGTCAAAATACGGCATTAAATCTTTTATCATCAACAATAGAACATCATACACTTGAAAAACTTGATTTAAATATGTGGCCAAAAGATATGAATGAACTTCAATGGCCTATGAATTGTACAATAAGTTATCTTCGAATTCGAAATAGTATCACAGTTAATCAATTCTATCTTATTCTTCAATATTCTCCGTGTTTAAAAACAATTATTTTAAAAGATTTTAATATTGATAATACGGATGAAATAGATTTTAATCATACAGAATTTTTACAATTAACATCATTAACATGTGAAAATGGTTATATACAAATGAATAAACTTGAAAAATGTCTTTCTTTGACACCGGCACTTATTTATTTGAAATTAATTGGAAATGGAAATTTGTTCAATTCATCATTTGATGGTGCTCGATGGGAACGATTTATTAAAGAAAAACTTCCGTTATTAAAAAAATTTGAATTTTTTATTTCAGTTTTAACTGATGTTCATTTTGATACAAATAACATTGAACAAATCATTTCGTTTTTTCAAACACCATTTTGGGTTAATGAAAAACATTGTTTTGTTATATGTGATTATATTATTCATTTACATAAACTTATACTTTATTCAATACCAATATGTAACAATCATTTTGAATATTATTCAAATGTGAATAAAGTTTCTGCTTCAAATTTTACAATAGAAAATAACGATCCAACAATGATGGACAATGTAAAACAATTAGATTTGTATTTAAGTAAAATTATGAATGTAGATGAAACAGAAAAAGCAGATCATCTGTTATTTCGAAATGTAACTGAACTTATACTCGGAATTGATGGTGAATGGCCAAAAGGTTCATTTACATTTCTTTCGACAACCATCGATCTGTTACATATTACGAAACTCTCATTATTTGTAAATTTCTCTCATGAATATATGCCAAGTATTATTCATAGTATTACTAAATTACTTAAACATGCATTGAATATTCATACATTATCTTTATTCGATTATCGGGCTCCGCGTCATTGTACAACAACTATGGAAATAGTATGTGCAATGATAACTTCGAATATAAAACATTTACAAGTTCGAGTGAAAAATAGTGATGATGTTAAATATATTATTGAAGGTTTAGAACATTTAACAAGCGTTACGTTTGAATATGCACAAGGTTTAATGTTTAGTCGTGGAGAATTTATTGATTGTTTGGCAGATTTAAAAAGACATTCATCGCGATGGGAATGTCGATATGCTTTGCATGTATGGCTTGATCATAACTAAAATTAAGCCTTTTTTTTATTGATCTGTTTTGTAAAGTCTTTTTATTTTTGAATGAATTCAGAAATTTCTAAAATTCATTTTAATCAATAATTTTGATGATTTAGAAAATAAGAAATATAGAATTGTTTAACAAATAAAAACAAAGAATTCTCTCAAAATCAAATATTCAAGTTAATTTGACAAAAGAAAAGTTTTTTCATTCGATTTTATTTTCCTTTCAATTATCTTTTGTTTTTTAAAAATATTTCAATGAAAAAAATCGACATAAAATCAACAGAAAAAATACACACAAAAAAAAGCAAATCCATCGAATTTTATTAAAATTGTTAAATGAATTTGCAGATCAAAATCTCTAAATACAATTATTTCAATAATTAACAAGAGCCGAAATGAGGCCGGGTTAGTTTATAACCCAGAAATTTCCCCATGTTAAAATTCCATTAGAAAAGTGTTCATATAAACTCGATAATCAAAATAAATAGATATAATAGATATTCCTGCACTACAGAGCTTTATCTTTATAACAAGTTCAGTTGGCCCTCCTATTTTCCAGCGTCTCACTTCCGCCTTCCTGTGGTCAGGGACATACAGATCTCCATTGTTATTCATTGTTAGTCCATAGCAGTCAATATCAGAGATGATCGTTTGCCCATTTGTACTATTTCGACGAGACCATCGTACTACGCGTCTGTTTTCAGAATTGCAAATGATAATAGAATCATTCTTTTTACCAACAATTACATCTGTTAGTTTATTCAATTGATACATTCGAATTCCTTTTTCATTTGCACCAAATTTCCATTCCTATTCATCAGGATTACAATCCCCTTACGACTCATCCATTAGCTACTGTTGATGACCAATTAAATGATTCGATTGCTGCTCATCATCGTCAATCACCGAATGATTACGAACCTATATTCGATTATGAACGTCCCCCTCACCCTCACTAGCACTATTGTTACTATTTCCACTTTTGAATCATCGATTGTTGATCAATCTGAAACGAGAGAAGAACAATTGGCACATGTTATTCGGAAAAAGAAACGATCACAAGAAGCAATTCATCATCTTTGTCGGAAACGAAATATAATTAAACGCGCAGATCGACACGATTTTGATATCATTCGCACTATTTACCTACATTTTAAAATTCAACAGGTTGAACAAGTCTTAGATAATCTAAATATTCGATGTCGGCATTATCATATACGTCGACATTATCAATTACATGTTGGTTTACATTCATCTGAAGAGAAGACCAGATTCGATATGATCATCTATTCGACAAACAATATTTTACAAAAACTCACTAAGATCGAGAATTTGGATGTACATCGTCCTCATCGCATCGTGCTATCATCACAGAATAGAACCAAAGTAATATTCGTCTACATGTTTTCAATTAGAATGATTTCCTTTTCCCCATTTTCCCCTCTCCTCTCTCTTCTATGATCTTATTGGTTTCACTACGGTTTAGCTGTATCAATCCAATATGTGAGGATACACCTTCTTATTTTGTTCGTGGAGAGGATTGTTAGGGTACGCCATCTGTCGTTCCCTAGCATTCGGTCCCACTATCTGTTACCTCTACTTATCTTGTCCCTTATTTGTCATGGGTCAATGACTATATATATATATGTACCAATTGATGACTAATTGAGTTTTTAGTTGTTATTGTCGTTTTTTCCTTTTGTTTATGTTTGTCGAATTTTTGTTTTTTTGTTGTTTTTCTTGAAACGAAAATTCTCATATGTTATATCCTAATGGTACTATGTATAACTTTTTGAGGGCTACCTCGGGTTACTAGCCTGTAAATTTTTAAGATCTATTTGAACATGCTGGATGGATTTTCTTCATTTCTTTGGTGATTACGCAATGTGTTCACTTTACGGTAGATCAGGGATGTAACAATACCAATACCAAATAGTATTGGTGGTATCCCAAGTCAGCCCGTGCGCCATTGGCTCGCGCAGGTCACGCTGGTTCGTATTGGTGCGCGTGACGTCACGAATGACGTGCGCGTACACTGAAAGAAAAAAAGGCGTCATTCGAAACCTAAAAAAGGTTTCGTACATGCTACGAAACCTAAAAAAGGTTTCGAGATTTGTAACGAATTTGAAACCATTTCTAAGTTTCGCGTAATACTACGAAACTCTCAAAAAGTTTCCTGGATGCTTGAAAAGCTTTTGTAAGAATTGCGCAGTATTATATGAAACCCTCAAAAACAATCGAGGGTTCCGTAATTTTATGCGACACCTCTACAAAGATTTCGCAAAAATCCTAGAAATTTTTTAAAGGTTTCGTATAATACTGGGAAATCCTTTCAAATACTTTTCAAGCATCCAGGAAACTTTTTGAGGGTTTCGTAGTATCATACGAAACTTAAAAAATGGATTCGAATTCGTTACAAATCTCGAAACCTTTTTTAGGTTTCGAATGCCGCGTTTTTTTTTTCAGTGTACCATTGTGCACCAATTTGTAACGCTTCGGTGCGCGTTACATACACTTGGTGCGCGTTAGTAAGCGTTACGTAACGATATCTTCAGTAAAGAGGTCCTCTATATGCAAAAATGGTGCCAACAAAGGTCTTGTCTAATGTGCTGCGCACGTCGCATTTGGTGCGCGCGACCGTAAGTCTCGGACGTCACGCACACCGATGTGTGTACGTAACCCATACCAATTCGCGCACGTACGCGTACGAATAACGTACGGACTGACATGCGTTGGTTCAACACTGGGCCGGAATTAGGGGAGGTCAGTTACAGTTACGTTATCGAGTAACGTAACTGTAAAACTTGTGAGTTTCACATTGTCACTAACGAAAGGCTAATTTTGAAAAATAACGATTTTCTGTTATGTTCAATCAAATGTTCTCGCGCTCGAGGAATCGAAATCTCTAGGAGGCTTGCTGAAAAAAATAAAGTCACAAATTTTGAGAAACTAATCAGAGATTTCGATTCCTTGACTTCGAAAGTCTTTGATTAAACTTTACAAGAGAATGGTTGTTTTCGAAAAATAGTCTTTCCCTAACGCTTGGAAAACAGACTTTTTAATGAAGAAAAAAATCTGTAGTGTTAGAATTAATTATAACTTAAAAAGTATTAACTATGATAATTATCATATTTGTTCTGACTTCAAACACATAAATATAGAATTTCGAGATAGAAAAGAAACAAAACACTGGACGAATTTACTTTAATAATTCCAAAGACTTTCTTTTGTACAAAAATTTCAACCCGTCTATGTACGGGTTTCGTGCTGAAAGGGTTAACGACAATATTAAACTCACAAGATTTTCGTGTTACTAAGCAACGTAACAGTAACTGGCCTCCCCCAATTCTGGCCCAATGTCGGACTAATACCAATACCATATTGGTATTGTGAGATCCCGGCTCTCGATACTGCATTAATTATTTTCTCGATTTGCTAAATTTCGCTCTTTCCCTATCTTTACTCTGATTGCCTGGCGTTTAAATTTCTTCACTTTGATTTGTTTCGAAGAAGTATGTGAATCAGTTTATTCCTGATCTTTTTCTCATTCTTTTGATTTCTGGTAATAAGCTCCAGTATGGTTATTTTATACTACTGAACAAATAAACATTATTTTTAAGTAGGTTAAGTACTGAAGCTAACACTGAACCATTCATGGTTCGGGAAAAAAAATAAAAAGCTTATAATAATATACGGAACCGTACATAGTTTTGTACGAAGTACACGGAAACTATTAGTCCTTATCAAAACGATGCACGTGTTTTTAAAAAAATTGCGAAACCTTCGAACAATCTACGAAAATATCGATCGTTTTGTGTAAAATATATGAAATCTTAAAATAGTTAACGAAATGGCTATTAGTTTTGTAGACATTATACGAAACCTTCGGATACTCTACCGAACTATTGATGGTTTCGCCTAGGAAAGAAGAAAACTTTATATATAAAACGAAACTAAGAGCGATTTCGTGAATATATTACGAAACTTTCCGATATTCTACAAAACCATCAATGGTTTAAGTCATGATGTAAGAAACCAAAACTCAATCTACGGAACTCGCAGAAGGTTTCATGCGAAATTGTGAAACCCTATGAATTCTGCTGAACTTAAAAAAGTTCTGAGCAAAAACTACGAAACGATTTTCATTTTACTGAACCTGAAATCGTTCGGTGGAAAAATGCGGAGGTTTTAAAGTTCGAGAATAAACCTATTTTTTTTAGAGTGTAGGCCGTATAGATTATGAATCGATATGCCGATATCGATTTTACATCGAAAAAACTTCCACCAGTGTATGGCTTTCGCAGCCAAAAACTTGTTTCAATCGAAAAAGCATTAGAATCTATTGTTCCTCAAATTAATGAGCTGCCATATTACATAAAATTGGCGAAAAAACACTGCCACTATCCTTCTGAACATGGTCTGACACGTGACGAGTCGGCAGCTGTGTATATTTACACCATGGAATGGGGCGATGAGAGTCTATATAAAATATTAAACCAAGCATTACGATCGGAAAATCGCCAAGCAGTAAAAGTTTGGTTCTCATACTTGAAATTATTCGAAACAGCAATGGACAAGTTGCCCACTGTAAGGGGAGTGGCATGGCGAGGCGTACCTCTTGACATTGGCAAGAATTTTATGAAGAACCAAATTGTAACATGGTGGAGTATTAACTCTTGTTCATTGTCGGTTGACGTCATCAAAGATTTTCTTGACGAGAACGAAAAATCGACTCTTTTTTTAATTGAGGTTGTGAAAGGAAAGCAAATTTCTGGCTATACTGAACTTGAAAATGAAGATGAAATCATTTTGCGAATGGGCACTGAATTACGTGTGAAGAGTAACGCATTGGATCATCCTCATGGGTCTCACGTCGTCCACTTGATTGAAATTGATGGCGACACCGATGAACCATTGGCACCGGTTGTGAATGCAATGCATGTAACACCGAAACCGCCAAATCCAGGTACCGTCAGTAAGTCATTAATAGGTTTATAAAGAAGCCACGGTCTTATGTAATTCAAAATTGAGATAACTATGGGCTAGTATCATGACGCTTTAGAGATGTAATAGTCTAGTTTTTCTGTTCCATCTCAAACACTAATAGTATTTAAATTAAAGATCAATTAATTCTTGTAGAAGTCGCAGCATCAAAAGCAACATCTCTGCCGACTACAATATCTACTCCCAGTGAAGGACCACAAATTGGTGAGTGTAATATACACTAAATTTGATAAAATGCTAGTTTCACTATAAAACCAAAAGCCTAACAATAGTTGTGTGAATAAATTTAGGCTATAATCTACTTAATATTAGCTTTGGGAGAAAGAGTTGGTTAGATGAAGATCAAATGTAAAATATTTTCTATTCATTAATTTAAGATTATCATTTTTAGTCTCCCTTTTTTCATAGAAGTATCATATAAGAACGGATTTTAAATGTTCAGTCAGAATTAGGCATGCAGAGAATCGGAACTTCAGTTCGGAGTTCGAACCGAACGGTTTGGGTTTGAGTTCGGGCTCGGGCTCGGGAACCACCCAACGAGTTCAGGCAATGTCGAGTGTTTAGATAGTGGCTCAAGTTTGGATTCGGCTTCGGATATTTTTGAACATCGTTAACTTTTTCCAGGAAGTCTACAGCTCTTCATTTTTTGGTTCATTTACTTCATTGTCTGTGGACCTATCATAGTCAACCGTGAAAAGCCTTTTTTGGCTTACTTCTACTACCGTTTATTAATTAATTGGAAATGACTGCATTCAAGATCGATTTTGAACCCAAGTTCGAACTCTAAGACTGAACCCAAGCCAAACTCACCGAAACCGAACGTTCGGGTTCGGTACATGCCTAGTCAGAATTAAACTGTAAATGATTTCACATGGACAATAGCTACATACGTTCAGAAAACTATTTTGTAAAACTCATAAATGCTTAAACATTATCTTTTAGTATCTTTAAAAGCAGTAGCATCACCCTATATGGTTTCATCATCCCCAATGAAACTGGATCTCAAATCTTCCTGTATCATTTGCTTTACATGAGGAAAACGATGTAAAAAAAACATGAAAATAATGTTTTGACTTTACGTGTGAAAGCTAACTCGATCTTAGAAGACAGAAATAATTTCAACACCATCTATACGAGATTAAAATATAAAACACAATGGAGCTACTTTTATTGTAAATGAGAGCTCACAACATGTTGGTCACATTCCGCGGCTAGGTCTTAGAGCAGCATATCTAGATGTTTATCATAGTCCATGATAAACGTTACAAGATTATATCCCAATAAGCAGAAATAGAGTTTTTCTATTTCCAAATTTTACAGATATAAGATGTTCGATATCCAAAGACAGATGTCGAGTTTGGCATGCATAGTTATGTACAATAGGCTGAAGGAGATTCACTTTTCTTACCATATACTTGACCAATCATCACCAATCGTGTTTCATAGAAAGGAACGTATCAAGTTTATTTTGAAATTACTTTGAATATTTGCAACGTTCATTTTTAGACGATCAACAATTTGCTGCACCCGGTTCTTACAAAGATCTTCCTCACACCCATTCATTTCTTATGTAACTATTGATTATCACAACATCTTGACTCATTTACTCCAAATAGAGAAACTTAGATGAAGAGAACTTTTGTTATGAGCATTCATCTATTCTATGATTTTTGAACAGTTGACTATAACAAAGTTGTCATTTGCAGGGTGAAAAAAAATGAACAGAATATTAAAGGTCGTTCCAACCACTCAGTTCCTATGTCAACTATGACACATTTAAGAATTTTTGATTCTGTTCCAAAAACACCAAAATAAGCGAATACAATCATCATAGACATGATTCATCTTTGACGAAACATTCAATGTTTACACCAAGTCGAACGATGTCCCACTCAGTGAACAAGATTGTTGGATAGGATGCTTGTGCCAAATGCGGCAATTGTCGTTATGATTATTCGTTTTCTGGATAATCTTGAATCCATGGACGAACTACAGATATTATCTTTGAAGTAAGAATAACATAGGCGAATAGAACACTGATTCGACTAAGTCATTATCTACGCCATCCTGTCTATGCTTAGCAACTCCATACTTTTACTTTGAAGTCAATGAAATAGGCGAACACGACCGTTGGTACTATTTAAATCATTCATTTGTCTTGCGAGCATTGTTCCGCTGCCAAATTGAAACTTAACTATAATGTAAGCAAAATAAGCTCACAGAACCTATTGGTTCTGATGATTATTCATTTGACCGATGACTTCCAACAAGTTTATCTTTGTTGCATCCCTGTTTTCATGTGTATAAAATAAATGAACAAGACCATCCAGCAACTTGGAATTGGATGGTGATGATTCATTTGTTATATGATCGTCAAACGCCCTCATCAATCGAAAAGTTTCTATCGTATCAAGTAA
>Ga0116226_10005649_pt1 | contig 11172 bp, 10 predicted proteins | sample S1TSphfallax_FD_89692 | JGI IMG/M metagenome (GOLD analysis project Ga0116226, IMG submission 89692) | Host-associated microbial communities from peat moss isolated from Minnesota, USA - S1T2_Fa - Sphagnum fallax MG | ecosystem: Host-associated > Plants > Peat moss > Unclassified | place: USA... | reverse complement strand
CCATCGCCGGACGGTCGATGCCTTTGAGGGTTTTGAGAACGATTTTGGAGAGTGCGAGCAGCGCGCCGGTATTGCCGGCGGAGATGACGCCGGCGGCTTCGCCGGCCAGGACCGAGTCGATCGCCCGCCGCATCGACGAATCCCTTAGCCGCAGCGCCGCGGTTGGTTTCATATCGCCGGGAATGGCGTCCGCCGTGTGCCGGATGACGCTCTGCGCCTTCACCCGCTTGGTCCTGGCGATCAACGGGCTGATTTTGGCCTCGTCGCCAAATATCACGAATTTCGCCAGGGGTTGCCGCGCGGCGGCAATCTCCAGCCCCGCGATCACCATTTCAGGCGCTGCGTCTCCCCCCATGGCGTCCACGGCCAGTATATTGCTCCGGCTCATTTAACACCTGCCTCCAGGCGGGTTTTTGGGGAGGCGCGAAAAATCAGATGCGGACGACGCCCTTGGCGGTCTTGCCGGATTCCACGACTTCGCGGTTGTCATAATGGCCGCAATGCGCGCAGACATGGTGCGGGCGCTTCAATTCGCCGCAATTGCCGCATTCGGCATGAGATTCGGCGCGCAGCGCCAGATGGCTGCGCCGCATGCCGGCGCGAGACGGCGAGGTTTTACGTTTAGGAACAGCCATGGGGATACGCCTTGGGGTACGGTAAAGGTTATGTCAGTGGCGCGGGGTAGCAGACCGGCAGGCAAGCCGCAAGACAGTGGTCAGTTTTCAGTCGTCAGTGCTCAGTTATCAGATCGGGGGCGGGTCCCGGCCACTCAGGCGTTTCAGCGCATCGAAAGGATTGGCCGCGCCGCCGCCTAAATCCGGCGGCAGGGTGGCGCCGGGTTTTTTTGGGTAGGGGTCCAGAGCGAGGGCGAGTTGTTCGGCGAGGATGGCGCCGAGATCTATGGTTTCGCCGGCATAGGGAATTTCGTCGGGGCCTTCCAGGGTATCGGCGTCCACCACCAATTCGGCGGCTTCATGAATTGATGCGGCGGGGACCAGGCGCAGGGCGGCGTCTTCAGTGACCACGTCATCGAACGGCTCCAGCGTGATCACGCAGGTCTGCGTGACGGCGGCGCGCAGGCGCAGCGTGGCGGCAATGATGCCGCGCTGTTCGTGGTGGAGCCGGAAATCGCCGGTGAGCGAGCCGATGGCGGGCAGGTTGAACAGCGCCGCCAGGGCCGCGCATTCCGCCGCATTGGCCTCGATCCGCCGCGCCACGGCCGCGCCGATGCCGGAGAGGCGCATCCGGCGGCTGAAAACCTCGCTCATTTCGCTGCTCATGCGCTTTCTTGGCACAAAACGGCCAAGCTCGTACATTGACTCCGTATCCCTGGACATGAGACGCCCCGCGGATAAAAAAAGGATTCTGCTTCGTGCGCCAGTTGCCCCGTTTCTTGGTTCTTGCCGCCCTTGCCGCCCCCCTGCCAGGCTGCGTGCTGTTCTCGGATGCGCCGCATTACCGGGGCATCGCCGTCAGCCAGCACGATCTTGACGATCTGACGCCCGGCATTTCCTCCGAAGCCGACGCCCAGGCGCTGATCGGCCCGCCCACCGTGCAGGAAATGTTCGACAGCAATAACTGGATCTATGTGAGCCAGATCACCAAAATGCGCATCGGCCGGACCGAGGGGGTGAAGCAGCAGCACGTGGTGGTGCTGAGATTCGATAATAACGGGATTCTGCAGAAAATCACCGAAAAGGACCTGGATGACAGCGTCCAGGTGGCGATGGATGCGCAGCAGACGCCCACGCCGGGCGGCAGCGCGGGGTTTATCCAGCAGCTGATCGGCGGTGTGGGCAGCTATAACCCGCTGGGCAGCATCGGCGCCGGTGCCGGCGGCGCCGGGCAAGGCGCTGGCGGCCTGGGCGGCGGCGGGCTGGGCGGGGGCGGCTTTTAACCCATGCGCCGGCGTGCCTTGCTGGCCGGTTTTTTGCTGCCAGCGGTTTCTGGCGAGGCGGCGCGCGGGCAATCCGAGCTTGCGCCCGTGCCGGCCCCGCAGGCCGCGCCGGATGCACAGGCGCCGAAGCTCGATGACAACGTTTCACCTGGCTATTCACGCTTTGTTTTGGCCAGCTGGGGCGATGCGGTGCTGCCGGATGCCCCGCCTTTCACCCCGGATGCGCCGAGCCAGGCGCAGGCGGACACGCAATTTCCTTACGATGCGGTGATCGCCGGGCTGGTGGCGCCGCCGCCGGCGCAGGATGGCATTCCCCGGCTCGCCATGGCGCTTGCCAATCCGGACGCGCCGCCACGCATGGTGTTTCCGGGCGGGGCGGATGTTCCGGCGGTGGCGGGCAAGCTGCAGGGTGCGACGGTGCTGAACCTGCAATACCAAGGGCGCTGGTTGACGGTGGATGGCGGCTATCAGTCGCGCCGGATCACCGATGGTACGCTGTGCCAAATCTCCGGGCCTGCCGCCGCGGCAATCGGCACCACGGTGCAAGGGCTGCTAACGCCGCAGGGCGGCTGCGCCACCCCATGGGGGACGGTGTTGTTCGCGGAAGGCGATGCCGGGCCGTGGCTGCAACGCCTCGCCGGCGCTGGATACGGCTATGCCGACCCGGCCGATGCGCCGCGTTTTGGCTGGGTTGTCGAGCTTAATCCGCTCGACCCGCTGGCCTTTCCCATCAAGCGCACGGCACTCGGCCGCTTCGCCCGCTCATCTGTCGCGGCGGCCCTCTCCCAGGATGGCCGGCCGGTGATTTTTATGTCGCAGGATTCGCATGACGGGTTCTTGGTCCGCTTCATCGCGGCGACGAATGCGACGGATGGATCGGCGCTGGATTCCGGCACGCTATCGGTCGCGCAGATCAATGACGATCAGATCAACTGGATCAAACTCGGCACGGATATTCCAACCCTGGCCGGTACGCTCGGCGCCGCGGCCGCGGCTGGCGGCTCGCCCTTTGATTCGCCGGGCGGCATTGCCATTGGCGGCGGCAAAATATACCTCGCCTGCCGCGGCAACCCGACGCGTGACCCGGTGGACACCAACGCGCTGAACCCGCGCGCCGGGGATGATAACGGGCATATCCTGGTGTTTCATCCGCCGAATGGAGATTTGACGGCCGGCACGTTTGATGGCGAGGTGGCGATTGCCGCCGGCAATCCGGCGAGCGCGGCGTTCACGCAATATACCCCTGGCTCGAATGCCTGGTTCAAAAATCCGCGCACGCTGAACCTGGATGCCGGCGGCAATCTTTGGATCGGCACCGACCAGCGGGGCAAAATTTCCGACACGGCGGATGGGCTGTTTGTGATGCAGACCGCCGGCGCCAGCAAATACCTGGTTAACGCCGCCTATCTGGCGCCGGTGGGCGCGGCAATCGGCGGCGCGGCGTTCGATGGCCCGAGCAAAACCATCTTCGCCATGGTGCGGCACCCTGGTGCGACGCCCGCCGCGACGTTTGCCGCCCCCGCAACGCGCTGGCCCACCTTGCGGCCGGACATGCCGCCGCAAAGCACGTTGATCGGCCTTATCAGTGCCTGATCTGCGTATTGAGCAGGTCGCGTTCGGCGATCCCGGTTTCGCCATCTGCTTTGCAATCCGCCTCGAAGTCTTCGTGCATGAGCAGAATGTGCCGCCGGAAGAAGAACGCGACGCGTACGACCCGGCCGCTCTGCACTTTCTGGCATATGACGGCGAAATCCCGCTCGGCACCGCCCGCGTGCTGCTGAAGGATGGCGGGGTCGCCAAAATCACCCGTGTCGCGGTGAAGAAATCCGCCCGCGGACGGGGGGTCGGCGCGGCGCTGATGCGTCATATCGAGCACGCCGTGCCGGCGGCGGCATTCCAACTGGACGGCCAGACCCAGGCACTCGCCTTCTACGAAGCCCTTGGTTATCAGCTTCAGGGCGAGGAATTCATGGAGGCGGGGATTCCGCATTTTCATATGCGAAAAAAACGAGGGCAGACTTAATAGTTCATTAACGTTTCTGAGCGACATTCGAAGCCAATGTTTTGGGCGGTTCAATGCGTGGTTCGGCGTGGCGGAATGGCGTATTATGGCCGTGGCAGATTTTGCCGTTGTGTTTGAACTGGGATTGAAAAGACCGGACGGCATGGTGGATCGGGCCTTGGGTGACACGGCCGCCTTGGCAACCGATCTGCCGCCGGGGATTGGCCCGCCGAGTATGGCAACGCCACCGGCGTACCTTGCATCCGAGACCGGCGAAGTTCTGAAATCCGAAATCGAGGCGCTGTTGAAACTGCGCCTTGGCAAGCTCGCGCTACCCGGGCGGTTGCTGGCGATTTACGAGGCGCGAACCTCCGCGAATAACCGGAAAATGATGGCCAGCTGGTGCGCCTGGGTTGCCTGCATCAATATCCCTATCGGCCTGCTCGACCCGTTTGTCGTGCCCCCTGCCCTGCTCAAAGAGTTTGTCGCCTTCCGCCTGATCATCTCGCTCGCCTTCGGCCTCTGCTCGGCGGCTATCAGGAATCGCCGGTTCGCCGGGCGGGAAAAATTCGTCATCATCGTCCCGTGCATGATCATGATGATCCTTGCCGGCAGCGCCGGGCTCACAACCCAAAATACCGGCTTGTTATTTGGCTACCTGACCAACGGCATCGTGATCATTTACACCGGCATCATGTTCCTGCGCCTTTCGCTTGCCGACGCGCAATGGCTCGCCCGGCTTGCCGTGGCCGTGATGGGAATTTTTCTGGTCGCGTCAGGCGGCGGCGATGGCGCGGAGAAGCTGCAAAATTTCGCCTTTTATGGCGGCGCCATGATCGCGGTGGTGCAGACGCGCAAGGTACAAAATCTCTACCATCACCGAATGTTTTTGATGAAATTGCGCGACGAGATCAACAATTCCGAGGCGTCCGCGCTCAATGAGCGGCTTTCCAGCATCGCCTATACGGACAAGCTGACGGGCCTGCCGAACCGGCGGTTTTTCGACGAGATTTGCGCGAGCATGAGCGATACGACGAAAAACCTGTTTCCCCTCAGCCTCTGCATGGTCGATATCGACCATTTCAAAAAGTTGAACGACAATCTCGGCCATTTGCAGGGCGACCGCTGCCTGCGGCTGGTCGCCGCCGCCATCCGGGACAATTTGCGGGGCTCGCGCGATATCGTGGCGCGTTTCGGGGGCGAGGAATTCGTGATCGTGCTGCCGGGTGCCGGGCATGACGATGCACGCGCCATTGCCGAGCGGGTTCGGGCCGCGATCGAGTCCCTCGCTCACCCGAATCCCGGCTCGCCCTTCGGGATCGTCACGGCGAGCTTCGGAGTCGCGTCCATCCAGGCGCCGCAGCTTTCGATCCAGGCTTTGATGTCGGAGGCCGACAAGGCATTGTACCGGGCCAAAAAAGCTGGCCGCAACAAAGTGGCGGCGTGACGAAGCCGGCCTTCCCGTGCCAAGGATGATCCATGGATACCGGAGCTGACACGTCCCCGGCGGTGCTGACGGCGGAAGAAATCCCCGATCTCGCCGGCCGGATCGACACGCTGCTGACCCGGCGGATGGCGGCGGGGTTACCGTCGGATATCGAGGATATGTACCGCAACGCGATGCGCCGCACCGGCAGGCGAACCACCTTCAGCTTCTTCATGATCGTTGCGGGGATAAATTTTCTCAATATCGGCTTCGATTTTTTCATGCTCCCGCGGCATGCGCTGGTGATCGGCATTATTTTCCGGCTGCTGATCAGCGTTATTTTCGTGGCCGCCGCCTTGCTGTTCCGCCGCGACCGGCTGATCCGCTTCGAACCGTTGATCGCGATTATTCCATGCCTCGCCACGATATCGCTCGCCGGGACGACCAGCCTGCTGGGCGGCGACCCGGTGCTGCTCGAGCGGTACATGACGAATTGCATGGTGATGGTGATGGGCGCCACCTTCTTTCTGTTCATCGACACCAAATATGCCTGCTGGATGGGCGGGCTGGCGCTGCTGATCCTCTCCGGCTTGATCATCGCCTCGAATATCAGCCTGATCGCGGTGAAGGCGCAGATCATCTTCTTCTACGCCGGCGCCGAGGGGGCGATTCTCTGGGGCCGGTACATTCTGAACCTGTACCGCATCCGGCTGTTCCTGTTGAACACCAGGGATGATCTGCGCAACGCGGCGGCGCTGCGGGACAACGCCATTCTTTCCCGGGACGCATTTACCGATCCGTTGACGAATGCGGCCAACCGGCGGGCTTTTAATGCAGCCGTCCGCTCGCTGATCGATTCCCGGCGGCACTTGCGGCCGTTGAGCCTGTGCATGATCGATATCGACCATTTCAAACAGCTGAATGACAATGCGGGCCATATGGCGGGCGACCTGGCGCTGCGGGCGGTCGCTAACGCAATTTCGGGGCAGATGCGCGGCAAGACCGATCTTCTCGCGCGCTTCGGCGGGGATGAATTTTTGCTTCTGCTCGCCGATGCCGGGACGGCCGAAGCGATGGAGGCTGCCGAGCGTATCCGCGCCGAAATCGCGCTGCTGGAGATGCCGTCAAGGATTAGTGTCAGCATCGGGGTTGCCGGCGTGATGGGCCGGCAGATGACCATAGAAGCGCTGCTCAGGGAGGCGGACGAGGCATTGTACCGCGCCAAACAGGCGGGGCGGAACCGGGTGAGCGTTTAAATCATCAGCGCGGCAAGCCGGGCTTTTGCCGCCTCGTCGAGCGGCGCCGAACGGCGCGTGGCGCCGTCTACCTGCACGACGACGCATTCCGCCGTGGCGGCGCATTTGCCCGCCTGGAACAGCGCCTGGACGAAGGTGACGGAGCTGTTGCCGATGGCTTTTACGGCGGTGCCGATTTCGACATTGCCGGGCCAGAAAAGTTCGGCCTTGTAGTCGATGATGATGCGGGCGAGGACGAAGCTGCGGCCGGGTTGAAGAATGGGTTGCGCGGGATCGTGAAACACGGAGACCCGGCCGGTTTCGAACAAGGTGGCAAAGACGGCGTTGTTGATGTGGCCCTGGCGGTCCGTGTCGCCATAGCGCAGCTTGTCATAAGTGCGGGCGGGGAAGGATTCGACGGTGAAGCTGGTCATTTTGGCCGCCTTCTTCTCATACCGCCCTAGACAGATAGATTGCGACGGCCGCCCGCAGCGGCCTCGAAATAACGAAGTTGTTGGGTTTACGCAACGGGAATCACTTTTCCGGGATTGAGGATGCCTAGCGGGTCCAGGGCGTGTTTCATGGCGCGCATCAAATCCAGTTCGACGGCGGATTTATGGGCGGCCATGCCTGGCAGGCGCATCTGGCCGATGCCGTGTTCGGCGGAGAAGCTCCCCGCCCGGGACACCGCGATTGATTCCACCTTTTCGGTGATTCCGGCTTTTTCATCCGCGATATCGGCCAGCCTGCGGCCGGAAGGGGGGCGGACATTGACGTGCAGATTGCCATCGCCGACATGGCCGAAAATATTTAGCCGGAAGCCGGGGTAATCCGCGCCGACCATCTCCTCGATGGCGCGGATGGTGGCCGGGATTTCGCCGATCGGTACCGCGATGTCGTGCTTCACGGCGCCGCCCTCGATAAGTTCGCCCTCCGGGATGGTTTCGCGGATGCGCAGCAGATCGGCGCGTTCGCGGCCGGATTGCGCGACTACGGCATCGATGGCGCTGCCGGCGGCCAGGGTGGATTCCAGCGCGTCCAGCAGCGCCTCATCCACGCGCTCACCGGCGGTATGGGCGGAAATTTCGGCCAGCAGATAGGCCGGCGCGTCGCAAGGCAATTTTGCGCCGGGGATATGCGCCAGGCCCAGATCCATCGCGGCGCGGGTAATGAACTCGCACATTGTCAGCGCCGCGCCGGCGCGGCGGCGCAAGGCGCCGAAAACCTCCAATGCCGCTTCCAGCGAGGCGACGCCGATCATCGCGGTTGCCCGTTCCGTCACCGCCGGATACAGACGCAAAACCGCCGCCGTGATGATGCCCAGCGTGCCTTCGGCGCCGATGAAAACCTGCTTGAGGTCGAAGCCCGTATTGTCCTTGCGCAAGGCCCGCAGGCCGTTCCAGACCCGGCCATCGGCCAGCACCACTTCCAGCCCCAGCACCTGGGCGCGCATGGAGCCGTAAGAGAGCACCTGCATGCCGCCGGCATTGGTGGAAATAATCCCGCCGATCTGCGCCGTGCCTTCGGCCGCATAGCTGACCGGGAAGAGCCGCCCGGCTTCCGCGGCGGCGTCCTGCACCGCCTGCAGCGTGGCGCCAGCCTCGACGGTTATGGTGTCGCCGGTAGTGTCCAAGGCGCGGATTTTAGTCATGCGGCGCAGGCTGAGGATGACCGGCTTCCGGCCGTCTCCGGGCACGCCGCCGGCGACCAGACCGGTATTGCCGCCCTGCGGCACGACCGGCACCTCGGCCGCCGCGCAGAGCCGAAGCACCTCCGCGACCTGCGCGGTTTCCGCCGGTAGAACCACGCAAAGGCCTGGGTTCTTATATAGTTTTCGCCAATCCGTCTCGAACGCGGCGGTGTCCGCCGGCTCGGTCAGCAGGGCTTTCGCGGGCAAAACATTCCGCAATTCGGTAATCAGGCTGTTCATTGACATCATTCTATAAAAAGCAATCATAAGCACAAGGGAATGGAGGAAAAAGCGATGTCCGAATTTGAAAGCGTGTTCACGCTTGAAGCAACGCAGCTGAAATTCGGCGCCGGCAGCGCCGAGGAGCTGGGCTGGGAGCTGAAGCGTTTTGGGCTGAAATCCGTGATATTGGTGACAGATCCGGCGCTGCATGCCTACGGCCTGATCGAGCGCATCGAGGCGCTGATCGCCAAGGCCGGGGTGAAATTTTTCCGGTTTGAGGATATCCGGGTCGAGCCGACGATTGAATCACTGCAGAAGGCCGTTGATTTTTGCGCCGCGCATCCGGCGGATGGTTTTGTGGCGCTTGGTGGCGGGTCGACGATGGACACGGCCAAGGTCGCGAACCTTATTACCGTGCATGGCGGCGCGATCATGGACTATGTGAACGCGCCGATCGGGGGCGGGAAAAAACCGCCCTCGGCGCTGAAACCGCTGATCTGCCTGCCCACAACCTCCGGTTCGGGTTCGGAGGCGACCACCGTGGCGATTCTGGACATTCCGGAGCTGCATGTGAAGACCGGGATTTCGCATCGCTATCTGCGGGCGGCGCTTGCGATTGTGGACCCGGAACTGGCGCGCTCCACCCCTGCGGGGGTGACGGCCTCGGCGGGGCTGGATGTGCTGTGCCATGCCATAGAGAGCTATATCTCCAAGCCCTATAACCAGCGTCCGAAGCCGGCCACGCCGGATGACCGGCCGCCTTATCAGGGCTCCAACCCGGTGGCGGATATTTGGAGTTTGAAGGCTATCGAGTTCGGCGGCAAATTTTTGCACCGCGCGGTGCAGGACGGTAATGACACGGAAGCCCGCGGCACGATGATGCTGGGCGCCACCATGGCCGGCATCGGCTTCGGCACCGCCGGCGTGCATATTCCGCATTCCTGCGCTTACCCGATCGCCGGCATCAAGCATTCCTACCACGCGCCTGGCTATTCGCGGAATTACGGGTTTGTCCCGCATGGCTATTCCGTTATCGTCACATCACCCGCCGCTTTCCGTTACACCTACGACGCCTACCCGGAAAAACATATCGAATGTGCAACTCTCCTGCGTGGCGAAAAAATTGAAAATCCCGGCCCGGAAAGCCTGCCTTCGGCGATCATCGACATGATGAAAGCGGTCGGCGCGCCCTCAGGAATCGCCGAACTCGGCTACACCGAAGCGGATATTCCGGCGATCATCGAAGGGGCGATGAAGCAGCAGCGGCTGCTGGCGGGCGCGCCGAAGGCGGTGACACCGAAGGTGCTGGAGACGATTTTGTTGGAGTCGATGAGGAATTGGTAGGATATAGGATGGTTGAGCGGTAGACGAAAGCCATGGCCGCGCGGTCGAGGTCGCGCAAGACGGGTCGCACTGGCTGAACGGTTAACCTTAAATGCCGCAACCAAAACAGGTTTTGACGTCCGAAAACCAACTTATCCGATGCGCCCCGTCTGCGCTAGATTCTTAACGAGATCATCATGAGCCGCGGTATGACGGCGATCGAAACAAAACTCACCGCTTCCGCTTTTGACAGCTATTTTCTATCCGGCCCTGATTAGGCTATAATCACGCACAGCGTCATCCGTCTTTTCTTCTCCCAAACCCCGTGGAAGATCATAACGCGGTCGAACAAAACGCCCGCGGCGTCATGATTTTGGTCCGCCCGAACCGGCTCGCCAGCTTCAACTCATAAAGCTGCCGCCTTGAGGTTACTATTTCGAATCTGGCGGCGCGCCATGCGCGGTAAATTTCATTCGGCGCGCCGTGCGGCGAAATCAATGCGGATAGAAATACGTTCGTGTCCAGGACGACCCGCATTATTGGCTACGTGCCCACTCCACGGCTGCCTCGATCACTTCATTCAGGCTGGCCTCGCTGATATTCGCGTTCGCCGCCTTCGCTTATTCCGCCATCAGCTGAAGGATGTGCGCCCGTACCGCCTCCTCGACGAAGCGCGACAAGTCGCCCTAGCGGCCGCCGCCATTGCTCGCCAGGAAAAGGCGCAAGGACTGGTCCGTGTCGCTGGATACTGCAATATTCCAGCGTGTCGTGCTCATTCAAACCTCGGGGTTTGTGCGCATACCCGGACCGGCACGCTGTTTCAACCAATGGCGCGCGTTAACCCCTGCCCTATTGCCACGTCCCGGGTCGGTTTACGGAGCCGCAGCATCGGTCCAATTTTTCTTGGCGTTTGATGGAAAGATGGATTGCTTCGTCGCTTCGCTCCTCGCAATGAAAGGGTGTATACATTCGCATCCAACCTGCCGAGCATCCGATGTCCGAATCCGCCGTCAACGAATTCCGCGCCGTCCCCCTCGCTGGCCAGCATGTCACCCTCCTGCCGCTGGCTGTGGAGCACCGTGATGGCTTGGAAGACGCCGCGCGGGATGGGGAGTTGTGGCGGCTTTGGTATACCAGCGTGCCGGCGCCGGAGGGCATGGCGGCAGAGATCGAGCGGCGGCTGAAGCTGCAGGAAGCTGGGCTTATGGCGCCGTTCACCGTGCTGGACGCCGCGGGGCGCATCTCCGGGATGACGACCTATATGAATATCGACCAGGCGAATCGGCACGTTGAAATCGGTTCCACCTGGTACGCCGCGCGGGTGCAAAAGACCTCACTCAATACGGAAGCAAAATTATTGCTTCTTGCCCATGCTTT
>Ga0116226_10005648_pt1 | contig 11173 bp, 9 predicted proteins | sample S1TSphfallax_FD_89692 | JGI IMG/M metagenome (GOLD analysis project Ga0116226, IMG submission 89692) | Host-associated microbial communities from peat moss isolated from Minnesota, USA - S1T2_Fa - Sphagnum fallax MG | ecosystem: Host-associated > Plants > Peat moss > Unclassified | place: USA... | reverse complement strand
GCGAACTGGACGATGACCATGTTCTCTGCGGTCAACACCACCCAGTTCTACCAGGCTGACGCCGGCCCCGGCGAAACCTGGGCCCAGGTTGAAGCCTACGGCAAGAATTACGCGCTGAGCAATAACCCAACCCAATTCAACTATTATGGCTACAATAACCAGCACAAAAATACAGATTTTGAGTATATCGACCTGAAAGGCGGCTTGTTCGGTTTTGATATCGACAACCAGGCCTACACCTATTTCTATTCCAATAAGACATGGGCGGCTAATTCGGTCACGGTCGTTGACACCAGCGCCACCAGCGGTGTGCTCAGCACGAAGAACCCCTCGCCGCCGAGCTATGTCACAACCGCCGATCCCTCCACTGATATCGGCGGCTATTACAAGGGCAACCGCTACCGCGTGGAAGGCGACGTCCTGCGGTTCACAAAGGATTTGCCCTGGGGCGCGCTGAAGTTCGGCGCCTGGTATGAGCATTCCGACACCGACCGCCACAATGTGCTTTATGACCTGTCGAACGGCAATGCCGACAACAAGTACGCCAGCCTGACGACCCCGCCAGTGGCGCATTCCTCCAACATCAAGACGCTGGAGGATTCAAGCTGGGATCAATACCAGATATTTGTCGACTTCTATTGGCGCCCCATCGCCGGCCTCACCATCACGCCCGGCTTCAAGTACGTAGATTTCACGCGCAATATCTCTGCGCCCGTGGAAAACAGCGGGCTCGGCACCTTCGCGCGCAGCTCGCTCTACGGCTCCAACACCTATACCAAGCCGCTCTACTTCCTGACGGCGAACTATAAGATTCTGCCCTATTGGTCGACCTACTTCCAGTACGCCACGGGCTTCCTGATCCCGCAGCTTTCGGACCTTGTCACCGCGACACCTTCGCTGAACAACGATCCGCCGTCGCTGACCACGAACTATCAAGTCGGAACGGTTTTCACGAAGGGGAATGTCACCTTCGACGCCGACTATTACAACATCACTGTCACGAACCAGCAGGTGCCGGACCCGACGACCAACTATCAGTACGATATCAATGTGGGCACGGCGAAATATTCCGGTTATGAGGGTGAGGTGTCCTATGCCCTAGACGGCGGCTTAGCTGTATTCGCCAACGGCTCCTTGAACGTGGCCAAGGATACGACCACCAACCTGACGATTGATCCGTCGGGCGGCAAGGAACTCACCGGCGTTCCGAAGGCGACGGCGGCCTTGGGCGTGCTCTACAATCACAACAAGCTGCAGGGCTCGTTGACCTACAAGCTGGTTGGCCCCCAGGTGGCAAACTACACCTCGGCCGGACAGGCGATTGAGCTGCCCCGCTATGGCACGCTGGACGGTTCGATCTCCTATGATTTCGGCCATTTCAAGGGCAAGCTGGCCATATTCAACCTGTTGGATGATCGCGCCATCACCAACTTCACCGGCTCTGACGCTCTTTATTCCCCGCTCTCGACCGGCCTTTATCAGTTTCAGGCCGGCCGCCAGATCGAAGGCACCCTCCAGGCCAAGTTCTAGTTTCATCGCTTAAGCCGACCCGCCGGGAGGACGTTCAATGGCTCTGATCTCAAATCGGTCCAACGCCGTCCTGGCGGCGGCTCTACTGGCAGGGGCGGCGTTCGCGTCGCCCCTGTTTGTCTTCGCCCAGGGCCAGATGGCGGCTCAAGATGCGGCGGCCCAGAATGCGGCGGCCACATCGGCCAAGCCGGTCAAGGGGCTGAAGGTTCTTTCGGCCGCTGAGGTCGATATCAAGACCATCCTGCCCGCGCCGCCCGAGGCGGGATCGGTGCAACAGACGGCCGAACTCGCCGAGCTTCGCGACATTCAACGCCTGCGCACCGCCGCCCGCTTGGACCAGGCCCATTGGGATGATGCGCATGAGGACGCCACCGCCTTCGCCGCCGTCATCGGCCCGAAGTTCGACCTGAAAACCCTGCCGCAGACGGCGAAATTGCTGGAACTGGTGCAGAACGATCAGGAGGTGCTGGCCACCGAGGCCAAGGCCTATTTCCATCGCGCCCGTCCCTTTGTGGTGGACGACAGCCTGGTGGGCTGTGATCGCGGCAAGAAATTCTACACCTCCTATCCCAGCGGCCACGCCACCATGGCCTATACCCTGGCGCCGGTGCTGAGCGCGCTCATGCCGCAAAAGTCGGAAGAGATCGAAAAGCGGGCGGAGGACTATGTCTTCAGCCGTCTGGTGTGCGAGGTGCATTATCGCTCAGACCTGCGCGCCGGGCGCATATTGGGAAGCTGGGCGGCTATTCAACTCCTGCGCGCGCCGAGCCTTCAGCCCCAGATCGCGGCGGCGAGGGCGGAGTTGGTCGCTGCAGGGCTGACGACGCCCTGAGCCGGATTTTCACGGCTGCCGACGATAGACGCCGGTGAAGCTCACATTCATGCCGCCACAATGGTTATTGTCCTGCACGACAAGATAGGGGCCCATGAGTTGCAGCTTGGCGCGGCAGGAATAGTCCTCTTGACCCTCTTGGTAATCAGCGACTGAACCTTTTGTAACGACCTCGCCGGATAATTGGCCCAGGTTTGGGCCGCCCGGAAAGTCCGGCCCCGGATTGCGGGCCGGCCAGTAAGCGCCGCCATCTACGCGTAAAGTCCCGGATTTGCGCGGCGTGAGGCGGATGTGGTCGTCGCCCAGACCACGCCAATCTCCGGCCCAATCGGAGAGGCGGGGCGATGGGGCGGGCGGCGGCGGAAACAGGCGATCTGTCGCAAGCCAACCGTTAGTGTCATGCCCACCGGCAAGGACTTCGGCGCAGGCAAAACGGCCCGAAACACCTCTGATCAGCACCGGATCGCCCGGTACGACATAGCTTCTCAATCGGCACTCAGGGCCGTCGTTCGGGCAATTGGGTCCTGACCCCACAAAGTGCAACGGCCCGTCGCCCCCAACCTGCAGCAGGGTAGGAGCCTTACCGTCCTGGACCTCGGGGGTCGTGCAGTATGCGGCGGCGGTCGCCAGAATGATCGCAAAAAGGGCCATGCGTTTCTCCGTGGTGTGCGGTTAGGGCTTGATCCCTTCGCTCCACACGCCTGGCCGGCCGATCTGGTCGGGCGTCTGGACAAACTTCACGAACTTGCTGGCGTCATAGCCCAGCGCCTGAAAACGGGCGAGCAGGGCCTGATAGTCTGCGTCCGGCAGGGTCGGCGTGCGGGAATAGATCCAGCCCAGCTTTCGGTTTTGTTCGCCATACAGCACATAGCGGTATTGCGGATCGGTATAGAGGACGAGGAACGGGAAGTTCACCGGCCAGAAAAGCTGCACCCGCCAGTGTCCGTTCCCCGTGCCCGGGCGCACCCAGTCGTGAATGGTGAAGTGCTGCTTTTGCGCCTCAAAGCTGCCGCGACGCACATAGAAGTCCTCGCGGATATCGCCGTCCGGCCGCTTGGAATAGACGTCGTATGGGGCGACCATGCCCTTTTCAAAGCTATTGGGCAGGGTGGCGATCAGATACCAGCCGCCGTACATGCGATCCATATCCACCTTGGCGAGGGGAAGGGGCGGCCCATCGCTGAGGCCCGGGCCGACACAGCCGCCTAGTCCTGCACTAATGAGGCCCAGGCCGAGGGCGATGCGAAACGCTGAGCGGATCATGGCGGTAAGGCTAGCATAGGCCGGGGGTTTTCTGCCATGAGGCGTCGCCTGCGCCGACTGATTTTGAGATGAAATTGGAACAGACAATCCCTCCCGCTGTCGAAAGACGAGTCGGCCCAGACTCGCGATTTTTAGCGGTGGCCCTGGGCGTCGGCCTGCTCACCCTGATCCGCCTGATCTTCGCCGCCGTGATCCCACTAACGGAGGACGAGGCCTATTACCGTCTATGGGCCTTTCACCTCCAGTTCGGCTATTACGACCATCCGCCTATGGTGGCCTGGGGCTTGGCTCTGGGCCGGTCTATCCTGGGCGACACCGCATTGGGCGCCCGGCTCGTCCCTATAGTCGGCGCGGCGGTTTCGACCCTCTTGACCTACGATATCGCCCGATTGGCGGGTCTCTCGGACCGGACGGCGACCCGGGCCGCGCTTTGGTATATGGCGGCGCCGCTGGTGGGTTTCGGCGCCATCCTGATCCTGCCGGACGCCGGCACCACGCTGTTCTGGACCCTGACCCTGTGGGCGCTGTTGAAAACGGAGCGAAGCGGACAGGGCGCCTGGTGGCTCCTGGCCGGAGCGGCGGCGGGTTGCGCGGTGTTGTCCAAGTACTCAGCCCTCTTTATTGCGCCTGGCGTGCTGTTCTGGCTCATTCGATCGGCGGCGGGGCGGCGCAAGCTCGCTAGCCCCTGGCCCTGGGCGGCGTGCCTTATCGCCGGCGGCCTTTTCATGACCAATGTGGTCTGGAATGCGGGCGAGCACTGGGTCACCTTCGCCAAGCAGTTCGGCCGAGTGACACCCCACGGCTTTATCCCCTGGGGACCGATCCTGTTCCTGGTCGTTTTGGCGGCCCTCAGCAATCCCTTGACCACGCCGTTTGTCGCCAGGTGCGTTTGGGCGCGATTGGGCTCGAAGTCCGAACGGGGCTTGCGTGAGCAGGATCGCGGCCTTGACCTCATCTTAGTCAACGGCGCGCCGTTTCTGGCCTACCTCTGCCTGCATAGCCTCCATGCCTCGGTGGAAGCGCATTGGCCTGCGCCGCTGTATCCCAGCCTGGCCATCCTGGCCGCCGTCGGGTCCGAACAGGCCGCCGGCCCGATCCGGCGGCGGCTGATCTTCCTGGCCGCGCCGGTAGGACTGACGCTCTCGACCCTCGCCCTCCTCCACCTCGCGCTGCCTCAGACCGATGGCCTGGTGCGCCGCGACCCGTCACACCCGCTCAGGGGCTGGGCGCCCTTCGCTCAAAGGCTGGAAGCGCTGCGCCTCGCCCGCGGCGCAGGCTGGATCGGAACGGAAAGCTACGGCGCCTATGCGCAACTGGCGCTGCAGCCGGCGATCAAGGCGTCTCTGTTGCAACTGACGGAACGCCGCCGCTACCTGTTCGCTCCGCCGCCGCCCGCCGCCGGCCTGGCGGGACCGGGCCTGGTGGTCGATCTCAGCCGACGTATGTCCTTATCTGCGCTGAAGGATTGTTTTGCTGAGACGACGCCTATCGCCGTCCTGCCCCGCGGCGACCCCAGACGTGGCGACATCTATACGGTGGTCGAGGTCAGCGGTCCGAAGCGCAACCTGATTTCGCCCGGTTGCCGCAGCTTCCATAACGGCAAGGTGGATGACTGAGATAAGCGACTATCGCCGCAGTTATCGTCAAACCTGTGTCGCGAACAAATGCGCGCGAATTTCCTCATGGGTAGCAGTCATATGTGCGGCCACAAGCGCTGCGACCTTAGCGGCGTCCCGGGACAACCAGGCGTCCAAAATCTCTTTGTGCTCTTGGTTCGTCCGGTCATCTCGACCGGTCGGATCAATATACATCCGAATATAACGCTCCGAGACGATCTCCAGACGTTCGACAAACTGGCTGGTGATCATGCCCACGCCGTGATGCACCAAAGAGAAATGGAACATGCGGTTCAAGATAATGGCGCGCGTCCCTTGAAACGGCGCCTCGGCCGCCATAGCGTCGAAGGCGGCGCGGGCGGCGTCCTGACCGCTGTGATCGACCTTCAGGCAGGCTTCCGCCGCCGCGGCCGGCTCCAGCCTCAGCCGAAGTTGAAACACCTCTTCCGCTTCCATGGCGCTCATGGGGCGGACGACAAAGCCCCGGTTCGGGATCGAACTGACAAGGCCGTCCTGCTCCAGTCGCGTCAGGGCCTCTCGCAGGGGAATCTTACTTACGCCGAGTTCGTCGGCGACGGTGTCCTGCCGCACGGGCGATCCGCCCGGCATCGCCCCGTTCAAAATCCGCTCGCGCATCACCTCATAGGCTTGATCCGAAATGGTGCGGACTAAGATAGCCATGGCGGCGATGTTCTCGTTGGTGCGCTCGCGCGCATATTTGCAGCGTCAAATACAGAGTCGCTGAGGGTTACTTCATCAGCCTAGCTTAATAAGGCAGTTTTCAGAAAGATATGTTTTTTTGATTATACGACTTGAAATCCGGCCACGAAAGAGTCTGCGGGGTCGAGCCAGATGGTGTTGAAGCCGGTTGAAATTGCAGAGCCTTTTACGGATGGAATAATAGCGGGGCTCCCGGCTAAGTCGATGACGCCCTCAACACAACCCTCAAATACGCTGCCTATAAAGCTCTCGTGTCGAAAAATGGTTGAGGCGGAGAGGCGTCCCTTCGCCGCCAGTTGCGCCAGTCTTGCAGATGTTCCCGTGCCGCAGGGACTGCGGTCAATTGCGCCTTCACCATAAAAAACGGCGTTTCGTCCATCCGCCCCCGCCGTTTTCGGCGCGTCCGCCCACAAGATGTGGCTGACGCCCGCAATGGTCGGATCGAGCGGGTGAACGGGGGCCAGCGCCTCCCCAACCAGCCGGCGAATGATGGGGCTCAGCGTTAAAATTCTTTGGGCGCCCAGGGCGTCCAGCCCCTCATACGCTCCCTGCGGCTCGATGATGGCGTAGAAGTTTCCGCCATAAGCCACGTCCACGATCAGGGGGCCGAAGTCCGGCACCTCGATCCGCACGCCCTCTGCCGCCAGATAAGACGCAACATTGGTCAGCTTGACCCAGCTCACCTTGTCGCCGCTAACCCCATAGGCGATGTCGATCAGACCCGCCGGAACCTCCAGCTTCAGCCGCCCAGGTTCGCGCGGCGTGATCAGGCCGTGCTCCAAGGCGAAGGTGACAATGCCGATGGTCCCGTGTCCGCACATGGGAAGGCAGCCGCTGGTCTCGATGAACAGGATGCCCGCGTCGGTATCCGGTCGCGTAGGCGGATAGAGGAAGCCGCCGGACATCATGGCGTGGCCGCGCGGCTCATACATCAGCCCGGTGCGTATCCAGTCGAAACGGGCGAGGAAATCCTGACGCCGTTCGCTCATACTCGCGCCCTGAAGCAGAGGCGCGCCGCCGACCACCAGGCGAACCGGATTGCCCGCCGTGTGACCGTCTATGCAGAAAAATGTATGGCGCATGACGCTCAGCTTCCCGTCGGCAGGATGGGGCGCGTCGCCGCCGCAGTTTTCACGATCCGCATCACCTGATCACGCCTTTCGCCCTGCAGGGGCAGGCGCGGCGCGCGCACCCGCTCCGATCCGCGCTCCATGATCTCCTCCGCCAGCTTGATGGACTGGACCAGGTCATGCTCCGCATCCAGATGCAGCAGCGGCATGAACCAGCGATAGATGGCCAGAGCCGTCGCCATGTCGCCCTTCGCCATGGCCGCCACCAGGGCGACGGACTCTGCGGGAAAGGCGCTGGTCAGGCCCGAGACCCAGCCTTTGGCCCCCAGCATCAACCCTTCCAACGCCACGTCGTCCAGACCCGCCATCAGCACATAGCGGTCGCCGAAGGCGTTAATCAGGTCCGTGAACCGCCGGGGGTCCGGCGCGCTTTCCTTGACGGCGACGATCTGAGGCGTGTCGGCCAGACGCTCCAGCACCTCAATTCCGATATTCACCCGATAGGCGGGCGGGTTATTGTACAGCATGACGGGCAGGTCGCCGGCCTGCGCCACCGTGCGAAAATGCGTCTCAAGCTCTAGAGCCGTCGGCACATAGACCATGGCCGGCAAAACCATCAGGGCGTCTGCGCCTAAGGCCTGGGCGTCCTTGGCGAAGCGGGCGGCGCGGGGCGTGGTGAATTCTGAAACGCCAACCACAATCGGAACGCGCTTGTCCACCACCTCGACGGCAGCAGACAGCAGTTGGCGCTTTTCCTCCGGCTCCAGCGAATTATTCTCGCCGCAGGTGCCCATCACCACAAGGCCGTGAACGCCGTCGCGGATCAAGGCGTCCAGCGTCTTCTGCGTACCCTCCACGTCCAGGCTGAGATCGGGGTGAAACTGGGTGGTGGCGGCAGGGAAGACCCCGGCCCAGGACATTTCGTTCATATCGACTTGCATCCGCTGCTTTTATACGCCGTGTCTAGGCGAATTGGGTCGGGGAGATGAAGCGTTTTGGCATGCAGGGCGACCGGCGCAAACCTTGCGGTGATTATTGGCGGCGGCGTTGTGGGCTCCGCCTGTGCGCTAAGGCTTCAGAGGGCGGGGCTATCGACCCTGGTGCTTGATCACGCCGGCCCCATGGCGCCCGCCTCGCTGGGAAACGCCGGGTATATTGCAGTGGAGCAGACCGCGCCTCTGGCTTCGCCGCAGACGCTGAAAAGCGCGCCGGGACGGCTGTTCGCCGTGGGCGGCGCGCTGGATTTCCGACTTCGGGACATCGGCGCCTGGGGGCCGTGGGCGGTGCGTTATCTGCGGGCTTGCGGTCCCGAGCGCGCGGCGGCGGGCGCCCGGGCCCTGCCGGGGCTGTTGGCCGAGGCCATGCCGGCCTGGCGGCGACTGGCCAGGGATTTGGATGCGCCTGACCTTGTTATGGAGGCTGGCCACCTCCTGGTCTGGGAGACCAGCCGAACCGCCGCCGCCGGTCGCACCGCCTGGATGCGCGCGGATGTCGGGACAGCACGGGCGCGTGACCTACTGCCGACAGAAATGGCGATCCTGGAGACGCGGGTGCGACCAAAGCTCGTCGGGGGCCTGGCCTTTGACGGGACCGGCCAGGTCCGGGATCTGAACCGCCTCATGACGTCGCTTCGGGCGGCGCACGAGGCTGCGGGCGGCCTGTCGCGGTCTGTGCAGGTCGAAGGTCTTGAGCTTGATCAAGATCGGGCGTCCGTGCGGCTCGCGGGCGGGGAGACGCTTTTGGCGGACCTGATTGTCGTCGCGGGCGGCGTCGGCTCGGGCCCGTTGATGCGGAGTCTGGGCCATGTCGCGCCGGTGATCGCCGAGCGTGGCTATCACATCGAAGGCGACGCGGGCGATCTTGATCTGTCCGACTGGGGGGCCCTGCCGCCCGTGGTGTTCGAGGACCGAGACCTGATCGTAACCCGGTTCGGCGACCGGCTGAGGGCGGCCAGCTTTGTGGAGTTCGCTCGGCCGGAGTCGCCCGCCGATCCGCGCAAGTGGGCCAGGCTGCATCGCCACGCCTCAGACCTCGGCCTGCCCCTGACCGGCGAGATCACCCGCTGGATGGGATCAAGGCCCACTCTGCCGGACTATCTGCCGGCCTTGGGGCGCAGCCGCCGGGCGACTAACCTGATCTACGCCTTCGGCCACCAGCATCTGGGCCTGACGCTAGCGCCCCTGACCGGCGAGTTGATCGCCGACCTCGCCCTTGGGCGCGACCCAACTGTTCAGCTCGCCCCTTTCGATCTGGCGCGTTTTGAGCGAGGTTGAGGGTCTGTGGCGGGATAGGGGCGTTCGGGTATGAGCAAGGGGGTGGGCGGATCGACGCCAGGGATAGAGTTGGCCAAGATATCCGCCCCTCCGTTGCGTCGCCCACCTATCGCCGAGCCTGAGTTTCTGGCGCGCCACGACCTGGCGAGGGCATTGATGGCTGAGATTGAGGCAGACGCCCTGATCATCGGCGCGGGTGCATCGCTGCGTTATTTCACCGGCGTCGCGTGGGGCGCGACGGAGCGGCTGGTGGCTCTGGTCCTGCCCCGGCGTGGAGAGCCCATCATGATCTGCCCGGCCTTTGAGCTGGGATCGCTTGAGGCCAGCCTTTCCATCGAAGCCGACATCCGCCTGTGGCAGGAGGATGAAAGCCCCTATGCCCTGGCTGTGAGCGCCGCGCGGGAGGCGGGCGCGACGCTCGCTATCGACCCCGCCCTGCCGTTTTTTGTCTTTGACGGTCTACGCCGGGCTGACCCCGGCCTTAATCTGATCGATGGCGCGCCGGTGGTGAACGGCTGTCGCCAGATCAAGTCCGCCGCCGAACTGGCCTTGATGGCGGAGGCCAAGGCCATGACGCTGCAGGTCCATCGCCACGCCGCCGCTATGCTCAGTCCTGGCGTCAAGGCCAGCGAGGTGAAGCGGTTTATTAACGAGGCGCATCGGGCCATGGGCGCCGATAATGGCTCCAGCTTCTGCGCGGTCCAGTTCGGCCGGGCCACCGCCTTTCCCCACGGTCTGCCCGGCGATCAGGCCTTGGCCGAGGGCGACCTCGTGCTGATCGACACGGGCTGTCAGGTTCAGGGCTATAACGCCGACATTACCCGCACCTATGTGTTTGGTGATCCGACTCCGGAGCAGAGGCGCATCTGGGAGATCGAGCACGAGGCCCAGGCCGCCGCCTTCGCCGCAGTGTGTCCCGGCGTCGCCTGTGAGGTGATCGACGCAACGGCGAGAGCAGTGCTGGAGCGGTATGATCTGGGGCCGGACTATCGCCTGCCGGGCCTGCCGCACCGGACCGGGCATGGTATAGGCCTTTCGATCCATGAGCCCGCCTATCTGGTGCGGGGCGACAAGACGCCGCTTCAACCCGGCATGTGCTTTTCCAACGAGCCTATGATCGTGATCCCTGACCGTTTCGGCGTGCGGCTGGAAGACCATTTCTATGTGACGCCCGAGGGGGCGGCCTGGTTTACAGAGCCATCGCCGTCTATCGACGCGCCGTTCGGCTGAGGGGAAGAGTTTATGATGGATTGGATAGGGTTTCGTCGGCGCGCCGCTCTTATGGCTGCGGCCCTCGCTCTCGCGTCCCCGGCCTTCGCCCAGCCCGTCGTCCCGGCGGAGGCCCTTCACCAAATCCTCAAAGACTATGACGCCTATTGGAGCGCCAATGATCCCATCGGCGCGGGCCAGAGGGGCGATCTCGCCGCCGCCGCCCGCTGGCCCGACGATAGCCCAAAGGCGGAAGCCGCGCGCCACGCCGCTGATCTAGCCTTTCAAGCCCGTCTGACCGCAATCTCCGCCACGGCCCTGACAGGGGAAGATGCGCTGAACCGCGAACTGCTGGAAGATAAGCTGAAGCTCGACATCGAAGGCGCCCAGTTCGACGAAGAGCGTATTCCCTTCACCAATGACGAGGGGTTTTTCGTTACGCCCTCCTACGCCGCCGAGGGCGTGCGCATTCACAACGCGGCTGAGGCCAAGGCTTGGCTGACGCGCATCGCCACGCTCAGCGATTATTACGCTGTCGAGATCGCCAATATGCGGCGCGGGATTGCTACTGGCTTCACCAGCCCCAAGCTGACCGCCCTCACGGTGATGAAGGCGACCCGCGCCCAGGCAGACCTGCCGCCGGAACAGAGCCCGCTACTG
>Ga0116226_10005647_pt1 | contig 11173 bp, 6 predicted proteins | sample S1TSphfallax_FD_89692 | JGI IMG/M metagenome (GOLD analysis project Ga0116226, IMG submission 89692) | Host-associated microbial communities from peat moss isolated from Minnesota, USA - S1T2_Fa - Sphagnum fallax MG | ecosystem: Host-associated > Plants > Peat moss > Unclassified | place: USA... | reverse complement strand
ATGCATATAGTAGGTAGGTTTGTTTCAAGTGTTCCCCAAACAAACAAACAAACAAACAAACAAACTACTAGAGCTTTTTTTTTGGGTCATCAAATGCCCTCTCAAAAAACCAAAAAGAATTTTTAAAATAAAAATATTTCCCTCTTATTATTATTATTAGCTTAAATATTTTTATTTTTTTTGAAAGATCCGAAAAATAGGTAGGTATCAACTGTAGTTCTTTTCTGATAAATTTTTTTATTTTATTTTGATAAATAAAAAATTGAATTGAGTGTGGGATTTGGAGAGCTCTTTTGACTCTTTATGTATAGGAGAAGGGCCTAAGTACAGGCCCTTCCGTGATTTGAGATCTGTGCCTGAGGCTGGTAGGCTGAGAGGTAAGAGGTCGAAAATCATGGAAGGGCATGTACTCAGGTCCTTTTCCTATGGAAAGCAGAGCTGGGATTTATTCACTTTTTAGAAATAATGACAAGCTGGCTGGTACCTTCCGCTGGTCAGAAGATCCGAGTACAACCTGGCTAGTACCTTCCACCGCAGAACAATCCCGCTTGCTGAAAACAGGTTTCTTCAGGCAGGTAATGGAGCTGAAAATACAAAGGAAAAATCAACCCTAACTGATATCCTACTAGGTTCCTTAAGATATCCCAATTCTTTGAGAGAAAACCCTATATCAGGTATAATGGATGAATTTTTTATTCAGCTCTCAAAATACAAGCCTGAAAAACCTAGTGATGACATTCTTCATTTTGCACATTAAATTTTTTTTAAATTCTTCATTTAGCACCTTGTCATAACATTCTTTACCTGCCAATGTTTACCAAATTACACTGGTTGATCTATAAAATTCTTTAAAATTCTTGCTTCTTTGGGCTTCCATAACATTCTCGCACCAAGAATGACATAACTATGCTGAAAAAACCCTTGTATGAAACATTGCAAAATGGGAAAACCAACAACAAAACATGCAAAGTTTTCAAATTTCATTGTACCTAAACTTAAAATTACAATAGATTTTGTCATGTTCTCAACTTCTAAACTATAAACCAATTGAAAAGAGCTAATGTTAATATGAGATAAAATGATAGTTTTTTTTGTTATATCGGTTCCATTGCAAGCCACTCTTCCATGTTTCATATGTAGTTTCAAATGGGCCTTCAAAGAATATTCACATATTCCTAACTCCCTTTAAAAGATGGATATACACACTACGAACCAAAAACCTGAAAAGACAAACAAACCTTAAAGACAAATTGACCTAAACAATAAATAAAATTTATAAATCTAGACAAACTTAAAAAACAAACAAACCTCAAAAATACAAACCTACAAAGTAGACAAACTTCAAAAATAAAAACAAACCTTCATAATAAAAGGATATACACTCAAAAATGGAGAAAAAAAACAGAAGACTTCATAATCAAAAGGACAAACACTTGTGAAGTTTTGAAAAGCACTTGCTTGTGTAATCTTTTTTTTGTAAAGTGGGACAAAGATTTGAAAAATAGAAAAACTTTCAATAAAACCTTCTCAAAGGCAAACCATCAAAATCTTAGACTTCCAACCAATCTCTAGCTCCCTTCAAAATAGATACATAATTAAACAAACCTTCAAAGAAACTTAATGAAAATCTCACAATTTTTAAACACTGAAAAGTTTTCTATATAAAAACCTTAAGATGAAAATGATTTTATCATCTTCATGGACACTCCATATGTATAAGGATTTACACATTTCGCTAACTACCATGTAACAAAAAGCTATAAACTTCAAACACCCATACATTCCAAAACAAATTCACAAAGCATTACACCTTCCCATAAAATGTACTAGTTTGAACCCCGTGCCCAATGCACAAGTGTGTGTGTATTTGACGGTACATATTACAAAATTACAACTACAAACTACATTTCCAAAACCTCTTTATATACCACATTCCGCATGTATTCATTAGGATCCTGGCCGATGAAAATCTTGATGTTTGCACTACTTGTGACCCATGAGATAGCAACATACATTTGACCATGGTAAAAGACCGGAGATGGCAAAATATCATAATTTTGGGGGTGCCCCCCCTTGGGGCCGGGCATGCCTTTCTTAAACAGTGACACATGTGCAGAAGGGAGGGGGGGGGGGTTATTTATTTTTGCTAAGGTTTTTTTCCTTGAATGATGCCATCCATGGATGGATGACGAGACGTACAGATGGATGGATGGATGGACAGGTCATGTGAAAAAGCTTCACGAAAAACAACCACGACATCCTTTACTATATGTAATTGTGGACATTTAGAAATTCTTCATGTTCAACTTCATTCACAAATTCAACATATAATTCCTCTATCAAATTAAATTTAGCCTCACATACAAATGCTAAATTTGCAAGTTTTAATCAACCAATATCAAGATCATCTAGCCAATTTTTGTTCACAAAAATAAGCTTGTCCAAATTGTCAATTTGAAGCTGACATCTTCAAAATGCTATGGAAATTCCAACAATAGAAAATATTCTATTGTTTCACTATGGATTGTCGAGGTGCCCAAAATCTATTGTGCTAATATAGCCATAGTGGGAAATTTTTGTTTTTTTGTCCACCACCATGATAAACACACATTTACAAATTTCCAAATCAATAGGATAACAATGGAATGATCCAAGTTCTCTTCTTATGATGTCTTTGTATGTTTACATTTGTGTCAAATTTGTTGAAATAAATCTTGAAAGTCTATAAATTAGGTAGATTTGTCTAGGTTTTGAACCCTATTGGGCATCAACAACTTGTAAGCCTCCAACAATAAAAGCAATAACAATTGTTTGTCATACTCACAATTAAGGGTGGCAACAATTTCACAATGTAGATAAATACTCACCAATTGCATATTCTTATACTTGGGATTCAACATCAAAGCCAACATGTTATGCCTTTTTTCTTATCAACAAAGTGTAAAAAAGAAAGGAAAGGCAAAAATACATGCAACATTTGGCACTTCATACAAAAAATGAACTCATCCAATTCAAAATTAAAAACATTTACCTACTTTTCAATAATGTTGTCAAGAACTTTCTTGTGGGAAAGTTTTTCACCAAATTGCTCACATGTAGATCTAACAAAATGAAGGGCATCCCCAAGGAGCTAGTGGCCTCAACTTTGGTTTAAAACATAACCCCTTGCAATGGGTGACAAAACTTTCACAATAGTTTTGTAAATAGCCCATGTTTGTGATGAAGGAATGTAACTCTATAATGTTATAGTGTGTTGGTTATAACACAATGCAATGGTGACTTGAAAAAGCAAAGCATTTTAGAATAATAAAATCGACTTACAAATACGTAAAGAACAAACTAAGTTCACACCACATTACCAGGAATAATAAAAACCTAATAAAATTTATAGTTTTAACAAAATTTCAAGACTTGTGTTAAATAAAACTTGGTAATAAAAAAAGAAATAAAATCACATTCACCTTGTCTTGACAAGTGTGTTCAATTTTCTAGGCCTCAAACTAGAATCTATGCAAGCTTTCTCCCATTCTTACCTTCCTTCCCAAACTTCTTTGGCAAAACATTACATTTTTGGCTATCAATTTGAACAATCTTTATGGATGTGCAGGACAATCCATGGGCTACTTTCTCATCCATAATCACATGTTGGCAAACCTTTGATGGGGCATGCTCAAAACATGATCCATCAAATGGCTCGAACATACCCAAACTGGCACATGAAACAACCAAATTCAAAGCATTGGCAAACTTGACCCCTCATCCTTGATGTAAACAAGGATATTATGAGTAAGGGAAAAATGTTTAATCTTGGAACCATAGCTTCACTGCTAGTGTCATTCACCTCAAACAACTTGATAATCACATGTTTGGCCTCAGATTTATTAAACAAAAAGTTAACAACCACAACAAATGTCATGCGCCCCTTTTGACGTCAATAAGACAAATGTGCATGTGGTTGTGCATGCGTCAAATTACACATAAATAACCATAGCCTTTTCCACCAATTTAGGTAAAACTTCATCCACCAAAACCCTCTTGTTAAAGAAGACCACCTTCGGGCATAACTTACATGCAAATCTCTAGAACCAAATGGATTCAACAATCCTCATGGGCTAGTAGTATTTAATCACAAAGAACATCAAATCTTTCAAGAAACCAACTTGGTTGTCATCATCCTTCTTGAATTGGTTAACAAAAAAAAACCTAGAAATGGCAAATGGCATTATGTGTGCCTTCTTTTTGGGTGGCTCATGGGACATTGGTTACATCTTCGAAGAATTTTTTAAGTAGGGTATTATGTTAAATTTCAACATGTTTTTTCATGGATGTAATGCCATTTAATTTATGGTAAACAACGAGGCATTTTTGTAACTTGGTGTGTAATGCCCAAACTTTCAAACCCAAGGTGGTTATAGATATGTTGGATCAATTCCAAGAAAAAAAGTCCATAAAAAGTTCATTTGATAATGTTAAAATTGCAATTTATTGTGATATCATTGTTTAACATGGGAATAAAAAATGGCTAATGAACAAATAACAATTATGTGAATAAAAGCCCAATTATATGACTTCTTAACATACATCTTAAAAGAAAAAAAAATTAAAATCCATCAATAAATGGTTATTCAATATGGATTTTTAAAAATAAAGTCCATTTTAAAACATTCAAAAGTCCATATAAAATTTTGGATTAATTTTTTAAAAATTTTGATTTATGTTATTTTTATTTTAATATATCATATATTCAATCCCTATAAGATATCCCAAAAATAATTCATGAACAAAAATGTGTATGTAAAGTTATAAACAAAAGACCACTCCATATTTTTCAACTACAAAAATCCACTACTATATATTTGGAAAATATATGTTGTAAGTTTTAATAAATATTTTTATTTATTTAAGTTGATAATCTTAATTCAATAGCAAATTTGACATAATGATGATTTTATGACATGTCAATGACATGTTAATCCATGACACTTAACAAAAACCTACAATGTGGCCCAAAACGTGGTCCACCTTATCTTTCGACCACTTCCCATGACTTTCATATGACAAATTTATGCATCACATTATTTGCTTCTAAGAAAGGTCTTTTGTTTGTTTTTTCACCTTTCAAAAGAAACCCACATCAATGAATTGTAAAGCTTCTAATGAATTATTTGTTTCCACATATTTGTCATGTGTAAATCTGATACATATGAATCATCACCAAGAATAGGAATAATTTCAACATGGTGAAACTTTCCATTTGCTTATGGCAAGTTGTCAACAACAAAGTTGCTATCATGGTTTGCAAATATTGGGACCATCTTTTCATTAGGTGATAGATCTATATCATTCATGACAAGACTTGAAAAACTCATAGAACTTGTTAAAAGTTCACAACCCTTCACCAAAAAAAATTCAAACAAAGGGGTTTTGGTGGGAGGTGAGAAAACAAAAGCTAATAAAGTCACAAAAAAAACCAAACAAAAGGGTTTTGGTAAAAGATGAAAAAATAGAAAAATGAGAGAAAGCTGGAAGGCCAAAGCATTGTGACAATTGATAGAGCTTGCAATTTGTTGCTCACAACCCCAATTTTGCCTTCCTTTTTGGTGTTCACAATTTTTAGAAACTTTTTCTTTCATGTAATTGCATCAAAGTTGAAGCAATAGGGCGACATAAGTCATAAGGTGAGAGCTTCAAAGCTCTCACAAACCCTAAACCCTAAAACATTACTATTGAAGGTGATGGTCTTGGAATGGAGGCAAAAAAAGACAAACAAAAAACATTTTTTTCCTTTTCGTGTAGGATTTATACTCTAGATTACTCTTACATATACATACATTCAAATCATAAACATTAACTTTATAATTTTTCATAATGGTAAGAGGATAGGATTGTGAATGTCTTGTTTTGTAAATGTGTTCAATTTGGTATATTATATTGTTTGTACATGTTTGTAATATTTTAATAGATCATAAAATTGTCTAATTTTTCCTCTACCATTGGACAACAATCTTTTGTGAAATTTGAACATGGAACAATCCATTTTTAAATGAAACACATGTGATGTCTTCATGAATGAAGTGTTAATGGAATATGAACCCTTATAAGAGATTTTTGAAGAAATCCAAGTCTTTGAATAGAATTAAACAAAAATTCAAAAAATGGTGCAAATAAAGTGAATTTGTTTTTACAAAAGTTGCATGTGGAAAGAAAATTTTGAAAAATAACAAAACTCCATTGTGTTGGGCATTTTATTATATCAACAATAACAAAGATGTTGATCTTATATCTCGTCAAGTCATGGTTTGTATCTTTTGTTATAATAATCCAATTTTAATTTCAAACCAAAAACTCAAGCATGAAAAGTTGTAATTTTATATAATACAACAAATGGGATAATTGTATTGAAAACACATGTGTTTACAAACCATTTTGTTCTTGCCAAAAATTTGAAGAAGAAATGACCAATCTTGTGAAAACAAATGAGGAGAATTAGTAAAAAAAAGGCCTAATATATATAGTAACCATATTTTCAAAAAAATTGTTGTGAAGGATCCTTTCAAGAAAGATGATGTGGAGCAAAAGCAATTTTTGGAGGATTTAGGGTTTCTAATTGTGAAAAAAATTTATCCTTGCAGTTTGTAAAGAATGTTTGGTTAATGCATTTTAGTATGCATTTGTGTCCAAGAATTATTTTACTTTCCAATAAATAACTTTCACAAGAAATGTTGCCTAAATTAATGGAAAAATAACCAAACAATTATTTGTCTTGCCAACCTTGGTAAAATGTGGTTCTGCAACTACAAGCTGGACATGTAGATGTCAAAAGGTGCACATGATATTTTTCCATTAATGATCAAATTTTTGGGGATTGATCAATAGCCAAAGCATGTTACCCTTGGGTTTTTTGAAATCACTAGTACCACTAAACAAACTTTGGCTAGAAATTTGATTGAGATGTTGGGCAAATGTGAATTGAAGAAAAAAATTGTTAGCTATGTGAGGATGAAGGGTCTAACTTAAATATTATGACTACAACATTAAAATCAATTGTAAGTTGTGAAGTATTGGGTTTGGGGATAGTTTCCAAGGAAATACTTTTGGGCATGCATTCTTTAAATCATGTCAATGTGCCACAACGTATGAAAAGTTTGCAAATACTTGAAATATGTGTCAAGTCTTCACAAGGGGATTTGCAAAAGTGTATCAATTAGCCCAAAAAATTAGGGGAGGGACAATAATAATGTAATTGGGCATGTGTGAATTTTAGTTTTTTTTCAAAGAAATTAAATACCCTAATGAAAACAAGGTATCTTTTTATTTTTCCTTAAAAACTTTTTTATTTGCATTTTAAAAAATTCTTAAACATAAAAAATAATCTAGCTTACTTTTTTGCCTTTGTAAATTTGCTAGTAAAATTATCTTTTTTCAAGAAGCTTTGTAGTTCAAAAAAACTATAATGTTTCATTGTAGCATGCATAATATCATGAAGATGACTACAAAGTGCCACTTCTTTTAACATGGCACATTTCCTAGATTATTGTTGATTTCTTTGGCCATGTTATATCTGCTTATGTTATAAACCAATTTAAGTGTCATTGGTTATTAGATGATGCATTAAATTTTGCAACATCTAAGAGTTTGAAATTCACAAATGAAATGAAAATTACAACTTCCTTTGTTAACCTAATGGATGAATATGTTGGTCTTGTTTTTAAAATAACATGTTTGGTTTCCACATTAGAAAAGAAGTTGGTTTTTGGATTATTTTATTTCCATTCAAAGGAAATATGAAAAAAAATCAAAATATGTTATTTTAATGTTGAACCCTAGATTTAACATTTTTCATTTAATGTCCTCACTTATTACCCTCATTCATTAGCCATTAGCAAGGGAAGGCCATTGTTGATGATTATGATACAAAGTCTTTATATCCCATGCTTGTAGAATGTCATCATCATTTGCACCCCTTAACTAAATTTGAAACTAATATTGTTAACCAAGAAGTTGATGAAATAGTAGTTTGGATATTTTTGAAATGACAATTAGCATTAGTGAACCAAGAAAGGAGCTTGTGAATATAAATCTTTTGATTTTCAAACAATATCAAGTTGATGTCAAAAACATCAAATGTCATTTTCAATGGTGGTAGAAACACAAAACCATGTTTATAATAATTGGATTCCTTACTCATCAAATCTTGGGGATTATTGAATCACAAATTGAAATGAAAATATTTTTTTTTTTAGTAGGAATGCTTACTATTCTAACAAGATGTCATTTGCAATTAAATAATTTAAGCAATTTGATTTTTGTGAGAAACAATTGGCCAAATTACCTTAAGGTTGGTTGTAAATCCCCTTTTAGGTTTATAAAACTAATTGCAATTGATGCAGAATTAGGAGTCTAGGTGTTGGAGGAGTAAAATGGTCGCCAAATGGTGTTGGATAATTATTAAATCGTCAAGAATATACACACAAGAACTATTCTTAATCCTTATGTTATTCAAACTAAACTTATAAATTCAAATTCAAAAGTTAACAAGATAAACTATCATCCATGTATTACAAATGAATAGGCATGACAAATGTTAATGCATTATTTCCTTATATAGGCTGAATGGAAATTACTAGTAATTAAAATAATTACTTAGCACCAAATTTGAACTAATTCAAATATTAACCAATCCTAATGTAATTCAAATTAACTACCTAGTGAACTTAGTTAGTAACTAATCAACTAGAACATTTATAAAAGTATTAGTTAACATTTATAAAAATTAAGACTAGTACATAGTTAATATGACCCCCTTTTTAATGTGGATTATGTCTTTGTATGAATGCTAAAAGATTAAAAATCATTAATTTTAATGATATTCATCCAATACTAGTTATTGGTTTTGTTTTTCCATCCAAGTGAATGTAGAAACTAAGATATTGTGAACATGATAATGTATAGAATTGTGCAAGTTATAATTTGCTATGTCTACAATTTGGAAGAGACTTGCAAACATTGGTTGGGGTGCACAAAACCAATGTTGGTATGTTTGAATATTTGTAAAACCTTGTGCATAAACATGTACTTATAGATTGTTTGATTTACACAATAATGGGTGTGAAAATCAACTACATCACTTGCCAATGTTGAACTTGAAGATATGACTACTTCTTGTGGTTTATTTATAAGTAATGTAAATGTGTATAAAACTATCATTGCTAGTGCCAAATTAAATGCAAAAAAATTTCTTTTTATGTAACAAGTACTTTGCAATTGTGTAACTTTTTATAAAAAAATGTTGACACTTGTTTATGCACCCTTGGCATATGTAATTGGTCGGGTGTGATCCTACATTGTTTTGGCAATAAACATCTTTGGTTTTGTGACCGGTTTAAAAATCAAAATTTTTTTTTTTCGATTATGTTTATAACTACTTGGCCACCAAAATTACTATGTAGTTACAAAGAACATCAAGATGCCATGTGGCATCATGGTTTTACGACTATAGTCAATATGAGAATTTATTCAATTTTTGGGTATATATATATATATATATATATTTGGAGTTTTTATTAATATATTTGAATGATTTAAAATTAAGAATTAAAAAAAAACTATTTACTTTTGCAACTAATAGTAACTAATAACAACTTTATTTTTAATGATGATGATGTGGCGTGCCATGTGTCAATAAGGTGTTATAACTACTAGTCAACTTAATGATTCATGACATTAATTTCAATAAAATTGCATTTATTGATTGGTCACAAGTGTTCATAACACCAAAACATGTGTTTCATGATTTGTCTTATGCAAGTATAATGTCCAACATGATTAAAGAAACAAAAAAAATGTCTTTAACAACTAGTAATCAACTTAATGACTCATAACAATAATTTCAATAAAATTGCATTTATTAATTGGTTAAAAATGTTCATAATGCCAAAACATGTTTTTTATGACTTGTTTTATATAGTTATAATGTCCAAGATGATTAAAGAAACGACTAAAAATGTTTTTAGTAACTAGTAGTTAACCTTATGATTCAATGAACTAACAAAAATGACTAAAAACATAATGACGATTGTTTAAAACCAATCATTTTATTAGCCAAATTTAGTTTAAATAACTTAATTCAGTTTATAATTTTATCATAATTTAGTTAGATTAAGCCATGTAATGATTCAATAATGGATTTTATTTGATTTTTTCTAAATTTAACCAAATATAACCTAAATATTCAAATTTAGTTGAATTTATCATTGTTTAACCATGATTAACATTAAAATTATGTTTAGTTTCATTTATGTTTGTTTAATGTGTAAAATATTATTTTAAATATAAATTATATTAACTTATCTATACATTGAAATTTTAAAACCATATTTAGCCCAAATAATTGTGTTTAAAGGTGTTTAACAATGTTTAAACATGTTTGGCCAAAATAATTGTGTTTAATTTCATTTATGTTATTTTAACCATGTTTAGACTAATTTAGTTTATGTTTAGCCTAGATTAGCCTAGTTTAGTTTAAGTCTATCCTATATTAATTTAGGTCTAACCTAGCTTAATATAACTTAGAGCCTAAGTAGTCTTAGCTAAGCTAGATTAAGTTAATTTACTTTTAGCATAGGGAGGCCTAGTTTAACCTAGGCTAGGCTTTTAGGTAGCTTAAGTAGACTAAATTCATCCTAAGTCAACTTAGAAAGGCCTAGGTTGGCAAGTAGTAAGTATGTTAACCTATGTCAACTTAAGGTGGCCCAATTTAATTTGAAGTTAAAAAATTTGATCTTTATAATTTCGTGTTTAATAAATTCAATATGAAAAAAAGTGGTATTGCTATGGATGAAAGATTGAACCCCAAAGTGGAGGTGAAGGGTTCAAGTCCTTGTTCTTGCAAATTAGGATACCTAGGCCATTTAACCTAAGTTTAGGTAACCTAGTTTATGCTACTTAGGCTAAAAGGCCAAATTTTGTTTTTAACTTAGGCCACTTAGCTTAGGCTAATTAGGCAAGGTTAAGTTGACTTTTGGTTAAGCTAGGTTGACTTTCGCTCATGTGTAATGATTCATAATTGAACATGTGTTTATACATTTTTAACACATGTCATCCATCTATCAAAACATATTTTGTAACTTTTAGTTGAGTAAAAACGATTAGGTTAACATGTGGCATGCACTTT
>Ga0116226_10005645_pt1 | contig 11176 bp, 8 predicted proteins | sample S1TSphfallax_FD_89692 | JGI IMG/M metagenome (GOLD analysis project Ga0116226, IMG submission 89692) | Host-associated microbial communities from peat moss isolated from Minnesota, USA - S1T2_Fa - Sphagnum fallax MG | ecosystem: Host-associated > Plants > Peat moss > Unclassified | place: USA... | reverse complement strand
TCGATACAATCCTTTATCTCTTGCTCAGGACCTGTAAACTCCGCACTGGTCGAACTCCTCACATTTTATCCTTGGCATGTTAGATCGTGAGCTTTGACGATGTCTAAGAGTGCAGGGAACCATTCCCCTAATTGTGATTCATCTGGTTTCGAATATTCGTCACGACATTATTCTCGGAGCTATTAGCCTCCTGGATCGCGGCGGCGATCTGCTCGCCCTGATAGCAGTTCGGTTCTGATGCCGACAAGCTCCGGGCTGAAATAACTAGAATTCAGGCGGCTCTAGCCAGGGAGTAACAACTAGGTGGCAATCAACCATATGACCGAGAGCTAGTGTCGCTGGCACCCCAGCTAGCAGCCTAGTCGTTATTGATCCGCATTTTGAAGTATTGAGCGATTGCCGGCTGTTGCCGACAACAGCTCGATAATGACGGTGATCCCTCGCTGTACCACTCGAATCAACAAGGGTGTAAATCGGCGCCGAAGTCGGCCCCTAGCAAGTCCCAGCCCAACTCATTGATTCTGATAGAAGAATCGATGTTTAACGGGGTCCCGCTCGGCGCCGATCGGGACCTGTCACCCAGGTTCGGACCAACAACTGTGTCTTTATCGCCCATGAACACATGATAGCCGCCGGTTTTTAATACGATGCAGACGCCGCTATCGCAGTCGGGTCGAAGGTGGATTCCGAAAGGACATCATAGCTCGTCGGGATATAATCCGGTGACTTATGGAAGTTCACATTTGCCACGACAAAATCGCCCGACTGCAAGTTGAAAACCTGCTGGCCGGCCACAGTTGTACCAATAATTTGGGCTTCGATCATATTGAATAGGGCGCTGGTGCGGATATGATTATCATCCGCATCAAATACATCGACGATGGATGCATGGAACGTATCTTCGTCAAAATAGAAGACTCGCCGTGGTAGAACATTTCGGTAACCATCATGGAGCCGTGCCTCAACAACCCATACACGGTGCAACTCCCATCGCAAAAAATCAGGATCTACAAATTTCGACGTGATCACTTCCGATGCTGAATGCTGCAAAATTCCGTTGTTGTTATACGGGATATAAAGTTCCTTTTTTCCTAGAAGCTTCCAGTCGTATTCGATAGGCGAGCCTAAAAACCCGATGGTTTCATCTGCGTTATACATGCCATCCACTAATGATGACGGCGTATCAAACTGAATATCCGGCGCCTCACGCACGCGCCCTTCGCCGAGCAGCAAAATCCATGTCTTATCTTGTATCTTCGCGGGGGTGTTGGACTGCCAATTCAGATATTCCTGCCCGATATCTATTGCAGGCCCGCTAACCTTCACGAGGTTCTTGAACCGCCACCCGTCAAAGGTTTCCAGACACCCGGCCGGGTCGTAATACGGCGTCCTCGTTAGAACCAGCCCTGAAGAAGCCAGGGCCATTATTCCTCCGCTGACCACATTCGTTTCGATATATTCTGTCTTTGAAAATGCCTCATATACGGAAAGATAATTCCAAATGAGCTGTGCGCCGCCACGAAACGCATCCGTCGTGTCGATCACAGGAAACGGTATCCCGCCATAACCACCTGTGAAACCATAAGCACCTCTTACCGGGTTTAACGCAGCAGTTTCGGCATTGCGTGCAATGTTGTCGTAGAGCTTTTGCGGCAGAGCGTGGCTGCGCCGCGACGGATAAACCTGGATGCTATAACCGAAATTCTGGATCAATGCGATGACGCCGGGCGCCAACTGCGGGGCATGTTGTTCGATATTCCCTGACTCGATCGAAAAGAGTGGCCTGTCACTGAAAATATAATCCGGAAGCTGGTCTGAACCTTTCCAAACAGCCGAACCCGGCGCATATCCCCCCGTCCATTCAGGAATGCTGCCATCCAGATTTCCCGAGCGCTCTCCGCCAAACGGCGTAAGTTTGGTATTCAGTAACTGCACATTTGATACAGATTCAGCGTTAACGCGGTGCATGCCCAATGCCAGCATGTTACCGGCGGCCAAGGTCCCGAAGGTGCGTCGCTTCATTTGGATTTCATCCTTAAAAAGTCATTGGCGCCAATTGATAACAGCGGATAATATCGCGTTTCACCGATTGCTTCCGGCGGCAGTTGAGGGTTGGCGCAGGTCATCCAGAATTTGACGCGCCAGCTTGAGGTCCGCCGTGTTGAACCCCTCCGTAAATCGATCATAGACTGGCGCAAGCAGGCGCAGGGCCTCATCGTTACGCCCCCTTGCGCGATAGAGCTGGGCAAGGCTGATCGCCACCCTCAACGCCCAGGATAATGCGGCTTGTTCTTCGGCCATTTCCAATGCGCGATAGAAGCAAGCTTCGGCGGCTGTAAAATCGGTACCCGGCATAGCCGCCATGATGTTACCCTTGATGCGCAGCATTTCCGGCATCATGAACCAATGATTTTGACTCGTGTTCAGCTCGGTCGCAGCGTCTATCAACGCAAAAGCATCCCGCAACCGCCCCTGGGCGAGAAGACCTTCCGAGAGATAGCAGATATAATGGTCGTTCCAGGCTGAAAGTGACCACAAATTAAGTGCATCCAGGCAATGCTGTATCATCGCACAGCCGTTTGCGATATCGCCATGCTGGATGCTGAGGTAACCTTTGAAGCCATTACCCAGCGCGCTGAAAAGTTTGATCGCCCATTTTTCGCCTTCGGCCACCAGCTCATCCGCACATTTTGCGGCAGCCGGAATATCGCCCACTAAGATAAAGGTGGTCGTCAAGATGCTGATCGCGATCATCAAGGCATCCTGTTGTCCCGTCGACCTTGCATGCGCTATAGCCCGATTCGTCATTTGCAAGCCTTGATCGGGAAACCCAAGACACCAAAGCGTACGGCTGCAACCGATAAGTGCGACGTTTTGGTCCCGGACATCGGAATAGGTTTCGTTCTTGTTCCCCGGCATATCCATCCGGCTCAACGCAGCCTCGTAGTGCTGACGTGCAAGGCGGTTATTGCCCAGGTTGTTATAAACATTACCGAGCATGGTATTCGCCTGTTCGGCTGCTTCGGGATTCTCGGTTTTTATCGCGACCGATAGCGCTTGTTGTGCGTATTTAAGCGCGCTGGAAAAATCGCATTTCGCGACATAATACAAATGTAGCTGGCTTAACATGCGCAGCTGGAAAGGCCAATCCTCCAGATTCTCGGCAATTTCGATGCTACGCTCGAAGGCCAGCCTTGTATCGTCCACAAATCCCAAAATATTCCGGAGGCAATAACTCAACAACATCTGTAGCAACATTTCGTGCTGAGATCCCGCCATCACGTCGTCCATCCCTGCGATCAGCCGCTCGGCCCGGGGTCGACTTTCTGCAAATAATCCTCGCTCGAAAAAGTAAAAGGAAGAGGCTGCGGTGAGCTTGATTGCGATGTTTTTATCAACTGAGGATAAAAGACTCCAATCCAATGCCGCGCGTATATTGGGTAGATGCGTTTCAAAAAACGCCGTGTCTTCGAAGTTGAGCGGAGCTGTTGGCGAGGGTCTCTGCTGGGCGATCAGATTCAGAAAATAGGCTGCGTGGCGTCGTAAGACGGCATCCTTTTCCGCTGTTTCCGAAAGTTTTTTAATTGCATAGCCCCGCGTGGTGTCCAGAAACCGGTAATTTGTCAATTTGCTCGAAATATCTGCAACCAGCAGCGATTTTGCGACCAGCTCGGAAATCGCATCAATAATCTGGTCTTCACTAAGATCGTCGCCCCCCGCAACATCATAAGCTCCGGCAAGCGTGAAATTCCCGACAAACACAGAAAGTCGGCGCAAGGTCAGGCGTTCGGATTCCGCCAAGAGGCCATAGCTCCAGTCGAGCGCCGCGCCCAATGTCTGGTGCCTCGGCAATGCCGTGCGCCGGCCGTTCGAAAACAGGCTGAGGGCTTCATCCAATAATGCGGCCGTACCCTGAACACCAAATGCATCAACGCGGCTTGCGGCCAGCTGGATCGCGAGCGGAATGCCATCGAGCCTGCGGCAAATTTCAGCCACGCTTGCAACATCCCTTTCGGCAAGCTGGAAGCGATCAGAACTTGTCTGCGCTCGGTCGACAAAGAGTTGGACGGCGGGAAATGTAAGCGCGCTTGTCACTTCCAGTTCCATCCCATCTGGTGGCGCCTCTAATGGAAGCAGACGATACACTTGTTCACCAAGAACGCGTAGAGGCTCCCGGCTCGTTGCAAGAATATGTACACCCGGCGCCGAGGTGAATAAACGTTCAGCGAGCGACGCTGCCGCCTCAATGACATGCTCGCAGCTATCAAGGACGAGTAAAAGCTGCTTATCCTGAAGGAAGGTGATCAGGCCTGGAAGCGGGTCCCCTGATATCGCGGGTTGCCTGAAGGCTGACACAAGGGCATCGATCACAAATCTGGCATCGGTGACAGGCGCGAGGTCGATAAAATGCACACCGTCCGCCAATTGCCCGCGCAATCGATGACCAACACATACTGCAACGGTTGTCTTACCGATCCCGCCGGTTCCAGTGATCGAAACAAAGCGAGATTTGATCAACTGGTGGCATATTGCTGCAACATCTTGTTCCCGGCCGATCACATTGTAAGGTTGTGCAGGCATCGCATCAGGCAACCTTGAGCTGCCTTCGTGCTTTGTGGGGGTATCCACTTCTTTCATATATGTTACCGGCGCGACAAAGCAGTAGCCGCGTCCTGTAACGTTTACGATATGGCGCCGATCTTCAGCCACGTCGCCCAGGACGCGCCGTAGGATGGAGAGCTGCGCCCGAAGGACGCTCTCTTCGACTGTAATGTTCGGCCAGACCAACGACATTAATTCGTTTTTGCTGACCACATCACCCGCGCGGCTCGTCAAAACAACCAATATGTCCAACGCTCGGCCGCCCAGGGCGACGGCAATACCGTTACGCTCCAGACGCCTCTGTGCTTTGAGCAGACGGAAGTCGCCAAATAAAATGATGTCTTTGGTTTCGTGCTCAGCTTTGAACATCGCTCATCCTACGAGAGGTCGCGCAGTGTTAAAGAGAAACTATGCCGAAATCGAAATCGAAAGCGCAAGAATAATTGCAACGGTCGACGAAAATTGCGTGAGAGATATTCACCCGGCGCGTGGCATCTACCCAGGTTTCGGCATCCAGTTTCTTGGACTGCGGCAGCAACGTCACCCTTTTATTTATATTCACTGTTGGTCGGAATGACGGACGGGATTTTTAACATGCCATTACGCATCTGGAATCATCCAATGCGGCATATCCCGCGACCACAGCATATCGAATCCCGCATGGCGGACAGAAGCAGCGGTCATGCCATTATCGGTCGAGAGAAGGCCATTGGGGATGCAATTTCTTGGATAACCGTCCGCAAAGGACAACCACTCTCACAGAATTGCGCATCTCTGCCGTCAATATATGCCATATTGCCCGTGCCTCATTGCCGTACAGGGAGAGAACGAGTTTGAACATCGAACAAAAGCGCGCCGCCTTGCGCTGGCCCCTGGCCGTGATTTTCTTCAGTGTCGGAATCATTCATCTGCATTGGACAAGCGTGTTCCTGCCCATCATGCCCGGCTGGGTGCCCTATCCGCGCGATATCATTCTCTTTACCGGCGGTTGCGAGTTGGCCGGGTCTGTCGGGCTTATTACGCGGCGGTTCCGCTATTTGGCCGGGGTCATGCTGGCGCTCTACGCGGTGTGCGTTTTCCCTGCCAATATCAAGCACGCGTTCAGCAATATTCCGGTGGACGGCGTGCATCTCAGCTGGTGGTATCATGGGCCGCGCCTTGCCTTTCAGCCCGTCATCGTGTGGTGGGCGCTGTTCGCAAGCGGGGTCGTGAACTGGCCGTTCGGCAAACCCGGCCAGGGCAACTGAATGGGTCAACGCCCTTATTGTATTTTCGTCATCCGCTGCTATTTCTCCCGCGCCGCGGCGAGCCGGCACGGGGAGCAGAATCATGCTGAAGGCGTTCAAATGCGGTGACGGCAAGCTGATTGACGTCGATGTCGCCACCCAGCCCGAAACCGCGCCCGACGCCATATGGTTCGATCTGCTTGAGCCCACAAAAGAAGATTACGCCTTCGTGACACGCGAGACCGGCCTCTCGCTGCCCGAAGAGGCGGATATCTTGGAAATCGAAAACTCCTCGCGCCTCGCGATCGATAGCGACGTGCTGACGGTCACCATGCCCCTCGTCTCGCGCGATGCCGAAGGGCTGCATGCCAGCGCCTGTGGCTTCGTGCTCTCACCCACCAGGCTGGTCACCATCCGCTTGGCGACGAACCCTGTTTTCGACCATTTCCTCGAACATCCGCACACCACAGGTGCCACACCATCCGCCGCGCTCTTCAGCAGCCTGCTGGAGGCGATGGTCGACCGGCAGGCCGATGTACTGGAAAACCTGCGCACGGGCCTCGACAAGCTTTCACATAATATCTTTCACCATCGCTTCGCGGGGTTGAAGGCGGATACGACCATTCGCGGCCGCAACACCGAGGCTGCCTTGCAGGAAACGCTGGTGACGCTGGGGCGCGATTACGACACCATTACGCTGCTCCGGGACAGCCAGCTTGGCATTGCGCGCATTGCCGCCTATGTCCGCATCTCGGCGGAATGGCTGCCGGCAACCGTAGTCTCGCGCCTGCATGCGCTGGAGAAGGATATCGCCTCGCTCAATGAATTCAGCACGCATCTCACCGACAAAGTGCAGTTCCTGCTGGATACCACGCTGGGGCTTATCAATATCGCGCAGAACAGCCTCATCAAGGTGCTCACCATCGTCTCCATCGTCGGCATTCCGCCGACACTCATCGCCGGGATTTACGGCATGAATTTCGTGAACATCCCTGAGCTTCACTGGACATACGGCTATGCCTATGCCTGGGCGCTGATGCTGCTTTCCGCCGTGCTGCCGCTGGGCTGGTTCCGCGCAAAGGGCTGGGTGTGAGCCCGTTTTACGCGCCCGAGGATGAGAGTGCAGCCACCGCCATTGCGGCGATCGGCGAGGAGCTGTCGCTGTTCGACGATTGGATGGACCGTTACCAGTATATCATCGAGCTCGGCCGCAAACTTCCTCCCTACCCTGCCGCCTGGCAGGATGAGGCGCATAAGGTGCAAGGCTGCCAGAGCCAGGTCTGGCTTGCGGCGGAGGCGGATGGTGACGTGCTGCGCTTTGCCGGCGCCTCGGACGCGGCCATCGTCTCCGGCCTCGTGGCGCTGGTGCTGCGGGTGTATTCAGGACGACCGCGCGAGGAGATTTTGGCCACATCGGGCAAGTTCCTGCACGATCTCGGGTTGATCGGCGCGCTTTCCACCAATCGCGGCAATGGCGTCGCGGCGATGGTCGAGCGGATTCAGGCGCTGGCGCGCTAGCCCGGCAGCAGCAGTTCGCCATCGGCACCGCGCGTGAGCGGGGCGTGCGCCCGTACCGCCGCCATGGTCAGCTTGCCATAGAGATGTGGAAACAGTGCGCCGCCGCGCGAGGGCTCCCAGCGCACCGCATCGCCCAGCGCGGCGAGATCGACGGCGGCCACCACCAGCCCCGTTTGCCCGGCGAAATGCTTCTCCACCGTCTCGGCAAGCTGGGCAGCGGTGGAAAGATGCACATAGCCATCCGCGATATCGACCGGCGCGCCGTGGAAATCACCCGCCAATAAAGCCTTGAATTCGGCGTCGCGAAGAATCTTATAGGCAACGGTCTCGGTCATCGGCGGGCTCCTCCTGGTGCCAGAAAAGCTGTTTTAGCTGCCGGCGCAACCCAAAGGCGGCAAGGTTATATTGTTGATTATCCTCATCAGGCCTCATCGAGACAGTCCCATGCAGCCTTGGCATGGCTTCGGCAAAATTCCCCCTAGCCAGCGGTGTTTAAAATAGTAAGCTGAACTTACCCTGCAGGAGCAACAGAAACATGTCCGCTACCGCCCGTCCGAGCAACGACCCGCTGATCCATCAATGGATGCCCTTCACCGCCAACCGGCAATTCCTGGAGCAGCCGCGCATCATCGCCCGGGCGGAAGGTGTCTATTATTTTAATACACGCGGCGAAAAACTGCTGGACGGCTCCTCCGGCCTTTACTGCATTCCGCTTGGCCATGGCCGCCGGGAAATCCGCGAGGCGGTGACCAAGCAGATGGAAGAGCTGGATTACGCGCCGCCCTTCCAATACGGCGTGCCCGCCGCCTTCCGGCTTGCCGCCGAAGTCGCGCAGATGGCCCCTGCCGGGCTCAACCGCATCCTGTTCTCCGGCTCCGGCTCAGAAGCCGTGGAGAGCGCGCTGAAAGTCGCCATCCAGTACCACCGCGTGCGCGGCGAAGGGGCCCGCCAGCGCTTCATCGGGCGCGAGCGCGGCTATCATGGCGTGAACTTCGGCGGCTGGTCCGTGGGCGGCATGGTGAACAACCGCAAGGCTTTCGGCCTGGGCCTGCCCGGTGTGGCACATATGCGCCATACCAAAATCCCCGAGAACCAGTTTGAGATGGGCGAAGGCACGCATGGCGCAAATCTCGCGGACGACCTGCAGCGCTTCGTCGATTTGCACGGCGCGGACACGATTGCAGCCTGCATCGTCGAGCCCATCGCCGGCTCCACGGGCATTCTGGTGCCGCCGAAAGGCTATCTGCAGCGCCTGCGCGATATCTGCACGAAGCACGGCATTCTGCTGATCTTCGATGAGGTCATCACCGGCTTTGGCCGCACCGGCCAGGCTTTCGCGGCGGATACGTTCGGTGTGACACCGGATATCATGACCATGGCCAAGGCCATCACCAATGGCAGCATTCCGATGGCGGCAATCGCCGTGCGGGAAGATATTCAGCAGACCATTCTCGACGCCGCCCCGCCGAACACGGTGGAGTTCTTCCACGGCTATACCTATTCCGCCCATCCGGTCGCCTGCGCGGCCGCCCTCGCCACGCTGAAAATCTACCGCGAGGAAGACACTTTCGGCCGCGTGCGCGAACTCACCCCGGCCTTCCTCGACCAGATCGCCGCATTCCGCGATCTGCCTTACGTGACCGATACGCGCGGCTTCGGCCTACTCGGCGCTGTAGACTTGGAACCGCAAGGCGCGCCCGGGGCGCGCGGGTTTAAAATATTGTGCAAGGCGTTCGAAGCCGGGCTCGTGCTCCGCGCGGCTGGAGATTCCATCGTGCTCGCCCCGCCTTTCGCGGCCACGGCGGATGAGATCTCGCAGATGATCGACATCATGCGCAAAGTCATCACCACCACCTAAGCTTTCGGAGCAGAAGAATGTATCAGGACGTATTGCTGCATATTGGCGGCAAGTGGAAACCGGCGGCCGATGGGCGGACGATCCCGGTGATCAACCCCGCTACGGAAGAAGCCATCGGCACCCTCCCCCATGCCGGCATCGCCGATCTCGACGAGGCGCTGGACCATGCAGCGAAGGGTTTTGCCGTATGGCGCAAAATGTCGGCCTATGAGCGCGGCAAGATTATGCGCAAAGCGGCGGATCTGGTGCGCGAGCGCGTCGAGAGCATCGCCCGGCTGATGACGCTGGAACAAGGCAAGCCGCTCGCGGAAGCGCGCACGGAAATTCTGGGCTCGGCGGATGTGATCGACTGGTTCGCCGAGGAAGGCCGCCGCGCCTATGGGCGGGTAATTCCCGCCCGCGCCGCCGGTGTATACCAACTTTCGGTGCGTGAACCGGTGGGCGTGGTCGCGGGCTTCACCCCGTGGAATTTCCCGATGAGTCAGGCCGTACGGAAAATCTCGGCGGCACTCGCCGCAGGCTGCACGTTCATCCTGAAAGGCCCGGAGGAAACCCCGGCGAGCTGCGCCGAGCTGGTGCGGGCCTATGTGGATGCGGGGATTCCGACCGGCGTGGTGCAGCTGGTCTTCGGCGTGCCTGCGGAAATTTCGGAATATCTCATTCCGCATCCGGTCGTCCGCAAAATCTCCTTCACCGGCTCCACGCCGGTCGGCAAGCATCTCGCGGCTCTGGCAGGCACGCATATGAAGCGCGTGACGATGGAGCTTGGCGGCCATGCCCCGGCCATCGTGTTCAATGATGCCGATCTGGACGCCGCTGCAAAAATCCTCGCCGCCAACAAGTTCCGCAATGCCGGGCAGGTTTGCGTGGCGCCCACGCGCTTTTTGGTGCAGGATGACGTGTTCGAGCCGTTCGTCGCGCGCTTTGTGCAACAGGCGGAGGCGATCAAGCTCGGCAATGGGTTGGAAGAGGGCACCACGATGGGCCCGCTGGCCAATAGCCGCCGCGTGGCGGCGATGGAGGCGCTGGTCGCCGATGCCGTGAAAAAGGGCGCCACCGTGCGCACCGGCGGCAAGCGTTCCGGCAATAAGGGCTATTTCTTCGAGCCGACGGTGCTGACCGATCTGGCCCCGGATTCCCGCGTGCTTAACGAGGAGCCGTTTGGTCCGCTCGCCTTGTTCCTGCCCTTCAGCAGCTTCGACGAGGCCATTACCGAAGCCAACCGGCTGCCTTACGGCCTCGCCGCCTATGCCTATACCCGCTCGGCCACAACCGCGACGGCGCTGGGTGCGGCGATTGAATCCGGCATGATCGGCATCAACCATCACGGTCTGGCGCTCCCCGAAACGCCGTTCGGCGGCGTGAAGGATAGCGGCTATGGCTCAGAGGGCGGCGCTGAAGGTCTGGAACCCTATGTGGTGACGAAGTTCATCAGCCAGGCGAGCGTTTAACGAACGATTGAGCGCTCATCCCGGCGTAAGCCGGGCATGAGCACCTTCCCCACCTGTCATTGCGAGCACAGCGAAGCAATGACGCCGTGAAATTGACGGCGGCATAAAAAAGGCCCTGCGGGTGATACCCGCAGGGCCTTTTCGTTGAGCCTTCCGCCTTTACCCTTGGCGTTCGACCATCAGCTGTTTCACCTTGGCGATCGCCTTGGCGGGGTTCAGGCCTTTCGGGCAGGTCTGCGTGCAGTTCATGATCGTGTGGCAGCGATAGAGCTTGAACGGATCTTCCAGCGCATCCAGCCGCTGGCCCGTATGCTCGTCGCGGGAATCCGCGATCCAGCGATAGGCGGCCATCAGCACGGCGGGGCCGAGATAGCGGTCGCCATTCCACCAATAGCTCGGGCAGGAGGTCGTGCAGCAGAAGCACAGAATGCATTCCCACAGCCCGTCGATTTCCGCGCGCTCTTCCTTGCTCTGCAGACGCTCGCCATCCGGCGGGGCCGAGGTTTCGCTCTGCAGCCAGG
>Ga0116226_10005644_pt1 | contig 11178 bp, 10 predicted proteins | sample S1TSphfallax_FD_89692 | JGI IMG/M metagenome (GOLD analysis project Ga0116226, IMG submission 89692) | Host-associated microbial communities from peat moss isolated from Minnesota, USA - S1T2_Fa - Sphagnum fallax MG | ecosystem: Host-associated > Plants > Peat moss > Unclassified | place: USA... | reverse complement strand
TCAGGATGACACGGTGGCGGCTTAGGATGACGCGGTGGCGGGTGACCGCTAGACGGAGAGTTCGGCTCCTGCGCGGCGGCGCGTCAAGTCGGTGACGTCGCTGAAGAGCGGTGAGGAGATGAGTAAGTCGGCGGTCGATCGATTGCACGCGATCGGGACGTTGTAGAGGACGGCGAGGCGCAAGAGGGCCTTTACATCGACGTCGTGCGGTTGCGTTGTGAGCGGATCCCAGAAGAAGACGATCGCGTCGAGTTTGTGCTCGACGAGCATCGCGCCGACTTGCGCATCGCCGCCCAGCGGGCCCGACAGGAGCAGATCGATCTTCAGCCCGGTGGCATCAGCGATCTTACCGCCGGTCGTGCCGGTCGCGACGATGTCGCATGCACGGAGCGTTCCGCGATTGAAGTGGGCCCACTCGGTCAGGTCTTCTTTGCGCGCGTCGTGGGCGATGAGCGCGACGCGCGGCGCGTGTCGGATGCTCTGCATGTCTGCATCCTAACCGCTTTCGCCGGGAGATGCGAGCGCAAACGTCAGCGCGCCGGGCGAAGGAAACTTCGGTCCCTCAGCTCCCTCGGTACGTCGCATAACTAAAGGGTGCGAGCAGCAACGGCACATGATACCGGTCGCGCGCCCCGTCGAGCACCACGCGCACGGTGATCTCATCGTAGAATGCCTGCGGACCCAGATACGGCGCAACGTGGAAGATGATTTCGTAGGTGCCGGGCTTGAGCTCTTTGCCGAGCGGCGTGTCGGTCCGCCCGTCGGAGTTGGTGGTGCGCTCGCCGAGCGCGGTGCGGCTCGTGCCATCGATCCGGGCGAGTGAAATGGAAATGCCCGCGGCCGGGATGCCGCGTGCCGTGTCCAGGATGTGGGTGGAGATGGTCGCGTTCATGGGCCGTGCGCTCCCGCGGCGATCCAGCTACCGAGCGCCGTGCGCTCGGCATCCGTAATGTTGGTCAGGTTGCCGATCGGCATCGCGTGCGAGTCGACGGCCATCGACTTGATGCGCGCGACGTTCGCTACGATGCGTGCCGGCGTATCGAGCATCACGCCCGCCGGCGCTGATGTATACCCAGCAAACGTGGGATGCTCCGCATGGCAAACGGCACAGCGCTGCGCGACGATCGGCGCGATCTCCGCATACCCGGCAGCGGGGCTTGCGCCCGCGACCGCCGCGGTGTGCGGCGCGAGCACGACGGCCGTTCCGACGATGAGCGCGGCGGCCGTCGCGAGCAGCGCGGGCACGTAGCGATGCTTGTGGGTGAACAGGTAGAATTGGCGCACGCAGACGGCGGCCAGCGCCAGCACCGCGAGCACGAGCCAGCCGTACGGGCTGCCGTACGTCATCGGAAAGTGGTTGCTGATCATGATGAAGAGCACCGGCAGCGTGAAGTAGGTGTTGTGCACCGACCGCGTCTTGCCGAGCCGGCCCGGGCGCGGATCGGGCGTCCCGCCAGCGCGCAGCGTTGCGACCATCTTGCGCTGGCCCGGGATGATTACGAAGAACACGTTGAGGACCATGATCGTGCCGACGATCGCGCCGACGTGCAGGTAGGCAGCGCGCGCCGAGAACGTATGGAAGAGCAGGTAGTCGGCGAGCAGCAAGAAGACGGCGACGCAAACCGCCAGCACGCGCGGCTGCTTCTCGAAGATCCGGCACAGCAGATCGTAGATCAGCCAGCCCGCGACGAGCGACCCGATGCTGATGCCGATCGCCGCCGGAACGGAGAGCGCCAAGACGCTCGGATCGATGAGATAGGTCGACGCGCCCACCCAGTAGACGATCGCCAAGAGCCCGATGCCCGAGAGCAGCGTCGAGTACGCCTCCCAATAAAACCAGTGTAGGTGATTCGAGAGCGGCTCGTCGCGCGGGCCGGTCAGGTATTTCTGGTTGTGGTAGAAGCCGCCGCCGTGTACGGCCCAGAGGTCGCCGGAGATCCCGCGCTCTTTTTCCTGGGCGCGCGCGGCCTCGAGGTTGTTGTCGAGCCAGACGAAGTAAAACGAGGCGCCGATCCACGCGATCCCGGCGGTGAAGTGGAACCACCGCACGAGCAGATTGAGCCAGTCGAAGACGTAGGAACTCATTCGCGCACCAGATCGGCGAGGCGCAGGCGCGCGATCTTGGCGATCTCGCCGAGCGCCGCGGCGATCTCCGCGGAACGTTCGTTGCGCACGCGAGTTTGCAAGCCCGCGATGATCGCCGCCTTCTTGTTCTCCCGCACGCAGATGACGAACGGAAAGTCGAAGCGCGCGCGATAGGCGGCGTTGAGTTCGGAGAACATCGCGATCTCTTCGGGCTCCAGGCGGTCGAGCCCGGCCGAGGCCTGCTCCGCGCGCGACGACGGCGTGAGCGTGCCGGCCAGGGCCGCGCGGCCAACGAGATCGGGATGCGCGGCGATCAGCGCCACGCGCGTCTCGAGCGGCGCCTCCGCAACCACCATGCACATCGCGCGGTGGAGGTCGTCGACGCTCGTGAACGGACGCCGGAGCGAGGCGCCGGCCGCAACCCAGGGCGATTCCTCGAAGATATGACCGAGCGTCGCGACGAAGCGCGCAGGGTCGGCGGCATTGAGGTCGGCGATGGTAACGGACGGCATGAGGAGGTCGGTATTTCCACGCTTCTGCTGCGCGATGCAGCGCTTTTGGCCACGTTCGATGATGCGGGTCGCGAACTCCCCGGTGCCTCGCTCTTCGCGCGCGACGGCGTCATCGAGGCGATCGGCCCGGCGTACGAACTCCCCGCGCACGCCGACCGCGTCATCGACGCGCGGAATCTGATCGTCCTGCCGGGCCTCGTCAACACGCACCATCACTTCTATCAGACGCTCACGCGCAGCGTCCCGGCGGCGCAAAACGTCAAACTCTTCGAGTGGCTTACCGCGCTCTATCCGATTTGGGCCCGGATGGACGGGGAGGCGATCCGCGTCTCCACGGCAACGGCCATCGCCGAGCTGATGCTCTCCGGCTGCACGACCGCAAGCGATCACACCTATCTCTGGCCCAACGGCGCAAAGGTCGACGATCAGATCGGCATCGCGCGCTCGATGGGGTTCCGCTTTCACGCCTCGCGTGGCTCGATGTCGATCGGGCAAAGCAAGGGCGGCTTGCCGCCGGATTCCGTGGTCGAAGACGAAGACGCGATTCTGGCCGATAGCGAACGCGTCGTCGCGGCGTACCACGATCCGGCGCGCTACGCGATGACGCGAATCGTGCTCGCGCCGTGCTCGCCGTTCTCGGTCTCCGATACGCTCATGCGCGAGAGCATCGCGCTCGCCCGCCGCCTCGGCGTGCACTCGCACACGCACCTTGCCGAGACGCTCGACGAAGAAGCGTACTGTCTGGAACGCTACGGGCTGCGCCCGGTCGAACTCGCCGAGGATCTCGGCTGGATGGGCCCCGACGTCTGGCACGCGCACATGGTCTGGCCATCGGCGGACGAGGTCACGCGGCTCGGCCGGACGCGCACGGGCGCAGCGCACTGTGCGACCTCGAACATGCGCCTGGGCTCCGGGATCGCGCCGGTGCGCGCGCTCATCGACGCCGGCGCGCGGATCGGCATCGGCGTCGACGGCTCGGCCTCGAACGACGGCTCGCATCTGCTCGCCGAGGCGCGCCAAGCGCTGTTTCTCTCGCGCGTCCACGATGCGCCGGCGGCCTTCACGGCACGCGAAATGCTGCGCGTCGCGACGCGCGGCGGCGCGGCGGTCCTCGGCCGCGACGACATCGGCTACCTTGCGCCGGGGATGGCGGCCGACTTCATCGGCCTGCGCACCGACACGCTCACGATGGCCGGCGCCGTCGTTCACGATCCGCTCGCCGCGGTCATGTTCACGCAGCCCGGTACGGTGGATCTGAGCGTGATCGCGGGCAGGGTCCGGGTCCAGCACGGCGCACTCGAAGGCATGGATCTCGAGCAGCTCATCCGCGATCAGAATCGCATCGCGCGCAGTCTGGTCGCCCAATGACGGAAGCCGAAACGCCGGTGGCCGCATGACGCAAGCACAAACGCTCGTCAAGACGCTCAATGCGATGGCGAAGGCCCCGCAGTTCAACTACTCCAAAGCGCGCGCCGCCGCGCGCAAAGACGGCAACGTCGATTGGCCCAAGACGAAGGCCCACAACGACGATTTCAACCCCGACGTCGATGGTTGCGAATCGTTCGTCATGCTCGATGGCAGTGTAGCCGAGTGGCTCTCCGGTTCGTTCACCTACGCCGCGCGTTGAGCGCCGCGCTCGCCGCAGCGCTCGACCCGCGGCACGAATACGATCGTCCCGGACTCCGGCCACTACATCGAAATCGACCAGCCCGCCACCGTCGTCGCGCAATCCGCCGCATTATCGCCGAGGCACGCGCGAGCCGCTAACGCATGAGTGCGGGGAGCGACCAGCACGACGGATGCGCGAGGAGCACGCGAAGAACACTCTCTTTAGGGATCCTCCGAAAATAGCGAAGACAAATCGAGGCTGAGGCCATCCGCGATCGGAACGGTGATCTTTTCCGAGAACGCTTGGGGTTCGCGATCAGGCTGGTAGATCGTTACCGATTCTGCTTGGGGATCGACAACGACGACCTGAAGCGTTCCATAAGCAAGATACAGGGCGATCTTCTCCTGTACGTCGCGCGACCGGTCGTCGGGCGAGAGGATCTCGACGGCGATGTCGGGCGCAATCGTTGGCTGCTCCGCAGCTTCCCGCGGCTGTTTTGGGAGTCGCTCGAACGAGAGATACGCGACGTCGGGAACGAGCGACGAGCTCGGCGCACCTTCGCGCTCGATGAAGTAGAATCGCCACTCCGTCCCGACTCGACCGCGCTCTTTTGCCCAAGCGCCCAGGATCGCGGTCAAGGCCGACTGTAGGCGAGCGTGCGTATACCGCGGGCTCACCTTTTGCCGCAGCTTCCCGCGATAGAGCTCGAGCGCAGGTTTGACTTCGGGAATTGCGAGATCGGTGATTGTCTGCATCGTTCGTCCCTCACGTGGCCCTTATCACGCGGTCACGCCGCGTAACAAGGGCACGGATCCGATTAGCGCGCGGGTTCCAAGAGCGCGCGCGCCTCGGCTGCTACCGATTCTTGTGCTTCGCCGATTGCGCGCAGCACACGTTCGGGCGTGAAGGGTAGATCCGAACACCACGCACCGGTCGCGTCGTGTATTGCGGCGGCGACGGCCGGCGCGAACGGGACGAGCGGCATCTCCGACATACCGCGCGCGCCATAGGGGCCGTTGGGGTCGGCGAGTTCCATGATGACGGGGTAGATTTCCGTCGGCACGTCGAGCGTCGTCGGCAGCAGGTAGCTGCTGAAGTGCGGCGTGAGCATCTTGCCGTCGCGGACGAGAAAGTTCTCGGTGAGCGCGTAGCCGACGGCTTGCGCGATGCAGCCTTCGATCTGGCCTTCGACTTGCTGTTTGTTGATCGCTCGGCCGACGTCGTGCACGCTGATCACGCGCAGTACGCGCACGAGACCGGTGTGCGTATCGACTTCGACATCGACCGCTTGCGCGGTGTAGCCGTAGCAGTAGTTCGGAATCCCGTCGCCGGTTTCGAGATCGATCGGGGTCGTCGCGGGCGGACGATACTGGATCGTTGCCTCGGCAGGGCGTTCACCGCGCTCGAAGGCGCGCTTCGCTGCTTGCGCGGCGTCGTGCACGGCGCGGCCGCCCATCAGCGTCATGCGCGACGCGGACGCGGAGCCGGCGTTCGGCGCGTCGGCCGTACTCTCGGCCGCGAGCGCAACCGCGTTCAGCGGGAGTTCGAGCATCTCCGCAACGATCTGGCGCATGATGAGATGCGATCCCTGGCCGACGTCCGCGGCGCCGCAGCGCACGAGCGCGCGTTCGATCCGCTCCGTGCCGATGATCTCAACCGTCGCCGTCGCCTGTTCGGGAAAACCGAAGGAATAGCCGACGTTCTTGATCCCCGCCGCGATGCCGATGCCGCGCTTGAAGCGGGCCTCGGGCTCGGGCCGCACGCTACCGGTGAAGCGCGTCTGCATCTCTTCGAGGCAGCGCTCGAAGACGGGCAGGATCGAGACGCCCTTGGGCAACGGATGGCCGGTGGCTTCGAGGTCGCCTTCGCGATAGAGATTCTTGCGGCGCACGTCGGCGGGGTCCATGCCGAGCGCGTGCGCGATGCGCGCGACCATCGACTCGGCGGCGAAGTGCGCTTGCGGCGTCCCGAAGCCGCGGAAGGCGCCGCTCGGCACGTTGTTCGTGTAGACGACGATCCCGTCGGTCGAGACGTTCGGGACTCGGTACGGGCCGGTCGCGAAGATGGTCGCGCACTTGAGCACTTCGATGCTGGTCGACGCGTAGGCGCCGCCGTCGGCGAGCGTGCGCGTTTGGATCGCGACGATCGTGCCGTCGCGCATCGCGCCCCACTTCGTCGTGATCTTGAACGGATGGCGCTTGTGATGGCCGATGATGGATTCGTCGCGCTTCCAAACGATCGCGACCGGCCGCTTGTGTTTCCACGCGGCGACCGTCAGCAAGGCCTGCACGTTGAGATCTTCGCGGCCGCCGAAGGCGCCGCCGATCTTCGGGTAACGCACGATGACATCGTCGTCGGTGAGGCCCACGATCTTCGCGAGTTGCTTACGGTCTTCGTGCAGCCACTGCCCCGCGCAGGCCACGACGAGTTTCCCGTCTTCCCAATACGCGATACCGGCGTCGGGCTGGAGGTAGGCATGTTCTTGCCACGAGGTCGTGAACGTCTCTTCGAGCACGAGATCGGCCGTGGCGAACGCGGCATCGACATCGCCCGTGCGAATCTTCTGATGTAAGAGAACGTTCGAGCGGCCGGCGTGCACCTGCGGTGCACCGGGCACCAGCGCCGCCTCCGCGTCGCCGACGATCGGTAAGTCTTCGTACGTCACCGCAACGAGCGCCGCGGCTTTGCGCGCCGTCGGCTCGTCGGTTGCGATCACGCACGCGACGCGGTCGCCGGAGAAGCGCACCACCTCCGAGCACAAGACTTCCTGATCCTCGGAGATCAGCCCGTAGCGGTTGTACGGCACGTCGCGCGCGGTGAGCACATCGACCACGCCGGGCAGCGCGAGCGCCGCGCTCGTATCGATCGCGACGATTCGAGCGTGTGCGCGGTGCGCGAACACGGTCGCGAGGCGCAGCATGCCGCCGTCGATCAAGTCGGCGGGATAGCGGGCCGTGCCGAGGACTTTATCGAGCGCGTCCGGGCGCGCGACCGAGGTGCCGATGAGCGTCATGCGGGCACGCCGTCCGGCAGCGGTTCGTGCGCTTCGACCGTTTGCGCGGCCGACTGCATCGCATCGAGAATCTTTTTATAGCCGGTGCAGCGGCAGATATTGCCGCTGATCGCGGCTTGGTGGTCGTCGAGTGCGGGCGAGCGGCGTTCGTCGAGCAACTTCGCGCCGGCCATGATCATGCCGGGGATGCAGAAGCCGCACTGCACGGCACCGTGATCGATATACGCTTGCTGCAGCGGGTGCAGGTCGCCGCCGTGCGCGAGGCCCTCGATCGTGACGATCGTCGAGCCGTGCGCCTGCGATGCCGGCACGAGACACGACATCACGGCCGCGCCGTCGAGCCAGACGGTGCACGCGCCGCACTCGCCCTCGCCGCAGCCTTCCTTCGCACCGGTCAGCCCGGCGTTCTCGCGCAACGCGTCGAGCAGATTCTTTCCTTGCGCGCCGGTCAGCGTGCGCGGGGTGCCGTTGATCGTGGCTTCGATCGTGCCGTCGAACGCAAGCGCCGCGGGCGCCGGCGCCGGGGTTTGCAAGAGCACGGGCGCATCCGGGTAGCCGTCGGCTTCGCGGCCGTCGGCGAGCCGTTCGAGGGCGTCGGCAACGAGCGCGCCGAGCGCGGTGATGCGGTAGTCGGCCGAACCGCGCAAATCGCCGATCGGCGCGGCGTCCGTGCCGGCGAGGATGCCGGCCTGGGTGCGCGTCGCAGCGTCGAGTTGCTTGCCGATCAGAAACGCCTCCGCGTTCGTCGCGCGCACGACCGTCGGCGCGAGGCAGCCGAGCGCGATGCGCGCGTCGGCGACGCTGCCGTCGTGCGCGAACGTCAGCACGAGCGCGATGTCGATCACCGAGATCGCCTGCGCGCGGCGCAAGCCCAACTTGAGGAAGATGCCGCGCCGGTCGCCACCGAGCGCCCGGAACCGGATTTCGCGCACCATCTCGTCGGGACGCAAGTCGGTTGCCCGAAAGCCGCGGTAGAAATCGCGCAACGGAAGGGTGCGTTCGCCCGTGTGGGAGGCTAGCGTCAGTTCGGCGTCGAGCGCGAGCAGCGGCGCGATCGTATCGTTGGCGGGCGAGGCGGTCACGAGATTTCCCGCGATCGTGCCGCGCGCGCGAATTTGCGGCGCGCCGACCTCGATACAGGCCTGCGCCAGCGGCAACGCCGCCGAACGCGCAAACGGCGCCGCGAGCAGGTCGTTGTGCGTCGCGAGCCCGCCAAGCGCAACGGTTTCCCCCGCGAGGCGAGCGTAGGCGAGCGTCCGCAGCGCCGAGAGATCGATCAGCGTCTCGGTCGGTTTCACGCCGCGCTGCAACTCGACGAGGACGTCCGTCCCGCCGGCGACCAGCCGGGCATTTCGGCCTTCGCGTGCTAGCGCCGCGAGCGCGTCCGCGAGGCTGAGCGGACGGATGACGTTACTCCACATGGTCGGTAATTCGCCGATTGCACGGAGGGCTCTTGCGCGCGGCGTCGGAATCGCGCTAGCCTTATGGCCCTTCCTCTGACAAGCTTGCCTTGAGCGTGTCGTATGGAGGGGAACAATCCGCATTTCGAGAGAGCATTTGGAGCACACGCAACTCGGCCCGCCACTCGCAAAGGATCTGACGCGCCTGGACGTCGTCCTCGAGGCGAATCGATGTCTGGACTGTTACGACGCGCCCTGTATCCGCGCGTGCCCGACCTCGATCGACATCCCGTCCTTCATCAAGAAGATCGCGACCGGCAACATGCTGGGCAGCGCGCGCACGATCATGGACGCAAACCCGCTCGGCGCCAGCTGCGCCCGGGTCTGCCCCACCGAAGAACTCTGTGAGGGCGCGTGCGTCTACCACCACGACGCGGAACCGATCCGGATCGGCGACCTGCAGCGCTACGCGACCGACTGGCTGCGTGAGAGCGGCCGGGCGCTCTTTGCACCGGGGCCGCCGAGCGGCAAGTCCGTGGCGATCGTCGGCGGCGGCCCAGCCGGACTTTCCGCGGCGCGCGAACTCGCGCGGGCCGGCCACGCGGTGACGATCTTCGAGCGTCACGCCGAAGCCGGCGGCCTCAATACCTACGGGATCGTGCCCTTCCGCTTACCGACGGACGTCGCGCTCTGGGAAGCCGATCAGGTGAAGGCGCTCGGCGTTACCGTGAACACCGGCGTCGAGATCGGCGCGGACGTGCCGGCGACGACGCTGCTCGCCGACTACGACGCCGTCATCCTCGCGATGGGGATGGGATCGGTGCCGAAGCTCGGCATCCCCGGCGAAGACTTGCCGGGCGTTTACGACGCGCTCGATCTGATCGAACGTGCGAAATTCGGCGAACGCGTGCCGATCGGCGCGCGCGTCGCGATCATCGGCGCGGGCAACACCGCGGTCGACGCGGCCACGGTCTCCGGCCGCCTCGGCGCCGAAGAAGTAACGATGTGGTATCGCCGCGGGGCCGAGTCGATGACGGCGTATCCGTTCGAGGTCGAGTTCGCGAAGAGCGAAGGCGTGGCGTTCCGCTTCTACCGCTTGCCGGTGCGTATCGAAGGCGACGGCCGCGCGCAGGCGCTCGTGGTGGCGCGCACCGAGATCGTCGACGGCGTGCCGCGCGTGATCCCCGGGACGGAAGAAACGATCCCGGTCGATGCGGTCGTGCGTGCGATCGGGCAGTCGAAGCTGGCCGCGCTCTACGACGCGTTCGGGGTCGTGCACGAACGCGGCATCGCCTCGGTCGATGCGGGCTTGCGTACGAGCAATCCGCAGGTGTATGCGGCGGGTGATTGTCTCTTCGGCGGCGGCGCGATCGATGCGATGGTCGTCTCCGCCGCGCAAGCCGGCAAAGACGTGGCGGCCTCGGTCGACCGCGCCTTCCGCGGCTTGGACTCATAAAGGAAGCGCGCTATGGCAAATCTCGCGATCGACTGTGCCGGCATCACGTCTCCCAATCCGTTTTGGCTCGCCTCCGCGCCGCCCGCGAACAGCGGCTATCAGGTGATGCGCGCGTTCAAGGCCGGCTGGGGCGGTGCCGTGTGGAAGACGCTCGGCGACCCGATCGTGAACGTCAGTTCGCGCTTCGCGGGCCTCAACTACAAGAATCTCAAGATGATCGGGATGAACAACATCGAGCTCATCACCGATCGTCCGCTCGACGTCAACTTGCGCGAGATCGAGGAGTGCAAGGCCGCCTATCCGGATCGCGCGATCATCGCATCGCTCATGATGGAGATGAATCGCGACCGCTGGCACGAGCTGGTGGAAACGGTGCAGGCCTCGGGCGTCGACGGCTTCGAGCTCAATTTCGGCTGTCCGCATGGGATGTCGGAGCGCGGGATGGGCGCGGCCGTCGGGCAGGATCCGGAGCTCGTGGAGATGTGTACGAAGTGGGTCGTCGAGGTCTCGAAGGTCCCCGTGATCGTGAAGCTCACGCCGAACATCACCGATATCCGTCAGACCGCGCGCGCGGCCAAACGCGCCGGCGCGCACGCGATCAGCATGATCAACACGATCAACAGCCTGATCGGTGTCGACATCGATAGCTGGGATCCGATTCCAAACGTCGACCACTTGGGCGCACACGGCGGCTACTGCGGCCCGGCCGTCAAGCCGATCGCGCTCAACATGGTCGCGGACTGCGCGCGCGATCCGCAGGTGCAACTGCCGATCAGCGGGATCGGCGGCATCGAGACCTGGCGCGACGCGGTCGAGTTCATGCTGATGGGCTCGAGCAGCGTTCAGGTGTGCACCGCCGTCATGCACCACGGCTTCAAGATCGTCGAAGACATGATCGACGGGCTCAACACCTACCTCGACGATCGCGGGCTCGACTCGGCGATGGATCTGGTCAGCAAGAGCGTGCAGAAATTCGTCAACTGGAACGACCTCAACCTGAACTACGCGGTCGTCGCGAGCATCGATCAGGACAAGTGCATCCACTGCAACAAGTGCTACATCGCGTGCGAAGACGCGGCGCAGCAGTGCATCGACCGGATCGT
>Ga0116226_10005643_pt1 | contig 11178 bp, 9 predicted proteins | sample S1TSphfallax_FD_89692 | JGI IMG/M metagenome (GOLD analysis project Ga0116226, IMG submission 89692) | Host-associated microbial communities from peat moss isolated from Minnesota, USA - S1T2_Fa - Sphagnum fallax MG | ecosystem: Host-associated > Plants > Peat moss > Unclassified | place: USA... | reverse complement strand
CGACCAAGGTTTCGTAGAAGCGGCGGCGGGCGGCCGTGTCGCGGAGGCGCTCCCCCGCGGCGCTGCGCAGTTCGCGCAACCACAGCGCGAGTTCGCCGAAGCGTTGCGGGATCAGCGCTTCGAGCCGCTCGCGAAGGCGGCGGGCGAGCACCGGCGACGCCCCCCCGGTCGAGATGGCGACCAGCACGGGGTCACGGTCGATGATCGCCGGCACGATGAAACGTGAGGCCACTTTGTCGTCCACGACGTTCACTGGAATGGCGCGGGAGTCGCACAGGCCGGCAATCCAGCGATTGATCGCACGTCGTGAGGTCGCGACGATGACCAGGCGGACGCCGTCGAGGTCCTCGGGTTGAAACTCTCGTTGGCGCAGAGTCAGCACACCTGCCTGCGCGCGGGCGGCGAGCGGCGCGATCACCTCGGGCGCGACGAGATCGATCAGTGCGCCCGTTCGCTCGAGCAGCGAAACCTTGCGCAATGCCACGTCGCCGGCGCCGACCACGAGGACGCGCAGGCCGCGCAGATCGAAGAAAACCGGGAAATAGGTCACGGCGTATCGCGCACTTCAGCGCGCTTGATCGGCGCTTCGGCGCCGCCCGCGATCGCGGCCGGGGGCGCCGCGGAGGCGAGTTTCGCGGGCGTGAGTTTACGCCGGGGGTGCAAGCCGCACTCGCGCGAATCCGCGCGCTCCCACCACCAGCGCCCCGAACGTTCATCGTCACCCGCTGCAACCGCGCGTGTACAGGGCGCGCAGCCGATGCTCGGAAAGCCGGCGTCATGCAAGCGGTTGTACGGGATGCTTCGCGCGCGGATGTAGTCCCAGATGTCCTGCTCGCTCCAATCGAGCAAGGGACTGATCTTGTGCAGACCGTAGGCCTCGTCCCATTCAACCGGCGCCGCGAGCGCGCGGCTCGCCGATTGCGTACGGCGTATGCCGGTGACCCAAGCCCGGTGTCCTGAAATCGCCCGCCGGAAAGGCTCGAGCTTGCGAATTCCACAGCAGGTGCGACGTTCCTCGAGGCCATCGCGGAAGCCGTTGATACCGTGTGCGGCCACCCACTCCTCGAGCGGCGCGGCCTCCGGATAGTAGACGCGCAAGGCCCGTCCGTAACGCTGTTGGATCTCGTCGATGAGATCGTAGGATTCCGGGAACAGGCGGCCTGTGTCGACCGTGAACATCTCGATCTCGGGCACGGCCCCCCAGATCATGTCCGTGAGCACCATGGACTCGGACCCCAAGCTGTTGGCGTAACAGACGCTGCCGTAGGCGGCGACGGCGGAACGCAGTTGCTCGATGCTGCGGTCGGCTAGATCGAGGCGGGCTCGCGACAGTGCGGACAAAATGGACCCACGAAGGTTGATGGCGAAAAGAGCGCGATTCTATGGGATCGCGCGGGGCTTGCGCGTAGAACTATAGCGCATGAGAACATGCCTATTCGTGCTATGAGCGCGGCGGGAGCGGTGGGGATAATGTGCGTTTGGCCAAAAGGTAGGCGAAACAAATCCATGCAGGTCGAGATCTCAGGCAATCGAGCCGGGCGCGCGCCATGAAGTTCCAACAATTGCGCTATCTGGTCGCCGTCCACGAAAACGGTTTGAACATAACCGCCGCGGCGCGGCAATTGCACACCTCACAGCCCGGCGTGAGCCGTCAACTCAAACTGCTCGAAGAAGAACTCGGCTTTCACCTGTTCGAACGCGAAGGCCGTGCCTTGACGCGCACGACCGCGGCCGGCGAGGAGATCATCGCGCGCGCCACGAGCATTCTGCGCGAGATGCAGAACATCCGCCGCACTTCGGCCGAGCTGCGCAAAGCCGATGGCGGCACGCTCTCGATCGCGACGACGCATACCCAGGCCCGCTACGTGTTGCCGGAAGTCATCCGCGCTTTCCGAGCGAAGTACCCGAAAGTCCGCCTGCACCTGCATCAAGGAACGTCCGAACAGATCGCGGAACTCGTCGCCCGGGACCGCGTCGACTTTGCGATCGCGACCGGGTCCGAGGAATTGTTTCCCCACTTGGTGCGCCTGCCGGTTTATCGCTGGCATCGCGCCGTCGTCGTGCCGCGCGGCCATCCGCTCGCCCAGACGTCGGGCAAGGGCGGCAAGTTGACGTTGAAGAAGCTCGCCGAATATCCGATCGTGACCTATGTCTTCAGCTTCTCGGGCCGCTCGTCCCTGCCGGCATTGTTCGAGACCGCGGGCCTGTCCTTGGACGTGGCTTTGACGGCGCGGGACTCCGATGTCATCAAGACTTATGTGCGCATCGGGCTCGGTGTCGGCATCCTCGCGAGCGTCGCGATCGATCCCTCGACCGATGCCGACCTGGTCGTGCTGGACGCGTCGCATCTGTTCGAAGGTCATACGACCTGGATCGGCTTCCGCCGCAGCGCGCTGCTGCGCGCCTACATGTACGAGTTCATCGAGCTGCTCGCGCCGCATCTCCCGCGTCGGCTCGTGCGGGAAACGGAGAAATTGGATACGCAGGAAGAGGTTGACCGGATTCTCGCCGACCTGGCCATCCCGGCGCGCGACGTACCTTGAGCGCACCACCGGCATTGCCGCTGAGGATGCCGACGGGCGCTGCACCGGGACGGAGCTCTGTCGTGGGGAAACCCCGGGAATCATCGGCAATTCTGTACTCCGTCGTGAAGGTGCAGAGAGGTCAGTCGCCATGCTTCTCGAAACTCTTCCAGGCTGGAGCCAAGGCATGCGGTGTCGACCAGTTCCAAGTCGTGTGCAGCGGCCGCAATGCGCGTCGCATGGACATTCAGGGCGGCGCCTGCGAGTTGATGCGCAAATCCCCTGAGGTCCGTAAGATTACCCAGACGAGCGGCCGCGTCGATCGCCGGACCCATCTCGTTGAGCGACGTCAGAAAGGCTGCGAGGATCTCGTGTACGAATTGCTCATCGGTGCCGCAGGTCTCGAAGAGAGCAGCGTGATCGAGAATGCTGCGATCGGAATGCGTGGCGGACTCCCGAACGACAGGGGAAGGCGGTGCAGCCAGTACACGCTGAAGGACTGCGAGCAGTCGCGCGGGGTCGATGGGCTTGGTGAGGTAGTCATTCATTCCTGCCGCAATGCAGCGCTCGCGATCGCCCGCCAGCGCATTTGCCGTCATGGCGACGATCGGCACCGCCGGATCGCGCACCCCGTTCGCGCCCTGGCGGATCCTGCGGGTGGCTTCATAGCCATCCATCTCCGGCATCTGGCAGTCCATGAGTACCACGTCAAATAGCCGCCGTTGTAACTCATCGAGCGCCTGCAGACCGTTCTCGGCCTGAGTGACTATGAGTCCCAAACGGCTCAGCTGTCGCTCGCCGAGTTTCTGGTTCACGGCATTGTCATCGACGAGCAGCACGCGTCGCCCTGCAATGCCGGTGGCGAGAATAGGCTTGGGTCGTGATGTCGGCGCACGCGCGCCGGAGAATTCCGCCAACATCCGATAGAGGACGTCCTCTTTGACCGGTTTGGTGACGATACGATCGAAGGCATGTCCGTCGGATCGGCTGATCGCCGACGTCAGGGAACTGAGGAGCACGAGCCGGCAATGTCGCTCGGGGTCGAGGCGGCGAATTTCCGTGCCCAACCATTCTCCGTCATGACCCGCCATTTGGTGGTCCAAGAAGGCGATCTGCGGCAGCGTGCCGGCCTCGCTCAATGCCGACCAGCAGAGCAGCGCTTCCTCCGCCGTTCCCGCGCAGATGCTTTCGACACCCGAGCGACGTAGTTGGGCGCCGAGTATGCGCAGGTTGACCGGATGGTCATCGACGAGCAGTGCCCGGATCGGTCCGCCCACGGGAAGATGCCGCACCGACCCGGCAGACGTACTGCATTCCAGGGCGACCTCGAAGCGAAACACCGAGCCCTGCCCTGCGATACTCTCCACCTGGATCTGACCTCCCATGAGTTCGATCAGTCGGCGGCAAATCGACAAGCCTAGGCCGGTCCCTCCATGCTTGCGGCTCGTCGAGGAGTCGGCCTGCGTAAATGGCGCGAACAGCCTGTCGATGCGGTCTCGTGGAATGCCGATGCCGCTGTCCGCCACCGAGACTGCGAGACCCGTGCGCCCGATCTGCGGCTCGGTCGGCCGGACGCTCAGCGTGATATCGCCGGAAGCGGTGAACTTGACGGCGTTGCTCATGAGATTCAGCAGAATCTGTCGCAGGCGGGTCGGATCGCCGCGATAGCACGTAGCGCAGGAAGGATCGACATCGACGAGGATCTCGAGGTGCTTTTCGCTCGCCTTGAGTGCGACCGCATCGACGGTGTCATCGATCATGCGGCGCAGTTCGAAGTCGATGCATTCGAGTTCGAGATGCCCCGCCTCGATCTTGGAAAAATCGAGAATGTCGTTGATGAGTCCGAGCAGGGACTCACCGCTCGAGCGTGCGATCTCCGCGTATTCACGCTGTTGCGGATTTAGAGCCGTATCCAAGAGCAGCCCCGTCATTCCGATCACACCATTCAATGGAGTGCGGATCTCATGGCTCATGTTGGCGAGGAAATCACCCTTGGCGAGGTTTGCCGTCTCAGCTGCCTCTTTCGCCTCGGTCAGTTCGATTGCGGCCAGGCGAGCCTCGGTGACGTCTTGGAACGCGCCGATCAAGCGCACGCCCCGGCCGGCGAGCGTCTGCGGCAAGCACATCGCCCGAACCCAGCGTCGGTTGCCCTTGGCCGTGACAAAGGGTACGACCAGGTCAAAGGGAGTTCCCTCCGTCACACTGGCCTGCACCGCTGCCGCAACCGTCTCGCGGGCGCCCGGCGGATAGAAGTCGAGCGCCTGCTCGAGACGTGGGGGCTCGGCCACCGCTAACTCATGGATGCGGTACACCATGTCCGACCACTCGGGAGCGCTCTTGCCGGGATCGAGTTCCCACCCTCCGACTCCGGCAAGTGCGCTGGTGGCGTCCAGCAGAGCCTTCTGCTCCAGGACGCGTTGTTCCGCATGTTTGCGATCCGTGATGTCGGTTGCGGTCACGTAGAAGCCCACGACCCGGTCACCTTCCCACTCGGGTACGTATTCGCGCTGCGTATGATAGAGCTGACCATGCGCGTCTCGGAGAGAGAGATCGAAGGTTTGGCGCTGCCCGGCGAGGGCGCCCGCGATCCGGTCTTTATTTTGCTCCCAGAAGGCATCTCCGTAGATTTCCGAGACCGACTTGCCCAGGATTTGATCCGGGGGACGCCCGAGCCTCTGCGCGAGGGCGCGATTGGTGAAACGACAAATGCCCTCGGTGTCCCAAAACGAGATCATCGAGGGAATCGTATCGGCGACCTTGAGCAGCCGTGCCTCGCTTGCGCCGGCGCGAGCTTGTTCGGCGGCGAGGCGAGTCCCTTGCAGCTTGAGCTCAGTGACATCGGACTCGATGACGATGAACGCGGTGACGCACCCCTTCTCGTCGCGGATCGGGCGACAGTCGATCGAACCCCAAAAGGTGTCGCCGCCGCGGCGGTAATGCAATAGTTCAACCTGAAAACCGTCGCCGGTTTGGATGCCCCTGGCGATGTCGGCCAGGGCCGCCGGATTCGTGTCGGGACCGGTGAGCAGGGTCTGAGCCGATTTACCCAGGACATCATGAGCCGAGAGCTCCGTCAGGCGCGTAAATGCGGGATTGGTCCATTCAATCAGCCCCTGCGGATCGGTGACCGCGACCGCGTTGGGACTCGCTTCCGCAAACGCGGCCAGGCGCACCCTCTCTTTGGCGGCAAGGTCGAGTGATGATCGCTCGGCCTGCAGGCGACGAATGATGGGTTCAAGGATCAACAACACGAAGACAGCCGTCGCAAGAATCATCAGTGCCGACCACGCAAGGACGCTTTGCTGTTGGGCGACGGTGTTTGCTCTCAAGCGGGCGGCAAATTGCCCCACCCAGGCATCAGCCAGCAGGATATAGCGGTCCGCCGCCGCCTCCAACCGGCTACGATCGCCGTCGAGGATCGCGGCGGCGTCTGCAGCCAGCAGCTTCCTGGCTGTTGCGACGACGGTTCGTTGCTGCCTCTCCAGTTGGCTAAAATCGCCACAAAGCGGGTCCGCCGGGCGACAAATTTCCATCAAGTAGTTTTTCACCGCCTGTTGCTGTTCGGACCACCCGGCCAGCTCCAGCTCGATTTCCGATGGCGGGAATTGGAGCGGGTCGTCGACCGACCGCAGCGCCCGGTGTACAGCTTGCACGCTCAGGTATCGTTGTCGTCCGGCCGCGTTGATCATGCCCGCATGGAGCGCATGCAGGCCGAGAAGATCGCGGACCTGCTCACCCGCCGCGAATAATCCGCAAACGAGGATCAGCAAGACGAGGCAGTATCCGATCCGCAGCCTGCTCCCCAGGCCACGAGCTGCCGGTGTCATCGTGGGCGTCATAGGGAAACAGTCCGGCGCGGCGATATTGCAACGAGATATCGACACGCCGGGGCGAATCTGCAGCCGATCCTCGCGATAATTCGTGAGAATGATTCGTCGCGCCGCAGATCCGCGCGGCGCGCTGACCACGGTGGACCGCCCGCTCGGCAGCCGGCGGATCTCTGCCGGACTAGCCGGCGCCCTCCAGACCGATGCGGCCGTAGCGGCGGTCGCGAGCCGCGAACTCGCGCAAGGCGCCGGCGAAAGCGCTCGCGTCGAAATCCGGCCAAAGAGTGTTCGAGAAGAACAACTCAGCGTAGGCGCATTCCCAGAGCAGGAAGTCGCTGAGGCGTTGCTCGCCGCCCGTGCGGATCAGCAGGTCGACTTCGGGCACGACGTCGACGGCGTGGTCGACCTCGGCCAGTGCTTGCGCGAACCGGCTTCTATCGACGTCCGGTTCGGCGCGCAACCTTCGGCAAGTCTCGAGCAGACTGTACTGCGCGGAATAGTCGACGGCGATACGCAGCACCATGCGCGAGCATTGCGCCGTGGCGCGCTCGCTGCGCTCGATCGACGCGAGCAGAGTCGGACTCAATCGATCACGGCGTCCAACGAAGTTGAGGCGGATCGACTGTTCGAGGCAGCGCTCCGTCTGGCTCAGCAGGTAGCGGCGCAGCAGAGAAAAGAGCGCGGCGACCTCCGCTTTCGGCCTCTGCCAGTTGGCCGCCGAAAACGCATAGAGACTCAGGATGTTGACGCCGTCCCGGGCGGCGGCTTCGACGATTTCATTGACCGTTTTGGCACCGGCACGGTGACCGGCGCTGCGTGGCAGGCCGCGACGCGACGCCCAGCGGCCGTTGCCGTCCATGATAATTGCGATGTGCATCTCAAAGAACTCTCTGCGACAAAGTTTAAGGGCAAAAAACGGCTCAGGCTTGACGCGTGGCCTTGATGACCGCCTCGACGTGATCGAGATAGCGGTTCAAAGCGGCCCGTCCGGCAACGGTCAGCCGATAGACGGTCTTGGGACGCCGGCCTTCGAACGACTTCGTGCACGTCAGGTACCGCGCCTCCTCCAATTTGCGGGCGTGCGCGCTCAAGTTTCCGTCGCTGACGTCGAACAGCGCCTTGAGCTCGGAGAACGTCAGCTCCTCGCGCACGGCAAGCGCGCTCATGATCCCGAGACGCACGCGCTCATAGACGAGCCGGTCGAATTTCGTCTCGTCGTGACGCTGACCCGCGCTCGGAACCGCGGCGAGCTTGTTGAGCTTCGGTGGCACCGCACTCGCGGGCAGCCGCGGGCTAGACTTGACGCCCATGATGCTCCAACACCGTTTGCCTCCGCTTGCTCACCGGTTCACAGTCTAGCGGCGATTGCTGTGCGTTGGCAAGTACTTTGCGTTCTAGAGCAAACTTGTCAGGCGTCGCCCCGGCATGCTCAGTTTGCCCGACCACGATCAAACCGGCATACTTTTGAGCCGATGACGCGCTACGTTTGACAAGGAGCGGCGATTGCATCCAGAGTCCACATCGCTGTTTCGCTCCAGCGGAAAACGCGGCTTCTCCGCGACCGTCGCCGACGACCCACGTCGCGTCGCGGCGCGCAAGCTCGAACAGGAGGTGGACGTCCGCTTCACGCCGGTCAGTTGCATAATTCACACGCATGAAGGCACCGTCCACGCAAAGCCGGGCGACGCGATCTTGCGGGGCATCGCCGACGAACAATGGCGGGTGTCGCGCGAGCGCTTCGCCGACAAGTACAGCCCGTTGCCGCCGACGCGAGACGGAGAATCGGGCCGCTACCTGGCCAAGCGCAATCAGGTGCTGGCGGTCCAGATGAGCGAGCCGTTCGAGGTCTTGCTCGCGGACGGCATCTCGAGACTCAAGGGTCGCGCCCGGGACTGGCTCGTCGATTACGGCGACGGCAGCCTCGGGATCGTCACGGCGGGAATTTTCGCGCTGACTTACGAAATCCTGGCCTGACCGGTTCATGGTGCTCCATCAGCAGATTCAGCGCGTGCTCCTGCTCGGAGTGCGCTTCGAAAAGCCCGCCCCCGTGCCGCCGCCGCGGGCGCCGGAACGCCTGGCGACGCTGATCGCGGCGATCGCCCCGGCGCATCGCGCTTTCGACGATCGCGCAGTTCATTACGGTCACCGCTATCGCAGCGGATTTTGGAGCATCTACCTGCTGAGTGCGCTCGCGGTGCTGTGCGCGATCCTGCCGCTGGCGCTCGGTTGGGACAATCGTGACAGCCACCTGCATCCTTATGCCGGATTATGGGCGGTCGCTGAAGTTTGCGTGATCGCCGGCGTGAGCACGATCTTCTGGCTCGGCCATCGACGCGACTGGCAGGGCCAATGGCTGCGCACGCGCACGACCGCGGAATTGACCTGGTATCTTCCGCTGCTCGCGCCGCTCGTCGACTTCCGACCCGGGGCCGAGGACAAGAATTGGTACACCCGTGTGTTCGACCCCGGCGAACACGTGGAGAGCGCCGATGAAGTCGCCACGCTGTGCGCCGAAAACGAATCCCTGGCGCGCGCCGCGCTCGAACATGCCTGGGCTGATCCGGCCTTCGTCGATTCCTATGCGCAGTGGACCATTGCCATCCTGCAGGAGCAGCGCAGCTACCACCTCGGCATCGCGCAGAAGCAGCATGCGCTGATGCACCGGGTGCACGGCCTGAACAGTTGGTTGTTCGGACTCACCGCCGTGGCCGCCTTGTCGCACCTGTTGGTGCATACCTTGTGGCTGTCGCTGGTCACGACATTCTTTCCGGCGCTCGGGGCTTCGCTGCATGGCGCGCTCGCGCAATCCGAGGCCTATCGCTTGAGCGTGACCTCGGAGCGCCTGGTGCGCGAATTGCAATCATCGGTCGAACGCATCCAACACGCCGTCGCCCAAAACCGCGGCGCGCACGGCGGGGCCGGCACGGCCGACGAGCGCGGCGCGGCCTCGAGCGTCGCCGGATCTGCGCGGGCGCACGCCACCGCGGTCAAGGTCTCGGTCGAGGATGCGCTCGCCCTGATACTCGAAGAACACCAGGATTGGCAGATGCTCGTGCGTCCGCATCACCTGCCGCTTGCATGAAGCCGCTTGCATGAAGCCGCCCGCATGAGCGTCCCGCCATGAGTCTGCTTGTGCGCGTCAACCTCGTGTTTCTCGCGCTGGCCGTTTGTCTGGGCGCCTTCGCGAGCTATGGCTGCCGGGCAATCCTGCAAGCCAACGCGCAGCGGGAGCTGCTCGGGGAGTCGGGCATGCTCTTGGACGGCGCCGTCGCGACGCGCAGCTATACCGCCAACGAGATCGAACCCCTGCTGCGCGAGCAGCTCAAGACGGATTTTCTGCCGCAGTCCATCCCGTTCTATGCCGCGACCCAGAACTTCCTGAAGCTGCACGAGAAGTTTCCGCAATATGCCTACAAAGAGGCGACGCTGAATCCCACGAATCCGCGCGACCGCGCCGCCGATTGGGAGGCTGACATCATTCAGCGCTTTCGCGGCGATGCGGACGTGCACGAGATTTCCGGAGTGCGCGACACACCGATGGGACCGTCGTTCTATCTGGCGCGGCCGATCCGCGTCGAACCTGAATGTCTGGCATGTCACAGCCGGCCCGCGAACGCACCGGCGACGCTGCTCGCTCGCTACGGCAGCGATAACGGCTTCGGCTGGCAGCCCAAGGAGATCGTGGGCGCACAAGTGGTATCGGTGCCCTATGCCCGCGCCGCAGACAACGTTGATCGCTCTCTCGGCGGCTTCATGCTGATCATCGGCGCAAGCCTCCTCACGTTCTGGCTCGCCGCCAACGTCCTGCTCCATATGCTGGTTTTGCGGCCGCTGCGCCACATCGCGACACTGGCCGACCGCTTGAGCGTCGGGGAGGAAAGCGCCGCAGAATTCCCGACGCGGGGCGCGCGCGAGATCCAAGCCCTGGGCGCCGCGTTCAACCGGCTGCGCAAAAGCCTGGCAAAGGCGATGCAGATGCTGGGGAGCTAGGCGTGGCGGGCGTCGTGTTCGTGAGCTATTCGCAGACCGACCGGACAACCGCATTCGAACTCGTGGAGGCGCTCGAAGCCCGGGGGCTGGCATGCTGGATTGCGCCGCGCGACATCACGCCCGCAGCCGAGTGGGCGGCCGAGATCATCGACGCAATTTCGGCGGCCAGCGTCATGGTGCTGGTATTTTCGCGGCACAGCAACCAGTCGCCCCAGGTCCGGCGCGAAGTCGAACGCGCCGTGCACAAGAGGTTGCCGGTGGTTGCGTTCCGGCTCGAGGACGTCATGCCGGAACGCAGTCTCGAGTATTTCTTGAGCTCGCAGCATTGGCTCGACGCTTTTCCGGCTGCGCGAGCCAGCTATCATGAGGCACTCATCCTGGCTTTGCGGCGCGCGCTCGAGCCGCGTGATCCGAGCGCGAGCGGGGTGCATGCCGCGCTCGGGACGGCGCTCTCGTCCGCGCCTGCCATGGCCGCGAGGCCACCCGCTCCGCCGGCGAGCGGCGCCGCGACCCCGCTTGCTGCGCCGGAGTTCAGCGCGGCGCAGTTGCGCGAACTGGAGCGGCGGCTTGCCCGACATCTCGGACCGATCGCGAAATTACTCGTTGCGCGCGCCGCCGCCCGCGCGACGGGATTCGAAGATCTGCGCCGCCTGCTGGCCGCCGAGCTTGAATCCGATCAGCAGCGCAGCGAATTCCTCAAGCCACAGCCGCACTGAAGCCTTTTTCCGCGATCCAGTCCTTGTTGAACAGCCGCGACTGATATTTCGCGCCGCCATCGCAGAGTATCGTCGCGATCGTATGACCGGGACCCAATTGCTTCGCGACTCGGACGGCACCGG
>Ga0116226_10005642_pt1 | contig 11178 bp, 13 predicted proteins | sample S1TSphfallax_FD_89692 | JGI IMG/M metagenome (GOLD analysis project Ga0116226, IMG submission 89692) | Host-associated microbial communities from peat moss isolated from Minnesota, USA - S1T2_Fa - Sphagnum fallax MG | ecosystem: Host-associated > Plants > Peat moss > Unclassified | place: USA... | reverse complement strand
CATAGTGAGGGTCATCAAGAAGCACATTTGTAATGCTACCTAAAGGATTCAACTCTACAAATTTATAAACATGCATTCTAGATGAATGTAGAGATTCCAAACAAGGAAGAATGGTTTAGAGTAGGTAATTTGCATCATTATGTTACTCATAGAATGTCTCAAAAAAATGGCACTAAAAAGAGGATTAAACAAACTCTTTTGAAATATATTGTCTATTAGCAAGGTATTCTCAAAGGTTGTATCAAGAAATTGAACAAAAAATTCTAGAAGGTTTTTATGGAAAATTGGCTTGTCTAGCTTGTTAGGCAAAAAATGATCATTTCTAAAGCAAAGTGACTAGTCCACTAACCTAAAGAATAGAAGGTAAACGCTAGTTTTCTCAATGATAATTTCCAAGTGCCTTGAAAAGTTTTTTTTCATTGTTGAGGACCATATGTACCCATAATTTTTTTCACACAAATGGACATGAATTCCTTCAAGCCAAGCCTTAGAACCACTGGAAGTGTTCTAATTTGACCCTCACATGTAGCAACAAGAACACCATTCAGGTCAAAAATCAAATGATAGTCATTCATTTATAATGAAGGACATTTTTTTTTGCGAGGTTTGTATAGGAAAATGAAAAGTTGTTATCATTTCTTACACATTAACCTTGGAAAAACCTAAAATGGCTATGTCGTCTTAGCAATTAACATTCACCGAACTCAAAATCCTTGGAATCTCTTACAAAACAAGTTCCAAATTAAGAGCCTCATTCACAAAATCAAAAAAAATTATGGTTTTTTGACACCTATAATTGGAAAAAGCAAAAGTCTTTGCACTTTCTTGCAAAATGTCAAGCTCCATAAGTGGAAAAACCAAAAGAGGGCCCACATCATGCCAACCTTCCATGCCATTAGCTACAACCAATCGTGTTTCAACTTCAGGGCAAAAGGATGTCGATACATCAAAAGGCCTCAACTTCGAGTGGTCCATTAGTTTACGACAATAATATCCCCCCTTTACATCATTTAGTGCTCCATCTTCAACATTGGGTTCATTAAAGTAAGCATCAACTAATTCCATTGAAACATAAAAAGTGAATACAAAATGTACATTAACTAATGGTTCAACTTACGTTTCCATTGTCACGACCTTAGCCTTGGGTTCATGATCAAGGCAAGGGCATGGAAAAATGCAGGCCGAAGATGCAACGTGCGAGTCACATTCACACTCTTAAGAGTGCAAGGGAGTGTGAAGGAATGAGCCCACACACCCGCAAATGGACTCCCATTTTGGGAGTTGGAATATCGATGGATTCCCGAATTTTAAAAGAGTGATTTGAGGGGTCAAAACTCATTGGATTGAAAAGTTCCTTATACTATTATAAAGTTCTTAAGATGTAGATGTTTAAATTGGACTTGCATGATCCATGTGAGTGTTTACAACACAAGTTATAGCCGAAAGAAGGGTTAGGAGTCAAAGTGTCAATTTGACTCCTGACCACTAAAAGTCAGGAATCACCCTGAATTACATGCTTTTAGGTGGCGTGTCACATATCACTAAAAAGCTCTCGATGAGGGTTACAATTTTGCTTTAGACCTCACTTCAATAAGAGGTTTGCATAAGACATTATGGGCCTCCAAAGTGTCAAGAGTCTTAATTTATGGAATTTTGGGACTCCCGAGTGACTTGGGAATCCCAAGAAAACGACATTTAGGTGCAACCCCCATGGCTAGTCATAGAAAATAATGTAAAGGGGAAGGTGGTGGCTTCTTTCAAATCCAGGCCGTGGTGAGTTTTATGAATTCGTGTACGTTTGTGGTTTGTTCATGCACCAAAAGTGCTACAACTATGCACTAACTAACTTGTTGTTTAGTTTATGCAGGTCCATATGAATAATTGACCCACTTATCATTCATCCTAGTCCCCGTCCCATAGCTCTAACATACCCTTCTTACCCTCAAAGTGTTTACGAACTAGGGAGCGTACCCCAACTCCTTTTTTATTTTGTTATTTTCACTTTCAAATTCGCATTTGAATTTTTCAAGGAATTTGGGGGTGCATCATCCATCATATCAATCACAAAGGAAAGAATCCATAGAGGAATAGAACCCACCTTCAATTGTATTATCCTTCCACCCAGATTGTCAAAAGAAAAAATCAACACCCTTTCCACATGTTAGGCACAAATTTATACCCCAAAAAAATGATGTATTAGCAATATAATATAAACACTATTAAATTCAACAAAATGATCATTTCATTAACAAATATCTAGTGCACCCAAGTGATCATTGAAAGAACAATATTTAACATCAGTAACAAAACGTTCAACAAATACACGATTCAAAAATAATCTCCTAATGGTTGCCAAGCGATCATAGGAATCCAAATTGCCAAAAGGCCATTGGGTGATGGTTTGTCTGTCCATCACTTAATGATTGTGTTTATGTTGATAACTGAATGGTCATTAGGCCATTATTTGTTCAGTTAGTAGCCACTAGGCAATCGACAAAAAACTAGTCATTTGGATACTGTCAAGTAATCAATAGAGAAACAATATCCTAGTGGATGTCAAGTTATCAACAGAGAGAGGATCGCTTGGTGGTCGTTAGGCAATTCCCAAAAAAGCCATCCCCTGGTAGTTGTTAAATGATTAATTCACAAAATATCTTTTAATGATTATTAGGTGATAAACATAGAAACAAATGATTGAAGACTTTAAATTAAATGCAATGAAAAGAATATATAGAAAGGTATCCTATAATAAAACTAGACATTTTAATAAAGTTGTTTCGCAAGTTTATAAAATCATTAAATGACCATGGGAATGTACAAGGCATCAAAATGATTAGAACCTATTGAAATTAATCAATCATTTGTTTTTTCTATTGAATCCTATACTCAACATACAAAATTGTAAGGACTCAAAAGAACTAAGGGAAGGTCAACACGTTGCAATTCCTCATTAACTTTTTTGTTATCCTCATCTAAAGCGACAACGTCATTTGGCCTAGATGAAGAAGTTATTGACGTATTAACAAAGTTGATCTGCACATGGTAGTTAGTAGGTTCTTGAAGGACTTGTGGTTACAAATGCAGACAATGATTTTAAACATGGCCCTCATGTTCAAGAGCCATAGAAGAAACGATTATTAATCAAGGCCCTTCCAAATTGTCAGAACGTTTTTCATGCTATGAGTCATATATATGATGGCGATGGTCCTTGTTGTGTCATCCATAAAAAATGATGTGCAAGATTCCTTATCAATAACATCCAACAAACCCACCATGTTCTCAATTCTGTCATACTTGTAATGAATGTCCAACAAAATTACTCATACTCCATTATCCTCCAGAGTTCCATTTTGGATCCATTTCTCCAGAGCCCGCTTAAATCTACAAGTGAGGCCTCGTTTAAGGGGTTAAACCCTAGTTTAAAAAAATAAATAAATCATCATTCAACTCTAAATCCAAAACTGGGGAAAACATCTTGTCAAGCTTGTGCTTTTCCTTTAATGTGTGGCATTCATCGTTTGAATATGGCATCTAATTATTGGTTGTTGGCTTTGGTATGTCCAAAATGAATCATAATTTTGTTATGGATCATAACCTTTGGCTTAGGCATCCGTGTGAACTCGTACATGGATTTAAGGTTAGGCCTCCCTCCCTTTGTTGGATGCTTTCTTACTAGTATTGTTTTTGAAATCAACACCTTGGCCAACTTCTCAAGTTGTTTTTCCTTGAGGTTTGTTTAACAACCAAAAGCAGATTTTCAATTGGTTTGGTAGATGTGCTGACACATCTCTAGACCCATCAAGAATGTTGCACCTCTCCCATTCAAGGAGGACACTCTACCATAGTTGGAAGATTACATCTGTCAACAGAAGGATATTCATGCACTTATTTGTTGATTCTACATTCACAACAGGCTTGAGTGTTTCTTCAAAAAAATTCAACACATTTCACAACAACAACAAAACTTAGAAATATGATTAAAAACATACAATATCACAACTTTGTATGGAAATTAATCATCTAGTATTGATACCTTGTATTCATTAGTATGTCAAAGAGATGCATCCAAATTTGAACGAGGCTTCTAATATGCATGCCATATCTTTCGTGCATGTGCAAGATTTTCCTGTATGAAGGCTTTGTGGTCAAGTCACAATCCTTGTTGTTTAATATTTTGGAAAATTTGCAAATTTTCACAAAGTATATGTCCCATATTGTAATAATTTGGAAAGTTTTATAAATCTTTTGAACCTGGGGTGTTGTATTAGGGTCATCTACAAGTTCTTATTAAATCAAAAAATGAGATTCCGCTTTCAAGTTTTTTATTTGGAATTATCATTGTACACCGTAAAACATACCATACAAGGAATTAGGGATGTAACCAACACACCTTCATAGCAGCAATTATGTGTTGCCAGCCAATAATCAAAAATTGATTATCCTGAATATCCTCCCACTTCTTCAACTTCTAACGAGTGACATGGTTGGCATTTTACAAGTCTTCAAGGATCGCAAAAATGGGCACTTTGGTGTCAAACCTATTATATTGTGTGATTCTTTTTTTTTATCCTTGTGGAAATCTGAAAGTGGACAATAAACAATGTTGGGAGCTGTTCTTTTGAAATTATGAACATCAATGGAAACACCTAGAAGCGAGTCATTTCCAAAAGGAAAGCAACCTAAAAACTCATTACCCAACATGTTGTCGATGAGTCGGCACTTTGCCACATTGAATCCTTTATCTTCTTTCCCAAAAACTAGTTTTTTCAAGATCTTTTGTTTCTTTTCAACTTTTGTTCTCTCCATTTTTTGTTTTTTTGTTAGGTAAGGGCCACCGGATCCTCAAAGTTTGTGAATGCATGGTTTGAGCCCCTTTGAAACTCCTTTTGCGATTCATCCTATTTAATCTTCAAGAGTTCAATGAACTAAAAAACATATTTCAAATGGAAAGATGAACACGATAATGAACTTTATTGTCTTATGGCAATATATAAACATCATTCTCTCAAAAAGATGGCTAAAATGTTTTATACAAGTAATGTCCATCCAATGTTAAATACACAAAAAAAACATGATCAACTTAAAAGGCTTTGAAACTCACAAAAAATATAAAGAAAAACAAAGTTACAAAAAGAATTGAAGCACATAACTAATCAAACATCTTACATTATTACCAATAAGAAAAATTGTGCTAATGAAACATTAATTTCAAATAGTGATATGCGTGATTTTTCCACAATTAGTAAAGTGGACTCCACAATTTTTAAAAATTCATTGAAAAAAATTACTAAAAAAATATGTATGCATACTTATTTAAAATTTGAAATAAAACATGTCATTGAATATAAAGATAAATTAAAATATTTTCCAATATATGAATGTGTGGCTTATGAAAGGTTATGGTTTAGATCACAAACATTTCATCTCACAAAAACAAGAGCTCAACATAAATATGTACCATGTTTAGAAACAACAAAGTTTGAATTATTAGGTGAATTGTTTGTGTCTTACTTGTATAAAATTGGTTAATGTTAATAAAGAACCTAAATATCTAGTCCCTAATAACATTTCAATGAATTCAATCATTTTTCAATATTAGATTTGCATGAATTGGAACAAAGATTAATAGCTCAATGACAAGCATTCACACAAATTTGGCAAGTTGAAGGGTATGGTCAATACAAAATTTGAGGTAGTATTATAAATGCACTAACCAATGTAAATATAACACAATGCATATTACCACGCATGCCAAATGATGAAGCCACAATTGGTATTATGTTGAAATGTAGATTAAAATATAAATCACCATATCTATCAGGAAACATTAGAGCCAAACCAAGTGATGTTAACTTTGAAAACTTTCATGAAAATCCATTATATATATATGCAAATTTTTCAATGAGGCCTATGTGGGAAGACATGCTCAACATTGTTAAATATCAACAAATTAAAAATAATCTTAAAACTTCCCAAGACACAAAAATGGACATTGAACAAGATCCTTAAATTTTTTTTGAAGAAATACTTCAAAATGTCACCATGGATAGTTTAATGCATATTTTTTCATCAACTAACCAAATTATGAGTGATGAAAACGTTATTACATTGACCTTTAGTTAGGATTATAAACCACTTGGACTTTTTCAAGATCCAAATAACAAATAATGTAATTATCTCATTTTATTTTTGGAATGCCTAGGAAACCTTCAAATTTGGCAAAATTTTGATGTCAAGATATTGCTCAATTGGAGTTGATGCATATAAAAAATTGCATGTTATTACGACCATCATATGGTTGCATTTCATAAACTTTAAAACAAATTTTTTTATATTTGGTAAAATGAATGATTTTTATTTTGTAAGAAAATTTCAAAATAGAGGAAGTGAACATGATCATGGTATCATGGATAAAAGATGTTTTGATTTATGGAGTAGATAATAATGAAACCATTGAACAATTTGTCGACAAATATGTAACATTGAACAATTCATACATTTGTAAGATTCACAAATGCATTAACATAAATGAACTTGTAGGAAGAAAAAACAAGCAATTTGACAATTCCATTATCCATTGCAACTGATGCCTTGCACAAAAATATTAAAACCATTAAAATAAACTATAACATCTTTTGAAATAAAAAAAGGTTGTAAAACATTACAAATAGAATCTTTGAAACCCTTAACAATATGGAAATGGGAGTCAATATCTCATTTGAAAATCTCATTTGAAGATTTTCTTTTGATGTTGAATTTATATATGTCAATCTATATGACTCACTATGCAACAAATTGACAAAGCCCACCCTTTTCTTGAAGAGAAAAATGAAAGACATTAGAACAAATGTTTATGCTATAAAAGTTGCACCACTATTGGAAGCCAACCCTAACACACAATTTATTCTTGACCCACCATATGTTGCAACAAGTCATTACACATCATATCTAACAAAAATTGATAAATCTATCATGAATGAATTCAAACCATCATTAAAAAAATGTGAAGATGAAAATATTGATGCAAATTTAAGGATCAAGAAATTAAATAATGCTTTTCTAAATGTGTAACAAATGTTTGCCAAATTAGCAACTTATATCATTTTAACATTACTTCTTTATCATGCTTTTAGATCATTTTCATTTAAAAATACATCACTTCAACCTGAACGTGCATTTTTGTTCAAATCGACTAAATTTTTGAATGAACTACCCTTAAATTCCATTGACATCAAAGCACAATCACCAATTGATAAATATATGTAACATCATGAAATTATATTTTTTAAAACTTTAAGTGAGTTTGTAGTAAATTATAATTCAAATGAAAAGGATTTAAAAAAATGGTGAGTTTTTTTAGTAATTTGATATGTGAATTACAATAAACATCGAGATCTCGAAAATTATTATTAAGAACAATTGTTGTTCCATCCCTTTACAACCTAAGAAGAATCACAACTTGGAAAACATAAGTCATGGCATGATGCATATCTCGCTTATGAAAATTCAATAAATCATGTACATCAAAATTTATTTTTAAATTCCAAAAACAAACACAAGGGTTACAAAATTGGGATGACCTTGAATTACATGCACATGAAATGGCACAAATAAGTAATAAAAATATTTGGATAGATAAATTTGATAATGTTGAAGAAATTATAAATCCATTGAATCCCATCACCAACTATACTAAAATTGAACATTATGATATTAGATGTGAATTTCGCATAAAAATTCAATGTTCTTTATCAACTATTCCATGTGCAATGCAAAAAAAAAAAGAATTGATTCCAAATGCATAATTTTATTCCCAACTTCGTAAATTGAACAAGGAACAACATGCAATTTATGATGACTATATGTACAGAAAAATAATGTATCCTAATCAACCAGTTCATTTATTCCTGACATGAAGAGCAAGTATTGGTAAAACATTCACATTCCTTCTCATACAAGGCTTGTTAAAACATCATAACAAACAACTTTGCTTTGATCCTTTGAAGCAAAAAAAATCTTAATGGTGTATATAGGCAAAACAACATTCAATGTTGATGGCATTACTATCCACTTTGGATTTAGCCTTCCACAAAATTGTAAACATTTGTAATCTTTATCACTAGAAAGGCCTAATTTTTTTTATCAAAAATTTATGATCAATTATAACTTTTGGTGTTGGACAAAGTTTCCCTTATAGGTAATAGGATATTTTCTTCTATCAATCTTTGCCTTAGATCCATTAAGCACGCACATAATCTTTGTTTTTGGGAATATGGATGTCATAATAACAAGTGATTTGTATCAAGCACCGTCGGTTCAAGATAAATGGGTGTTCCAAAGAACGTTAGATAACATTGATGCCCTAAGGATTAAATTTTGGTTAAATTGTTTTTGTTGTTTTGAACTCTTTCAAGTTATGCATCAAAGTGATGAACAATTTATTGAAATCCTCAATAGATTTCAAAATGCAACCCACAATCCTATAGACATTACCTTCCTTAATAACATATGTTTACACCAGCCTCCAAATGAATTAGATTTCCTTTCTATGTACTAGATACAAATAAATCAACAAGAGAATGTAATAATTTTGTTTTTGAAAATACAAAAGGACAAGAATATGTTTTTGATGTTAATGACCAACACCATGACACATGCCCCGAACATTTCAAATTAAAAAATGACCCATCACAAATAGATGGTCTACAAATCAAAATATGTAACTAGGAACCAAAAAGGGCGTTAGATGTTAAACATAATTAGTCAAAATCAAACATTTTATTTTATTACCATAGTAATCATGGCAAGTTAGTCCTCTCTCCCTCATATGGATATTAAGAATTTAGAATAAAAAATCATTTGATCCAATTTTAAGTTTTGGGTTTAATTTAGGACATTTGAAAATGTACATCTATTGCGTCAAATGGGGTGAATTTTGCAAAGGACTATCAAAAGGACTCATATAATAAAATAATTTTCATTGAAAAAAATATAGATTATAAAAACATATTATTAACGTTCAAAAAACATTCATACTTTTAAAAATGTGGAATTTTAAAACTTTAAAAATTCAAAGAATGTTTCAAAATTCCAAACCTTTAAGAGCTTTTTACCACATATAAATGGGTTATAATGTACATGATGTATGAAAAATAATAATAAATTAGAATATAATAAAACCAAAGAATGTGAAATTTTAATTTTTGGTGATGTCGCAACCCTAGCCTTGGGCTTGTGACCAAGGCAAGGGGTTGCAATGTAGTGGGTCAAGAGGAAGCCTTGGAATGAAGGAAAATATGAGGGAAGGCACCTTCACACTCCTAAGGGAATTCCCACTTTGGGGAATTGGAGTCCCAAGGGACTCCCTAATTTTCAAAGGGCGATTGCAGGGGTCAAAACTCCATGAATTAAGGAGTTCATTATATCATTGGAAAGATATTGGAACGTAGATGTCTAAAATGGGCTCGCACAACCAATTTGGACATCTGAAACATAAGTTATGGCCGAAAGAAGGGTCGGGAGTCAACTTGGCAATTTGACTCTTGACCACTAAAAGTTGGGAATCGCCCCGATTTCATTGTGTGCAAGTGGCGTGCAATATACAATTGGAAAGCTCTCGACCAGGGCTACAACTTTGCTTCAGACCTCATCTCAATCAGAGGTCTACACACAAAGTTATGGTGCCCAAAGTTGCGGGAGTCCTAACCTTGGCAATTTTGGGACTCTCATTTGGGAGTCCGGGGACAAAATGCCATTTGGATGTGGGTCCCATGGGTAGCCACTTAGTATACTATAAGGGGGAAGGTGGTGGCTTCCCCTAAGTTCGGGCCATGGTGAATCTTGTGAGTCTGAGTTGTCCGTGACTCGTCCTAGCACCAAAAGTGCTCCAACTATGCACTAACCACCTTGTGTTGGTTGTGTGCAGGTCCGTGTGAGTAGTTGATGTTTGTCATTTTTCCTAGTCCCATCCCAAAGCTCCAGCACGCCCTTCTACCCCTCCAAAGTGCTGCGAGTTAGGGAGCATGCTTCGACTCCTTATTATTTCGATGTTCTTAGTTTGGACTCACATTTGAATCCCTTAAGGAGTTGGGAGCACGTTAAGTGATGATTTAAAATTTTGATCATTTTTCAAAATGAAACATTGAATATGTAAGGAATTTGCACATTTAAAAAAATTCATATTTATTCAATAATGACTAACAAAAAATGTGATGCATTGGGGAACATTAAAATATTTTTTACAACAAGTTACAAAAAAATTCATTCAAAATTTCATTTGCATATAAAAGTATTTTTTGGGAAAATGGACTTGTAGTCCTTTTCCAAAGTAATCCCTTTAGTTTTTAGTTATATGTTTTGACCCTTGCATTCAAATATCCAAGTCAAAATTGGTATGATGGTAAAATTATATGCTGGTAATTATGCCATTCATGATGGTTTATTCAATGGGGCTAACATGGCTTTTCAATATGTCTCCAAATCATATGATAGTGAATCCTTCATATGGATTGTTTTTAATAATCCAAAAGTTGGTTTTACAACCAAGATACAAAATCAACATTTGTGCACAACCAACATTCCAAAACATTGGACACCAATATAACCAATTTCTAAAGAGATACAAGTGGGTGCTAATTCAAGCCAAGTATTCACATGTACTCAATACCCAATTTACAACCAACTGTAACTTGTACAATTCATCATTATCAAGGTTTGATTCTTGACCATTTAGCATTTGATTCCAATGGAGTTCATCATCATGGTCGCACTTATACAACATTATCTCATGTAAGAAAGAAATAAAATTTAGTTTTATTGCACCATTAATTGATGTTAATTTTAAAGTTAATAAATGTGTTTCAAATGAAATGCAACAACTAAAAACAACAATTCAATGGCACTTGTTTATTTCATTTTTACAACCTTTTTGAAAAACACACACCATAATGCAATTTTAAAACACAAGATCTTCAATCACTTCATTTTGAAAATATTGACATATATCACAATTTATAAACATTTCATACTTTATGGTTAAATGAGACGAAGGTCACAATGCAACATTATACTTCACATCCATACACAAACTGTTCAAAAATATATCAATTGAAATTTATGAAAGTCAAGGAACTATGTTATTATATGATAAAACTATTATACTTGAATTCATTACAAATT
>Ga0116226_10005641_pt1 | contig 11180 bp, 14 predicted proteins | sample S1TSphfallax_FD_89692 | JGI IMG/M metagenome (GOLD analysis project Ga0116226, IMG submission 89692) | Host-associated microbial communities from peat moss isolated from Minnesota, USA - S1T2_Fa - Sphagnum fallax MG | ecosystem: Host-associated > Plants > Peat moss > Unclassified | place: USA... | reverse complement strand
GAATTATTTTTATATTCAAAATCACCAAGTGCACGTGATACAGCTAATGAACCATTAACACGTTGAATTAAAACAGTACCACCGGCTTCTTGAATTCTTTGACGTTCAGCTTGATCACCTAAGAATTTATTATTTGGTTTTTTTTTTCTTAAATAAACAAAAAAAAAATTGTTTTACTTGGTTTATGATCTTTTGTAGCAAGAAGAATTCGACCTTCAGTCGATACAAGAATACCACGTGAATCACCAACATTTAAAAAATAGACTCTTTCTGTATCAATTAAACATGAAATAGCTGTTGAACCACTTTTATCATCTAACAACAATAACGAAAGATTTCTTTCTTTTTTTTTTTAATAAGAAATTTTTGATATACCTGGATTATTATTTCGATTTTCTTCTCTCCATTCATTATCAAATTTAAAATAAGCATCTTTTATAGTCATTTCTAATTTATGAAAATCAAGTTGAGATGATGTTATATGGGATGAAGATTTTGCATTTAAATGATCTTGTACTAATGTATTAAGACATGATACAAGACGTAAATGAAGTTTTTCAGAAGCTTTAACAGCTGTACGATATCCAGCATGACCATCAAATATACCGAAATAAGACCAATGTGACCAACGATGATCATCTAATTTAAGTATAGTTGCATGGGCATCTTCCATATCCACACTAAATTTATTAGAAAGATACAATAAAGACAAAAAATTCTTTATTTAACTTACCGCCATCCTTGCATAGATCCAAGACCGTAACGTATATCATCATTTTTGCCTCGATCATTATGTTTTTCAACTTTAGGTTTGTCCAAAAATTGACCCATTGGTCTATATAAAATAGATATAATCAAAATCAATTCAAACGAAAAAAGTTTATTTAGATCTAATAAAATATTTTAGAATAAAAAACAACAAACTTGATGTTGCAAATAATCAAATCATTTTCAGATGATGATGATGAGTAAGGATGACTAATCGGTCGACGAATTATTGATGTAGCGAAATATATCAAATGTCGTCGAAAACGATGAAATATATTCTCATTCATATACACACTATTCGATATGATAACAATTGATTCCTCCTTCTGTCGTCAGAAACTACATTGATATATTTATTCTCTATCTTTTTTTTTTATAGATAAGATCGACACCACCTGATTCCTGTACCCAAGGTTAAGGAAAGACAAATTAGAAAAATCTGTTTGATTCGTATAAAAAATAGAATCATCAATAGAATTACTCACCTGTCTGTTTATTGTCACAAAAGACACACTCACACACACTCACACTCGATATAAATTTTTATTTTAATCGTAATTAATGAGTGTTCTAGAAAAAAAATAAAATAAATAAAATTATTGAGAAAAATTTTCTTTTAAAAAAACTTTCTTACGTGTAAAGAAAAAAACATCTATTAATAATTAAAACCGAAAGAACATAATTTAATTCTAAAATTAAAAAAAAAAGAAAATTAAAATTTTTATTTTCTTCATTATTTTAAAAATTATTTTTAATCAAGGAAATGGAAAAAAAACTTACAGATTTATCTTTATTCATCGATAAATATATCTAACTGAAGAAACACAATAAGTGTTTCTTCAATATAATAATAAAACCAGTTTTGTTGCATAAATAAGACAAAGTAAAAAAAAATGATTTTTCGTTTTTTAAACAAAACGCGCCTCTAGATTTCGATAATTTGGAAAAAGTCTAACAACAGTCACTTCTTCAGGTACACCACGAATCAGCTATAACTATAATTAAAGATGCATATTTTTTTATTCTTCATTAAAAAACATTCATCTTTAGACTATAATTATGCAACTAATAATTTTACATACGCGAAAATCTATATAATCAAGTAAAAGTTATGTATTTATCAAGATAAAGAATACAGAATGACCTGTTCAATGAACTAGTAAACGTTTACTATTTTCGCACTTTTACTCTTTGATCTTCCGAATCGGTGCTTTATTAGATCAAATGTTCTCCAGGTGTGCGTGATCTGCTAAACTTGAGATAAAATCTTCAAAGTAAGCAAATCCTTTGGCTGATGGATAAAAATTCATTTAAGAAAAAGAAAAGAACAAAACTTATTGCTGATCTAAAAAGAAATTTATGATAAAAAAAAAATCTTCTGATCAGTCATGCGAAAAAAGCTTGACGATTGAAAACGAATAATGATCATAATCATGATGATGAGGCGAGTTTTAAAATGATTTCTTTTTTTTTTGTTTGTTCTTTCATCCTTTTTTTTTATTTGCTTGTCCTTATCGCCATTGACAATGCATTTTTGTTCTCTATTTTTACAAAAAATTTTTTATTGGATAAAAATTCGATCATTCAGGATAAACTACAGATGGCATAGAAATTTATCTTAACGACTTTTTTAACCGATCCACTGATAATCAAAAGATTATGCGTCTTATTAGACAATGTAAAATGGTATGATATGGATACGTGATCATCTTACAGAATGAAAATATTTATAGGAGAATCACGAAAAAAAAAACGAAGTGATTGGTAAAGAATATAAATCGTTGTTTTTTTTTATGTAGATTACTATACTTAATTTGAATATCTTCAACAAACTTTCGATACACATGCTATTCAATTGGTGAGAATAAAAATAAGTCGATCAGGTGATTTTTTTTACGTGTACTTTGTTTTAGACAATTATCGTAAAAACGATTATGTCCTCGTTAAAGGTCGTTTTATTGACAGAATCGGATTCACTCAATCCAGATGTACCATTACCATATAAATACTACGGACAGAAATTGTGGAAAACAATTGAAACGATCGTTAACGAGCTCAATTATTCTTGTGAAACAGTTGACTTACACAAACTTGATTTTCAAGAACATGAATCTGTCAATAAATTTCTTAATGCTCATATTGTCATTATGGTTAGATAAAATCTTTTTCATCTTAACTTCAAATGTATCTTTTATTTTTAGGATGTCACAAATCAAGATAGTTGTCCTATATTTATGTATCATAAAGGCAATCGTGAAAGTGTAGATTGTATGGATGATATTGTATTAATTCAAGCTAGTGACGTTGAAAATGATAATGCTATTCAAGATCTCAAAGTAAATATTTCTTTTGATGAAATTTTTCTTGAAATAATTATTTTTCCAGACAACATGTAAAATAAAAAATTTCATTGAATATCGATATGATGAAGAAGAAGATATGTTTTATGATGTAACAACACCATCAGCAAATCCCTCATCATTACTTAAAACAAATCTCAAACTTTTTCTTAACGAAGCTGCTAATAATATGCGGTAAGATCTGAATTTATTCATAAAAAAAAGGTCTCATAATTGAATATCTATAGGCAAGGACTTACTGATCGATATTTAAATCGTATGGAAAAACGTAAAAATAAAGTTCATGACACAAATGCTGAACGTGACGTATGTTTTATTTGTTTTTTCGATAAATAAAACGTCTTTTTTTCTATAAGTATTTATGGAAAGAAATTTGTAATGAAATATTAACAGAAGCTAATCAAGAATATGCTACACCAAAATTAATTACAAAATTAATGTATGCCTTTCGAGATATACAAGTATGATTTTTAGTTTCTGACTTTTATTCTATTTGGAATTTCCTACAGGATTATCAATCAATGATAGAATTAACTGAACGTTGTGAAAAATATGAAATAATTGCAAAAAAAATTGAAGATAATATGAGAATTTCATATTTAACAGCATTTGCTCGTAGTCGGTAAATATATATATATATTTATTATTGAGACATAAATAACTAAAATACTTATTTTTATTTATTAGACGGAATAAAGATAATGATCGTGATAAAGCATTAGAAATTCTTGAAAGTTTATGTCAAACAAAAAAGACTGAAAGTAAATTATCAAATGATATGACTTGTCTATGTGGAAGAATTTACAAAGATAAATATACTGAATCAAATTGTCAAGATACAGAGTCATTAACAAAAGCTATTGAATGGTATCAAAGAGGTTTTGCTGCTGATCCTAATATTTAGTATGTAAGAATAAATGAACAAATCATTTTGTTTCTATTTATCATTTTAGTGCTGGAATTAATTTACTATTTTTTTTGGCAATTACAACAGATGATTTGAAAAAAAATAATGAAGCCTATAAAATAAGTAAGTTGACTAAATAAAAATTAGAGAATAAGTTTTTATTGAAAAAGCATGTTAGTATGTAAGAAGCAGTTGAGTTAGAAAAACGATCGAGCTCGCGATCTTCGGTAGAATTGAGAGGTTTTCAGCTAGTCGAAAACAAAATCCTTACTTCTGATTAGGCATGCAGATGCAGTGAACCTGAACTCAGTTGAGTGTTCGGGGCTGAACGGTTTGCGTTCGGATTCGGGAACCACCCAACGAGTTCAGGTAGCGTCGAATATTCCGATAATTGTCCAAGTTTTTCCTAAACTGTACCGGTGATCATAAAAGCACTCTAAGATTTGATCAAGTTCGAGTTCAGGTATTTCTGAAGATCGTTAACTTTTTGAATCAGTTACTTCATTGTCTGTAGACCTACTATAGTCAACCGTGAAATTTTTTCTTTTGGCTTCCTTTTACTCCCTTTTATTAGTTAACTGAAAATGGGTGCACTCGAGACTAAGCCCGAACCCGAGTCGAACTCGAAGGTGCGGGTTCGGTGTATGCTTACTTCCGATAACTAATCTTTTTTCTTTTTCTTAGTTATTCAATTAAACGCATTACTTGGTAAAAAAGCTCGTTCTTTAAAAGATTTAATTGATTATTGGGATGTTGCAACCTATTTTGAATTACATGCTATTCAACATGAATGGTTAAAAGCTTGTCAAGCAGCTTTACATATGTATTTACTTAATCCTCCAATATGGTATTTAAAATCTACAATCAATAACTTAAAAATTCTTCATCAAGCAACTCGTATACGTGCTCAACAAAGAGCTCGTGAACAATCACAAATGATAACACGTGATGAAAATATTTATAGTTTTTGGATAGATTTTTTTAGTGATGCTATTAATTCAAATTCAACATCATCTGAAGAAAGAGAATTACCAGCTCAAGTTCCCGTATGTTCTCTATTTTTTTTAAATAAAAACTTCTTTTCTTTCTTTTAGATTCTTGTTTGTAATAATATTGAAAAAACTGATGGAACAACTATCAATAATATTTACGTCGAAGCACATTTACAATTAAATTTTCATACGGGTAGTGAACCGGAAACACTTGTTATACGTATACTTGAACAACAAAAACAAATGGATATAGGTGATCTTGTTAAAACAATTGAAATGAGTTCGATTCGATCAATTACGTAAGTTTTCATTTTTTAAAAAGAAATAAATCATTTGTCATATTTTCATAGAAATGTTAAACGTGATAATCGTTCAATTTTTTTATATGCATATGAAAATTCTGAAACATTTTCATCGGTTGAACTTGAAATATATTTTTCATCAGCTGAACGACGCACAGCGTAGGTCTGCCAAATTCAAAAATATAATCACGTTTTTCCGATTATTTTTATAGATTTAATGAAAAAATGTCAAAATATCGTGTAGAAACAAATACTCCCGAAGCTAAACCAGAATTTGATGTAAGTAAAGAAAACATTTTTTTAATCAACAAAAAAATCTTGCCGTATTTTTAGCTTGAATTTGATCGTGATCAACAAGGACAACGTATCTCTCTTGGTCAAGGTCAATATGGAAAAGTTTATGTAGCACAAGATCGTATAACATGGAAAAAATTTGCTGTTAAAGAAATTCCAATGCGTAATCCAGCTTATACAGAAGATCTCGAGAATGAAATCAAAATTTTATCGACACTCAATCATAAAAATAGTTCGTTGTTCTCTATTAGATAAGTAAATAAATAAATATTTGTTATTTCTCTAGTTGTTAGTTATTATGGTACAGCTATTGGTTTGAAAAAGAATACATCAATTTTTCAAGTTATTATGGAATATGTTGATGGGTTAGAAATTTTCTTTTTTTTTTATAGAATTTTGTTATTTATTTATTTATTTATTTATTTATTCTAGTGGAAGTCTTTCAAAACATCTTTCAAAATTTGGACCATTTTCTGAGGCATCTATTAGAAATTATACTCGACAACTTCTTGAAGGAGTGCAATATTTACATGAAAATCATATTTTACATCGAGATATTAAATCAGCGAATATCCTGGTTAATTCAAGAGGGTAATTAGAACAACATTTTAATTAAATATTTTTATATGATTGGGACTTTTTTTTTTTATAAAGAGAAATCAAAATTGCTGATTTTGGTACTTCAAAACGTCTTGCTGGTCTTCATCTTTGTACAGAAGAAAGTGTTGGTAGGAGAATTTATATTTATAAAGATATAAAGAAAAAAGTTTTCCTTCTAGGAACTCTTCAATACATGTGTCCTGATGTTGTGTCTGTTCCTTTAATGGGCTATGGACCAGAAGTATATTATTAAAAAGAAAGAAAATAATTATTTGATTTACTTTTTGTTAATGAATTTAGGTCGATATTTGGAGTGTTGGATGTACAGTAATTGAAATGGCAACTGGTAAAAGACCATTTCATAATGTAAAAAATAACTATACACTTGTATATAAACTTGGCAATGACAAACAACCACCTGAAATTCCATCAGAATTATCTGATACAGCCAAAGATTTTTTAGCCAAGTAGATAGCAATATATAATTCAATTTTCGTGATTAATATTCGTTTGTTTTCAGATGCTTCGAAACAACGCATAAACGTCCATCTGCCAAAGATTTATTAAATCATCCATTTTTTAAGTATGATTTTTGTTTTTAAATAAATCTCTTATAATAGAAAAAAAATAAAGTAGTATGAGTCGTCAAGTAGTTACAACAAAATATTTTCATTTTTAAAAAAAGATGTATAAGAAAAATTATAGTTTGTGCTATACAGATAAGTGATTCACGAACTCTTGACGTAATAGAAAGATAAGTTGAGTATTTTCATAGTTATCTGATGGAAAAAATGATAAATTTAATGCTTAGAAATAGATTCGTAGGCCGAAATTTTTTCAGAAGGTTACCCGATCTTTTAACATAGAAAAATAGTTCAGTGATTTCTGTAGATGCTATATCTATATACTGCGCGGCATGTTCAGATAAAGATTAAAAAGTTATCGTTAGTTAAATAATTAATTTGAAACTATCAAAAGAAAGAAAGACAGGGTTCGATCAGAAATTAATCCAATTTGATCATAGAATCCATAAATAATTCGACGATCAAACCAATTATTAGTCACTCCTATGTTATACAGATTTTTGTGTTCTCAGATATTTATTTCATTGAATGAGTAATTGAGAATATTAGTCAATCGATACAGAAGTTTATGTCCTTTTGCTTTAATTGAAGCATTTGAATACGTTCGTAGGATATTTGACTGAAGGTATATAGCGAGAAAATAGTTTTATTACTCATGAACAAACATGATGCAATGTCAACACTGGATTTTTCTCGTTCTCAGAATGATTGTTTGAATCGACGTATTCCATGGCAACTCCAAATGAAAATAAAATATGACTATAAAAGTACTTACTCTCATCGATAAGCAGAAAATGATTAGTTCGAATTTCACATAAAGATCATCTGCTTCTCTGTTCTGTAGCCATAACATCTCCGTGCTTCGTTTCATATGAGTCATAACCTTAGAGTAATATAATATGTAGTGGGAAAGTTTGCTTCCCCTCTATCCCCAACCTTTCATTATCTTGTTGAATATTATGAATCATACAGAAAACTTCGCCTTAAAAAAGATTATCATTACCATCTCCTAAACACACAAATCGAAATAGATATTGTTAAAATTTTTATTTAGAACGAAAACGGGATTAACACGAGAAACAAGTGGCAGTAAGTATTTTCTTTTTTGAATGTTTCGTATAAGTGAAGTGTCTATTTACTTCTTTTCTAGATCATATTAGTGATAGACCTGAAAGGTAAGATTCTTCGATGATTATTATTCATAGAAGTTATTAAATTTAATTCACTAGTGCAATACGTCTATCGGATTCTTCACCATCTTTACAAAAAGACACAACCAAACACAGTGGCATGTTTTTCGAGTATGAATTGTATATTGGTTTTGTTAAAAAGTTCGATTATTTTTTTTTTAATAGACCAGCTCCTATTCTTGCAGCACAAGTATCAATCGATGATTGTCGTCGATGTGAATTAGCGAATATTTTACGTGATAAAGAAAGTCGAGAAGTGGTAAGAATAATAGACAAATAATTGATTTAAATGTTAAATATTCTGTTGAATAGCTTATCGATCAATGGATGTGTTTAATAGAAGAAAAAAGAGAAACAGAACTATTAACTACTGTAATTAAATTTAATATTTTTATTCATTAGAAATTTGTTTCTTGTGTTTATTCAGGAAAAACTTTCAATTTTATTATTTGGTATTTGTGATTATTTGGATACAGGAAATGTAGATTCATTAGAAAATGCATTAGGTAAAAGAGAAAATAATATTTATTTTATTAAAATAAATTATCTAGATCAAATTTGTGATCGAAAAACAATGGATAATGATTTACGAATTGATCTCGAACGATCATTTTATCTTTTTGTAAAAGCTGTATGACTGATTATTCGATTTAATAAAGAAACACATATTTAAATTAAATTTCTTTTAGACAAATAATGTTCTTTCATCAAGAAATATTCTACCTCCACATGTTTTATTTGCACTTGATAATATCATTCGTCGCATTGCTGAAAATCTTGTTGGTCTTATTCGACCAGGTTTATCTGAATTTTTACTTCCATATCTTTTTATTAATTCTTTTTGTTATCTTAGATTTTCTTCCGGCTGTTAATAATATGGTACCATTGACACCTAATAATAATTCACCAATTACTGCACCACATTCGCGTACATCATCAACTAATAATATTGATGAAATGACGAATAATCAAGTAACCACTTTACATCAACGATATAGAAAACTTGTTGAAAAAAATCACGAGTATATATTTAATTTTATTAAAAGATAAAAAATAAATTTTGTTTTTCTTTAAGAATACTTGATCAACTGATTAAACTTGAAAGTAATAATGAAATAAAATTAACAGAATTAACAAATAATCAACGAAATAGTTCATCAAGGTAAATGAATATAATCAAAGTTTGAGTAAACAAATATTTATATGATTTTTGAATATAAATATATATTCAGTAGTTATCCAATTTTTCGACAAATTTTCTATATGATTACGACCACAATTAGGTTAGATATTATGCATTTAGAAATGACCTTTGCTTTATTAAATATTTCTTTAATCTATTTAATTTAATTCATGAAGATAATTTGTTTTTATTTTCTAGTAAATCAATTGAGATTTTCTTTCCGGTTGAAACATCTATGATAAGAGAAGACACGGTAAATTCAGTTTTAAAATTATTTTCTTGTTCTATGATTAGTTGTATAATTAAGAATTTACCAAATTCATCGATACCAACACAAACAGAACAAACAAATGGAACTCACATAACACCAATGGCAACAATATCAAAAGGGATCAAGTAATTTTACCGTGTTTTTAGATTCATTATATTTGATTTGATTTCTCTAGACGTTCACGTGCACTTCTTGAACTTGAACAAGAACATGAACGATTATTAAAGGATATCACTGATAATCGTACTCGTATCAATAAAATACTTCACTCATAAAACATATCATAACCTTGCCTTTTTTGTGACAGATATAAAATAGTCTTTTTCTTGTCTTTTTGCTCGATATTAACATTTTATTAAGAATCTGTTTGATCAAAAATTCTTTGTCACTTAAAAATTATTTTGTTTTGTTAACTTTATCAATTTAATCCTGATCTTTCACTTTTTTTTTCGGCCTGTGAATTATTTTTTTCTGTTATCGATAATCCGGCAGCGTTTTGTATTCATAGTTACAGTCGCTTTTGTACTTTCATGCCTTGTAATATATGCATTATTTGGTAACTGTATATTTTTGATTAAAATACACGAAAAGCTGAAAAGGAAATTAATAATACAACATTTTGAATGCCAAGAGTTATATAAGTTGTTCTTAGAAAATCAAGCAGAAAATAGGTCAAAAATGGTTTCAACTGTAGCTCTTATTCTCATCATCGAAATTGTTAAATGTTATCGATAGTTTTGTTTTTCATGATAATCAATAAATCGATGCGTCCAACAATATTTATTCGTACCGCAAAAAAAAGATAAGAATTGAACGGTATATTGTCACTGTTTGATGTACAGCAACATATACTTTCTGTCCACTTACTTTGCTCGCTTTATAACCAAGTAAAGTTTGAGCATCGGTCAATCAATTAACTGAGTGCCTCATTTAAGATGGCTATATCTGATGATATTTGTGTTCTTTTCTTTCTTTGATTTTTCAGCAAAGATCAAAATTCTATTAGTTGATTGGAAACCACGTGGCAAGCGATTTTTTCACATCATAGTTCCCGCGTACCCATTTTTCTCACTTTGAACCATACTTTACGAGTTGATCAGTTGATTGAGAACTGGCTGACGTGCTAAGTGGATGTTCTTATGATAGTTCTGTCCACTTAATACTGTTATTCGAAGAATGGATTATGACTTGCTCGACTGATAGCAAGTCGCGTGCCAGGTAAATATTTCTAATAATCTTTATTAACTTTTAAAGTATTTTGTTTATTGCTCAAATCATCAGTTGAATTGCTCGAAATTTCAAACATGTATAAAAACCAAGCTAATATCAATCTAAAGATTCTCTTACAAACATTCATTAAACTTATTACAATTTCAAAAGATAAAATATCGTCATAAACACAAAACAGAATACTTTCTCTCAGGATCTTTCTATGTGAACATGCGCTACTTGTTTTTTTCTCCATTGAATAAAAAACTTATTATAAACGTGCTTCTAAATATGAAATGATGATTTATTTAAGTATAGTTATGAAAAAAATCTGGTAAGGAAACATAGAAATGTTTTTGTTTCCGTTTTATTTTCATAACCATGAAAATCACAATAACAAAGATAAGTACTATTATACCATATGTTGAGTCCATCAACATATCGAGAATCATGAGTTGGACAATTGGCACAAGGAAGTATTTCACAAATGGAGATGGAGACACTGATTTGTTGGATATTT
>Ga0116226_10005640_pt1 | contig 11182 bp, 9 predicted proteins | sample S1TSphfallax_FD_89692 | JGI IMG/M metagenome (GOLD analysis project Ga0116226, IMG submission 89692) | Host-associated microbial communities from peat moss isolated from Minnesota, USA - S1T2_Fa - Sphagnum fallax MG | ecosystem: Host-associated > Plants > Peat moss > Unclassified | place: USA... | reverse complement strand
TTTCAAAAGGTACGGTTATTGCGATCGCACATTCCAATAAAACCGAACCTGCTCAACTTGAAGGTTGATTTAGTCTTACAGCATTTTTCGTACACTGTAGGGGCACAGCACTGCTGTGCCCTTAAAATCATCTGTACCTCACGCCTGTTGCAATCTGCTGTAACTAAACCGTATTGACCTCAATCCCTCCTAACCTCCTTTAACAAAGTTTAGGGGTTTAATTCCCCAGCAATACAGGCAGCAAGTTTTGTGTCGGGGTCTAAATCCCCTATGCAAAGACTTAATTACTGTCTTCTCTACGAGACGCTCCGCGAACGTAGCGGTAGCGAGTCTGCGTACTCCTACGGGGAAGCGAGCTACGCTTTTAGCGTCTCGTAGAGAGCGTCATTACGAATTACGAATTATTTTAAGGGGGTTGGGGAATCTATTACACGTAAGTCCTAACTTCTAACTCCCTGAAGCTGATAAGCTGAAAACTAATATTTGAGAAGCTCAACAAAAATGGAATGGCACGTAACTGATGCTCAAAGTTTAGCAATTATTGATAGCGAAATTGAAAATCATGTTTTTTCACCCGCAGAGTATGAGATTGTGCGTCGGGTAATCTACGCCACGGCTGACTTTGAGTATAAGTCTTTGATTCGTTTCTCTGAGCGTGCCTTGCAAGCAGGAGCAGCAGCACTAGCCGCACGTACCACGATTGTGGTAGATGTCCCGATGGTACAAGTAGGTATTGCCTACGAGATTCAAAACACCTTTGCCAATCCAGTGTATTGCAGTATGGAAGCCCTGACACGACCTCAAAAAGAAAAAACTCGGCCAGCATGGGGAATCGAAACCTTAGCAAAGCGTTATCCAGAGGGTATTTTTGTGGTGGGTCAAGCGCAAACAGCACTAACAGCACTGCTGGATTTAATTGAAACTGAGGAAATTAGACCTGCTTTGATCATTGCGACTCCAGTGGGATTTGTTAATGTTGATGAAGCAAAGAGGCGCTTACAAGATTCCCTAGTGCCTCACATTACAATTGACAGTCGCAAAGGTAATGCAGTTGTAGCTGCTGCGATCGTTGATGGATTGGTAGACTTGGCTTGGCAAGCCTATGGACAAGATGGAAATCGGGGGAGTTAGGAAAGAAAGTCGGCTCTATTGTATTCTGTATCCAAAAGAGTATTCAAAATTACTAAATATCCTGATATTTTTGTTAAGTAGTGCCGAGAAAGGAGCCTTTTTTTGTGGCAATTCAAGGTTTTAGTTTAAGTGCATATCTTGCAATTCCCGTGATATTAAGTCTTTTGGCTGGGGGAGAAAAGATAAAGGGATCTTTAGTTGAAAACGTCCGTCAGGTATCGACTAACAAGGAAATTATTCTACCCAGCCGTCAGCTAATTAGCGCTAAGGCAACTCCGAAAACATACTATGTGAGTGGTAGCGGAAACGACAAAAATAGTGGAATCTCTACTTCATCTGCCTTTAGGACAATTCAAAAGGCAGCAGACCTTACCAACCCTGGCGATACAGTATTGATTATGAACGGAGTATACACGAATGCAATCCCTGGTGGGAACGTAGTATCTATTACTCGCTCTGGAACAGCAAATGCATGGATTAAATTTAAAGCATATCCTGGGCATCTTCCGAAAATTCAACACAACGGATGGAATGGAATTGTGATTCACAATGGAGCATCATATATCGAGATCAACGGGCTTGAGGTTATAGGGAACAATGCCAATATCACCCTTGATTATGCAATGAGTGAGAAAACTAACAGAGTAAATCCACTGACGAATGGAAACTGTATCAACGCTGACGGACGAACCAATGGTCATGTTCATCATATTCGTATTCTGAATAATAAAGTACATGACTGTGGAGCAGGAGGTATCGGAGCAACGCAGGCTGATTATGTGACAATAGATAATAACGTAGTGTTCAATAACGCCTGGTATAGCATTTATGGTTGCAGTGGCATTGGGTTCTCGAGCACTTGGAATTATGACAGCAACCGGGGATACAAGATATTTATTACCAACAATAAGGTTTACAACAATCGGATGTACATCCCTTGGATTGAAGTCGGAAAGATCACAGATGGGAATGGCATTAGTATCGATACTTTAAGAAATGATCAGAATAACTTCAAATTGGGTGGATATACAGGACGTACTTTAATTAAAAACAATCTGACATTTAACAATGGTGGTTCAGGTATTCAGACATTTGCAAGCGATCATGTTGATATTGTAAATAACACAGCTGTTTTAAATAATCAGAGTCCAGAAATTAAGGGAGGACAAATATTTGCCCATACCTCATCTGATGTCAGAATTCTCAATAACATTCTCTATGCTTTCCCTGGGAAGGATGTTAATGACAACACTAAAAATCAAAACGTTATTTATGATTATAATATCTACATCAATACTTCTAAGATAAGTGTTAAAGGTCCTCACGATATTGTCGCCGACTCAGAGTTTTTAAGTAAGCATCCCACTCTAGAAAAAATATCTGACGATTGGAAATCGCGGTTAGATAAACAAAATCCTCCGACGCGGACTTATGTAGAATCTAAGTCGGCAGGTTTTGTATGTGGGACAGTTACCTATCGTTTTAAAGGGAAACTCATCAAAGCAGGATGCTCCCTTTAATAAGGACGCAAAGATAAGCAATTGCCGGGAATGTCAGGCCAATAGAACTACGCTACGGAGTTCTAGAGACTAGAGACTATTCTCGATGAATTGGGAAGCCCTGCCCTGTCTTAGGTTGGGGTAATTCACTCCTCTACTCTCCGCCGCCGGCGACGCGGCTTTTGTTGTTGGTCTTCACGCAAGCGACGACCGATTTCGTTAAAGAAATCCCGCCGCAGATAAGGATAATCGCTAATCCACAGGTCACGACTGGGAATATATATATCGCTGAATTGTTCAATACTGCTCAAATCTGGGCGATTTGACAGCACTACCATTTCGGCAATTTGACCGCGAGTAATAACTTTGTGGGCAGGACGTAATGGTGCTACAAACTCAATGCTAAATCCTGTTTCATCACCCACCTCTAAGTTAATTTGTTTTTCTCGATTTTCCACAATCACCAATTCGCCTTTGCTGTTGACTGTTTCGGTTTTACCCATCAACTGGTCTGTAATCCACCAATCTAGTACTCGACCACGAAAAAAACCGCCATATTTATAACGACGGCATTGCAAATTCCGCATACTTGCTTGAAACACTGGATACCACAACCAAAAAAAAGCGCCAACTATGCCCAGCACAAATACTATTGAAGCAAACGCAAGTCTAAAAACGACTGTTACAAGCAAGATGGCAACTACGGCAACTACCGAAATTAACAGCCGTTGCAAAAAATTTGAGAATTTCCCCCAGTAGTACTTGTATTGCAAACCAGTGGCAATTAGGGGGATAACTTGTTCAAATTTCTGGCGAGTCAGTGGTACTAACATGAGTGCTGAGTGATGAATGCCCAATAGTGTGTTTAAAGTATCTTTTCTAATCCATATACTAACGACTTTAGCGCTAAGACTTTGCGAATCGCTAGTAGCACTCCTGGCATATAGCAAGCGCGATCGCTCGTATCATGTCGTAAAGTATAAATCTGTCCCGATGCGCCAAAAATAACTTCCTGGTGGGCAATCAATCCTGGCAAGCGCACGCTATGAATTCTAATCCCTTCATCTGCTATACTGCCCCTCGCCCCTGGTAATTTCTCAGTTTCTTCTACAAGAGCAGGGTTGAAAGTTTTACCCAATTCTCCTAATAATTGCGCCGTTTGAATAGCAGTACCACTGGGAGCATCAGCTTTTTGGTTGTGATGCAGTTCGATAATTTCCACATGGTCAAAATATTTGGAGGCTGCGACTGCGGCTTGTTGCAACAGCACCATACCAATGGAGAAGTTAGGAATAATTAGACAACCAGTGCTAGCTTTGTCGGCAAAGTCTGCCAAGTCTTGAATTTGTTCTGGACTTAACCCAGTGGTACCGACTACTGGACGAATACCGTAAGCGATCGCACTACGAATATTGTCATAAACTGAATCGGGATGAGTAAAGTCTACAATCACCCCTGGAGGAGACTGTCTGTCGCCAGCTACATACCCCAACATCGGTTCTAATTGATTGGTAATTGGCACTTCTAGGGGTTCGCTTAAACCCGCCAGTTCTCCAGCATCTTTATCTTGATGTTCCAAACTGTGGTCAATTGCACCCACTAGGTTTAAGTCAGGCGCTTGCGCCACCGCCTTAATCACCTCACGGCCCATTTTACCAGCAGCACCGTTGACAATAACCGGGATAGGAGCTTGATTCGTCATAGGTCGAGAAATACTTTTTGAGCTAACAAAGGAATTGTAAAGACTTTGGTGATCTAGTAGCTAGCTTCTCAATCTCTGGCTTAATTCTGACTACCTTGATTTATGCAGCTAATCACTCAGTTTTTCTGCCTCTAAAGCATATCAGTTCTCATTTTCATCCCACTATCTTAGCCAGTAATCGTTTTATTTTCCCTACTCCATTTACTACACCTCGAAAAATAGTTCCATACTTTACCTGATAAGTAGCTCTTATAGAATCTATCAGCCTTATTTTGTCAAGTCTAGTTGACTATTTGTAATAGTATTGTTACATTTATTTACATAAGTTAGCAAAGACCAGACTTAACTATCTAACTGGTGTTAGCTAAACAAGCAGATTTCGGTATCGCTATATCTCATCGACATTTGGACTTCTCCCATCGACCTCGGCTATCAAGTCGGGGTTTTTGTATTCTTGATGGTAATTACTATTGATTTAGTCATCTTTGAGATGACTTTCGCTATTAGCCGTAGGTTTCTAACCTATGACGGGTGATGGTTCAGGCGCGATTGGATATTATGATAATTGCCAAATATTGCTTTGACTACAAGTCCGCCTCAGAATAAATTCTGAGGCTCATAGCTCAAGTCAGCTTAAGCTGACTACTGCTCAAGCAACTTCAGATTAATGGAATTCATTGATTGATTTAGTCATCTTTGAGATGACTTTCGCTTTAAACCCCCAGAATTTGTTAAACCGAACTATGTAAACTTATGTAAAGTGCCCTAAATGCTTTATAAATAAGCTTTTAAGCGATTTACATTTATTAATTTAGTTGTGTTTTTTAGCACCTCCTAGTTACGCTTACGCATTCTATATCGCTTCATTGTAAAGTTATGCACTAGGGAGTAGTTGTCGGCATTTGGGCATCATCTAATACGTCATCCGAAGCGTCCCGCTTGGTGGGAGAATAATAACGAGAAATGATGCAAGGCTTGTGTTATCTCCAGCCCAAAGGAACCTGTAGAAATGTGGAAACGAATTGTATTAATTTTGCTATTGGTGTTGAGCTTCAGCCTGAGTAATTATGATGTAGCGGCTGCGTCTGGACTCAAAAGCTTTGTAGACACTAATGATGGCTATCAGTTTTTATATCCTAACGGCTGGCTGCAAGTTAAAGTCGCCAATGGGCCAGATGTGGTTTTTCACGATTTGATTGAGGTGTCTGAAAATGTTTCTGTGGTGATTAGCCCAGTTCCAGAAGGCAAAACTTTGTCAGAATTGGGAACTCCAACAGAAGTAGGATATAAGTTGGGAAAAGCAGCTCTGGCACCTCCTGACTCGGGTCGTTCAGCGGAATTAGTCAATGCTGCACAGCGAGAAGTCGATGGGAAAACATACTACCTTTTAGAGTATGAGGTTAAACTTCCCAATCAACAGCAACGCCACAATATCGCCAGCATCGCTGTTAGCCGTGGTAAACTTTTTACCCTCAATGCCTCAATTCCTGAAAAACGCTGGCAGAGAGTTAAAGGAATGATTGATGAGGTTGTCAATTCTTTTTCTGTTTATTAATTGGGGAATGGGGAATAGGGAATGAAGAATGGGGAATAAGGGAGATGAGGGAGCAGGGGGAGCAGGGGGAGAATAACAATCAATGCCCAATGCTCAATGCCCCATTCCCAATGCCCAATGCCCAATGCCCAATGCCCCATTCCCAATTACCAATTACCAATTACCAATTCCCAAGTTTTTCTAAAATCTCATGAAAATTCCACCTTTTATACTTGCCTCAGCTTCCCCAGCCCGATGCCGTTTGCTACAAACTGTTGGTATTGAACCGATAGTTCGACCAAGTGACTTTGATGAGTCGCAAATTGAACTCAGTGAACCAGCTGAATTGGTCAAAACTCTTGCCCAGTATAAAGCGGAAACTGTAGCCCCACAGTTTGAATCGGCTTTGATTATGGGTTGTGATTCGGTTTTGTCCATGAATGGTGAAATTTATGGTAAACCAGCAGATACAACTGATGCGATCGCCCGTTGGCAGATAATGCAAGGTAACTTTGGCGACTTGTACACAGGTCACGCCTTAATTGACCTTGACCAAAACCGTACTATAGTCAAGTCTCAAGTTACAAGAGTTTACTTTGCTCAAATGAGCGATCGCGCCATTCAAGCCTACGTTGCCACAGGTGAACCCCTCAAGTGTGCTGGAGCCTTTGCCATTGAAGGTTTTGGTAGTTTCTTCGTCGAAAAAATTGCAGGTTGTCACAGCAATGTCATAGGACTCAGTTTACCCCTGCTACGGCAGATGCTCGCGGAATTGGAATACGATGTCACTGATTTCTGGCAGTAGTTCAATGCCCCATGCCCAATGCCCCATGCCCAATGCCCAATGCCCATCAAGTGTTTGCTTATATTGCAAGCTAGAACAGTCTGGCACAACAGGTTGTAGACTGGCTACTAGATCGCATTCCCAACTAGCTTATGTCATTTACTTCTATGCCCTCGCTGCGTGAACAACAACATCCCCTAATTCGTCAGTTAGCTGATTGTATTGAGGCAGCTTGGCATCAGCACCTGGATCTATCGCCCTACCATTTGCCTGATGAGTTGGGGTATGTGGAAGGTAGACTAGAAGGCGAAAAACTGACAATTGAAAATCGCTGCTATCAAACGCCCCAGTTTCGGAAAATGCACTTGGAACTGGCAAAAATCGGGAATATGCTGGATATTTTGCACTGCGTCATGTTTCCCCGTCCAGAATATAACCTGCCGATATTTGGTTGTGATTTAGTCGGGGGTAGAGGTCAAATTAGTGCAGCGATCGCAGACCTTTCACCTATCCAATTAGAGCGCATCTTACCAGAATCTTATACTACTGCACTGACACAGTTAACAGTGCTTAACTTTTCCCAACCCCGTGAATTACCTGAATGGGGAAATATTTTTTCGGATTTTTGCATTTTTGTGCGTCCTAGTTCCCCAGAAGAAGAAACAATGTTTCTCACGCGGGTGCGAGAATTTTTAGACATTCATTGCACCCTAGCGATCGCCTCTAATCCAGTTTCAGTTGAACAAGTCACACAAAATCTCGCCGGACAACACAACTACTGCACCAAACAGCAGCAAAATGATAAAACCCGCCGCGTTCTAGAAAAAGCCTTTGGTTCAGCTTGGGCAGAACATTATATGACCACAGTTTTATTCGACCTCCCAACTGAATCATCTCCCTCATCTTCCCATCTGTAGGTTCTGTTACGTTTTCGCGTAACGGATAAATGTAGAATTCATTCAACGAGAGTTTAATGGAGTCCCAAAACAGCAACAGGGAGAATAATCAGATATTTGAAGCAAATATCACAAAATGGTTTGTTGTTTTGGTAGGTGCAAGTAACTAGCCCTGCTAACTCATTGACCAGAAAATTAAGGAAACTTTGATTTTAGGAATGCTCAAGTTGACAGATATTTTTTAGTTAGTTAATCGTTGATTGACTTAAGGAAGACTAACTTTTGTAGCAAGATTGTATCCAGCAAAGGTAACAGTCTATTTTTGAGGTTTCTTTTCAATTTTGTGACTAATTTTAGCCGTAGTGAATGTAGCAGTATAGTACCGCATCATACCATTTTGGGATTTTGTGTAGAGACGCGATATATCGCGTCTCTACATCTAGATTCATACTGTTTGTGAATTCTGCTAATTTCCATTGCACTCATGTCTCAATAATACTCAGAGTTATTGAATAGCCAGCTACTATAGCGCTTCTCGGTTGAGTTCAATACAAACCTAACAAGAACAGCCACCTTCTCTTGTAGGGAAGGGGAGTAAGTAAGCCCTCAAAGCATCTCTCCTAAAAGAAGAGAGGTCAAAGTGTATTGCATACAAACGAGCGTAGACGCAAAGCGGCTTGTCGTCAGACACGCTATAGAAAACACCATTTTGTAAAGCCATAGTGTTGAGCGTTCATCACGCAATGGATTTTTAAGCCATACCCAGCTTTAAACCACTGTTGTTTGTCCTAAGCGGCTGGCTGTTGATTAAAAACCCTTTTATTTTTATTTCCATCAGCACAATTCAGGTAAACGGGCAATATATTATGTCAAGGGTGACTGAAAAGCCAAAGCCAAGTGAGCAGGCAATTAATCATGAACAACCTAAGATTTGGTGGGGTATCGCTGTAGCCGTACCAGTAGTGATTGCGGCTGGGATATTAGGTACAGCCAAAATCGAGCAGCTGAAAAAACTTACGACACCCGCACCTGTAATGCCATCTACCAATAGCATTAGTGCTGTAGGGCGTTTGGAACCGCGAGGTGAAGTTGTTAAATTGTCTGCTCCATCATCGGGATTATCGCCATCGTCACGAATTCAGCAACTTTTGGTGAGAGAGGGTGAACAGGTAAAGCAAGGCCAAATTGTGGCAATTTTGGATAACCGCGATACCCAAATAGCCGGACTAGAAGAGGCGAAGGCCAAGGTGCAAGAATCTCGTGCGAATTTAGCGCAAGTCAGGGCTGGATCTCCAAGAGATATTCAAGCCCAAAGAGCAGTTGTTGCTCGTTTACAAGCGCAGTATATTGGCGAAAGGGATGGTCAACAAGCAACGATCGCCCGGATTGCAGCCCAGTTAAGTGGAAATAAACTCGTCCAACAAGCAACAGTAAATCGCCTGGAAGCTGAACTCAGTGGGCAAAAAGAAGCTCTGAGAGCAACGCTTACACGGATTCAAGCCCAACAGCGCAATGCTCAAGTTGATGCTGGACGCTATGATTTTTTATATAAAGAAGGTGCCATTTCTCAGCAAGAGCGGGATAGTAGACGTTTAAATGCAATAACTTCTAATCAGCAGGTGGCTGAAAGCCAAGCTACGCTAAAGCAGACATTAGCAACCCTACGACAGCAACTTGCTGAGGCTAGAGCTAACCAAATACAAAATTTAGCAACTTTGCAACAGCAGCTAATTGAAGCCAAAGTTAACCGTGATAAAACTTTAGCAACTTTGCAAAGACAAATCGATGAAGAAAAGGCCAAACTAAGCAGACTTATGGACGTTAGTCCTACCGATGTGCAAGTAGCGCAAGCCCAAGTTAGTAATGCGATCGCAAATGTCAGAAAAGCCGAAGCAGAACTGAGGTTAAGCTACGTTCAAGCACCAATCGCTGGAGAGATTTTAAAGGTTTATACCAAATCAGGTGAAGCCATAGGTGCAAATGGCATTGCTGAAATTGGACAAACTAGCCAAATGTTTGTGATCGCTGAAGTCCCCGAAGACAGTATTGGTAAAGTGCGTATTGGTCAAAATGCCACTATCAGCAGCGATAATGGAGCATTTAGCGGCGAATTAAAGGGAACTGTCACGGAAATTGGCAGAAAAATTGGTAAAAAAGACGTGCTGAATACAGATCCAGCAGCAGATGTGGATGCCAGAGTTGTAGAAGTGAAAATTGCTCTGCCTTCAGAAGATAGCCAGAAAGTTTCTGGTTTAACTTACGCTAAAGTTATTGTCGAAATTAATAACTAATCAAGTTATAGGTGAACAGTAATACCAATTTCTGATTTGATATTTTAGATTGGAGATGTTCTTAATTACGAATTACGAATTACGAATTACGAATTACGAATTACGAATTATTTTACCTGTGCTTGGATGCCTATAACATGAATCAAAAAATACCTCTGTCGTGGCTACAACTAACAAGAGAAAAAACTCGTCTAGCTGTGGCTTTGGCAGGAATTGCCTTTGCTGATATCTTAATGTTTATGCAACTCGGTTTCCGGGATGCTTTGTATTATAGTAACGTTCGATTTCATAACAGCTTACAGGGCGATATTGTTTTAATCAATAGTGAATCTAGTGCTGTTTTGGCGATGAGGAGCTTTTCTCAAAGACGGTTATATAAAGCTTTAGATTTACCCGCAGTTCAATCAGTACATCCTATATATTTGGACTTTACAATCTGGAAAAATCCTGTAACAGGTCGTCCTCGTAGTATCCTGATATTTGGAATGAACCCAGAAACTAACATAGTTAATTTACCTGGAGTCCAGGAGAATTTAGATAAACTTAAACTGCCTGATGTAGTTCTATTTGACCGTTCTTCTAGGGTAGAATATGGCCCCATTGCTGCTAATTATGACCAAGGAAAGACTGTAACAGCAGAAGTGCGAAGGCGACAAGTTAAAGTAGGAGGACTATTTACGTTAGGTGCATCATTTGGTGCAGATGGAAATTTAATTACAAGTGATATTAACTTTCTGCGAATATTCAATAATCGTCAGCCAGGATTAATTGATATTGGACTGATTAGATTAAAGCCGGGAGCAGATGCTCAAGTTGTTGCCCAAGAATTACGAAAGTATTTACCTAAAGAGGTAAATGTTTTAACGAAGCAGGAATTTATTGATTTTGAGCGGAATTATTGGGCAAATAGTACAGCTATTGGGTTTATCTTCACATTAGGGACTGTCATGGGTTTCATTGTAGGGACTGTGATTGTTTATCAAATCCTTTATACAGAAGTTGCAGATCATTTAGCTGAGTATGCTACTCTCAAGGCAATAGGTTATACACAAAACTATTTATTGATGGTCATTCTTCAGGAGGCTTTGCTGTTAGCAGTTTTAGGATATTTTCCTGGAATTATTTTTTCATTATTTATGTATAGTAGCGCCAGAGATGCAACCCTTTTACCAGTTTTTATGAGTTTTGATCGGGCCGTAATGGTATTGCTTTTAACTATGATTATGTGTATTATTTCCGGTGCGATCGCAGTCCGAAAATTACGTTCCGCCGATCCAGCAGATATCTTTTAGTTAATTCAATATGAAGTAATAAATGTTGTCAATGAAAATGATTTATGATTGAT
>Ga0116226_10005639_pt1 | contig 11182 bp, 13 predicted proteins | sample S1TSphfallax_FD_89692 | JGI IMG/M metagenome (GOLD analysis project Ga0116226, IMG submission 89692) | Host-associated microbial communities from peat moss isolated from Minnesota, USA - S1T2_Fa - Sphagnum fallax MG | ecosystem: Host-associated > Plants > Peat moss > Unclassified | place: USA... | reverse complement strand
TTATTAATATTGTTGAGCATAGTCATAAGGGCTTACCACATACAGTCCCAATCGAGTTAGAAGCAATGCGCTTTAAAGAGCATATAGAAATACGCATTTGGTGTTTTGGCGAGCCCTTTGATTTAGCTCAAAAATTACTCGATACTCCCCCATTAACCGATAATTACTCAGGACGGGGAAGAGGTTTGAAAATTATGTCTGCAATTGCAGATCAGTTGACCTACGAACAGATAGCAGAGAATCGTTGTTGCTTATTTATGTATAAATCTTACTAAGTTGAAGTCTTTGGAGTTATGAGAGTTTGAATTTCTTGTACTGATGCTACCAACTTATTTACTAAATCTGTGACAGATAAATGGATCATAGCTGTACTTGCGTTTTCTGTTTTCAGTTCTGCTTGTACTACTACTTCTCCAGTTATGGTGAATTTAATGGCGTTGTTCACCAGATTCAATATTTCGTTGTCAGGTAGTGGTCTGTGCATATGGACTAGATGATTTCTCTACCTCCATGAGGATTGAGTAAAGTTTCGTCCGAATTTTTCATCTGGTGACCGTCAGTGGTTATAGTAGTTGATATTAATCTATTTTCCAGAGAATCGATTACATTAAATCTACTTAATTTTACCTCTATGAATATACCAGTCTCAAGTATTATTCTTGTTCTAGTGTTCAGTTATGTAATTATGCCAAAAATTACCATAGCCCAGGAGGTGAACCACCCACATATTACGCAATTGTCAAAGTTGACAGATAACTTGATCGTTCCTGGTGAACGAGTTGGTTTAGTCACCCAAAAAACGAGTAAACAAGATTTAATCAAGTTTTTTGGTGTTTCCCATCTGGTTGACAAAACAATATCGGGGGCTGAAGGTGAGGGGCGTTACCCAGCCACCCAAATAAATTTAAGTCAAGGGCGATCGCTCTTGGTCATCTGGAGTGATTCAACCCAAACTAAGCCTGTGGTGATCAAGATTTTAGGGTCAGCGTGGAAAACCCCTGAAGGTATTGGTATCGGTACTCCCCTGAGCAAATTACACCAGAAACTAGGCAAAGCCTTTCAACTCTATGGGTTAGATTGGGACTATGGTGGGACTATCTTACTTAAAAGTAGTCGATTATCTCGTTATCAAGGTAAACTTATACTACAAGTTGGTATTCCGGCTGCTGCTGCTGCTAGATTTCCCCAAGACTACAAGGCGGTTCTCGGTGAGGGAACTTTTTCAGCAGACAATCCTCATTGGAAGCCTTTAGGGGTGAAAATAACAGAGATTTCTGTGTTGTTCTAGGGGAGCTTTCTTGAGCAGGGGAGAAAAACTGGATTTTGTTTAAACATCATATACGATTGCGCTATTTACTGTCTTCTCTGATTTTTATGGGTAGTTCAATCACGAATTTTGTCATTTTTCCTGGTATAGATTCATGCCAAATTTTCCCTTTATGCCTTTCTACGATGATTTGATAACTTATGGACAAACCTAATCCTGTACCTTTACCCACAGGCTTGGTGGTAAAAAAAGGATTAAAGATCTCAGAATGCAATTCTGGAGGAATCCCCACTCCATTGTCGGAAATGGCGATCGCTATAGTTTCAGCGTCTAATCTATATGTCTTAATCCCAATACTCAGTTGATTTTCTACTCTGATTGAGGATGAAGCATGTTGATAGGATTTTTCCAGCGCGTCGATCGCATTGCTCAGGAGATTGAAAAAAACCTGATTGACTAATCCAGCATAGCACTCCACCAATGGTAATTCCCCATAATCTTTGATTAACTGAATTTCTGAGCGATAGCTTGTAGAAGCAAACCGGTGTTGTAGTATCAGTAAGCTACTATCAATTCCTTGGTGAATATCTACCCATTTTAATTGAGCCTCATCTAAGCGAGAGAAATTGCGCAATTCTAACACAATATTACGAATACGCTCAGTCCCGACTCTCATAGATTGTAAAATCTTAGTCAAATCTGCTTGTAAAAAGTCGAGTTCCAGTTCATCCAATTCGGCTAATTCTGCTGCTAAAGTCTCATTCGATTTATGAGGATAATGTTTTTCGTAAGATTGTAATGCTGTCAGCAATAATTTAGTATAATCATCAATATAAGCCAAATTCCCATGAATAAAACTAATTGGATTATTAATTTCATGTGCAATTCCTGAAACCATCTGTCCTAAAGCAGACATTTTCTCATTCTGTAGCATTTGGATCTGTGTTACTTTTAAGGTCTCCAGTGTTAACTCTAAAACTGTATTTTTTTGATGTAATTCCTCAGTTCTCTCCTGTACTCGAACTTCTAAATTTTTATTAGTTCTAGCTAATTTGCTCAAAGCTGACCGGAGTTTTTTTTCTGCTCTTTTTCGTTCTGCGACTGTTGCAGTCAGTAGTAAAGCAGTTAGAGTTACTACTATAATAAAGGATTGTAATTGTGTCAGAGATTGTTCGATATTATCACCAACAAATCCACCTTTACCATTAACTGTAGCAATAACTGCGACTGTAGTGATGACAAAGTTGAATAATGTGACTAAGGATTGATCTAAACGAAAGCAAGACCAAAGTAAGATTAAAATTAATATATATTCTAGACGAGATCCTTCTAAAAAGACTGTTTTACTCAGTATGAGGACTAAACTTGACAGGATAATTAGTTCAAATGTATACCAAAATTTTAAATAATCTGCCTTTTTTTTCGGTTTTAATCTATCAAGATAATTTTGCGCATTTTTTCCATTATTAAGAAGTGAACTCAGAATTGACCAGTTCAGAATTAAATAACGTTTTTTCTGAATTAGTCTACCCCAACTCAATAAGATAGGAGTAATGATAAAAATTCCTGAAACATTAGAAACCCACCAAATTAACCAATTCTCTTCATAAGCTGTCCAAGCAACTTTACTACTTAATGCTAAACAGGTAACGCCTACAGTTGCGTTGACTATTGGACCGATCACACAAGTCAACAGTAAGAATTGAAATACGTTAATTACACGTTCTAATGAGTAACGCCTTTTAGTAAATCTTTGTAAGAGGAAAGTACCCAAAAAAGTGCCTAGAGTAGTTCCCAACGCAATTCCCAGGACGGGGAGTATGGAGATTACCAAAGAGAAAAAATTCGTTTTGTCTTGAAAAGCCCAGAAATTAGCGAGAAATGAACCCAAAAAAACACCAAATCCCATCCATTTACCAAATAGCAGGACGGAACCAACCGCAATTCCGTCCGCAGGCCAAACTGGTGTAATGGATTGAGGTGTAGAAGCAAGATGTCGCGATATATCAGCAACAGCATAATAAGCGATCGCTACAGCAACAATACCGCCAATTTGCTGGGGAGAACGAGGAACTATCAAGGACTTCTTTGGGAACATTGGCGTTAGATTAAACCAGCACGACCTATAGTTAACTTAGCTAAGTATCACCAAGTAACTGCGAATATCTCCAATATTTTACAGTCTCCAGACTCAATTGCTGCTCATGGAAGTATTTTTTTGCAGAAGTTTATCTGCAATATTTCGCTAGAGAGACTGTAACAAAATTTGTAACAACAACATCATTTAGCTGAAAGCTAGATTAAATTAAAAAAAATCTTATAGAAAAATCTCAGGGATATCCCTGAAGTGGGGGGAAAGATTGTTTAAAGATATTCGAGATTACCAAATTCTGTTTCTCTGCTGTTTTCTGATTATGGGAATCGGTACAAGGGACTGGACGCTACATCCAGAGTTTATTGCTGTGGCGATCGCCACTTGTGTTGCGACACAATTGCTACTGTCATGGGTCAGTGGTAAAGGACTAACCAATAATATTCGCAGTGCGGTGATTACTGCTTTAGGACTCAGTTTACTATTGCGGACTGATGACTGGACAACAATGTTTATAGCTGCATTTGCGGGAATAGCTAGCAAGTTTCTGTTTCAAATTGACCATAAACACTGCTTCAATCCAGCTAACTTTGGCATTATTTCGGCGTTATCTCTAACTCATAATGCTTGGGTTTCCCCCGGACAATGGGGTGAAGATTGGTGGTATGGATTATTATTTCTGGGAACTGGTGGTTTGATTTTAAAACGGATTGGTCGCTGGGATACCACTGCTGCTTTTCTAATCGCTTACTCCAGTATGGAAGCTATACGCAATCTTTGGCTGGGTTGGACTTGGGACGTTTTTCTCCATCGGTTAATGAGTGGTTCATTAATCCTATTTGCTTTATTTATGATTACTGACCCACGCTCAATCCCGGATTCTCGTAAGGGAAGAATCTTGTGGTCAGTTGCGATCGCCAGCCTGACTTTCATTTTGCGTAATTATTTCTTCCTCCCTACTGCAGTTTTTTGGGCGTTATTCATCCTCGCGCCATTTACTGTATTTATAGATCGCATCTGGTCATCATCTAGATTCACTTGGTTCAAAGCAGGTAAATTGGAGTTAACGCAGCTACACGCCCAGATATCAGCACCAAATTCAGTTACTAGTTAAGTACCAAATTGCCAATTTGATTATGAGCAGATTATTTCGCCTGTTTATTTCTTGGCTGCTGGTGTCGAGCATAGTCTTTAGCTTGACACCAACAGCCTGGGCTTTCTGTGGTTTTTATGTAGCAAAAGCTGACGCTAAACTATACAACAAAGCCTCCCAAGTAGTAATTGCGCGGGATGGCGATCGCACTGTCTTAACAATGGCGAATGACTTCCAAGGAGATGTGAAAGATTTTGCTTTAGTTGTTCCTGTCCCCACAGTGATCAAAAAAGAACAAGTCAAAGTAGCCTTTCCTAAAATTGTAGAACGACTAGATGCATTTAGCGCACCGCGACTAGTGGAGTATTTCGACCCAGATCCCTGCGCTCCTGTTTATTCAATAAATGAGAGCGCACCACGTTCAGCCAGTTTCATGATGAGGAAAAGCGCACCTCATGGTAGAAGAGACTTAGGGGTAACAGTAGAAGCGCGATTTAATGTGGGAGAATATGATATTGTTATTCTCAGCGCCAAAGAATCAAACGGTCTAGAAACTTGGCTCCATCTCAATGGCTATAAAATTCCGCCAGGAGCCAAGGAATTACTCACACCTTACATTCGTTCTTCGATGAAGTTCTTTGTCGCCAAAGTCAACTTAAAAGAATTTAACACTTCTGGTTATCAGTTTCTCCGACCATTACAAATATCTTACCAATCGCCTAAATTCATCTTACCCATCCGTTTAGGTATGGTTAACTCTTCTGCTGCGCAAGACTTGATTATTTATATCCTTTCACCCAAAGGACAAGCGGAAGTTACTAATTATCGCACTGTGAAAGTTCCATCAGGTGTAAATATTCCTGTATTTGTCAAACAGGAATTTGGGGGTTTTTATAAATCCATGTTCCAGACTGCTTATACAAGAGAAGATAAGAAAGTGGCTTTTCTGGAATATGCTTGGGATATGGGTAGCTGTGATCCTTGCTCGGCTGAACCTTTGAATAATGACGAACTCCAGGAAGCAGGAGTATTTTGGTTAAATTCTCCACCGACAAATCAAATTTCTCCTCGGTTACGTTATCGTCCTTACCCGACAAGCGGTGTGTTTATTACCAGATTACATGTCCGTTACACTCGGAATAAATTTCCCGAAGATTTGATGTTTCAAGAAACTTCCCATCGCGAGTTTTTCCAAGGACGCTATATCCTTCAACATCCATTTACAGGACAAGTCAGCTGTGATCAAGGAAAAGAGTATGTGCGATCGCTCTCCCAAAGAAAGGAACAAGAAGCTCAAACTCTCGCTCAACTAACTAACTGGAAAATTCCAGATATTCGCCGCAAAATGCAGTAAAATTTGTATACTCGTAATATCCGTCTGTAAACTTTATGAACTGGAATTACTTATGCCTTGGTTTGCGAAAATAGAGAAGGGTATTGTGGATAAATCCACCTTTGACCAGTATGTACCTGCGCACAAAACCTATGTCAACGAACTAATTGAGCGCGGACATAAAGCCCAATCTGGTTATTGGGTAGGTTATGGCGGTGGAATGTTGCTGTTTCAAGCAGCCTCTAGGTCGGAAGCTGAAGCTATAGTAGCCGCAGATCCCTTAATCCAAAACGGTTGTGTCGATTATCAACTTTATGAATGGCAAATTGTTGTGGAATGACACACAATTTCCGATTTCTTATGTTATTCTTTTATAAGACCTGGATCTATGCGACTTCAACGCCCAAACCTTGTCAGGACCGGAAGGTAGCAGCAACACGGGATGCTTGTGGTAGGCGTAGTCTCCGGGTCGCCCCAATTTAAGATTACTCAACAGGAGCACTGTCTAGTAATGCCTGGTTTTGGAGAAATCGTTCAAAAAGCTTTTTATCTTGGTGTCGGTTTAGCTTCTTACGCTGGTGCGAAAGCGGGTGGAAAGCTTGTGGAACTGCGATCGCAGGTACAAAAGTTAGCAGATGAGATGGTCGCTAAAGGCGAAATCAGCACAGAAGAAGCTCGTCGTTTAGTCGAAGAGATGATGAAGCAAGTTCAACGCAATCAAACATCTGAGAATGTTCCTGAGGACAAACCTGCTACAGAACCCCGACGTATAGAAATTTTAGAAGTAGATGAAGAATCAGCCGTGAAAACGCCTAATGAAAAAACGGGTGTTCCCGATGATGTTAGTCATCTGCGTGAAAAAGTTTTAGAATTACAAAAGGAATTAAAGCGGTTACAAAACGAGCAGTAATTTCGAGAATAGACATGTTTATTATATAATTTAGCTAATAGTTACGCAGTATTCCTCACCTTTTTATCTGGAGTGTGGGCGCTGGACTTATGGAAAATTGGCAAAAAGACTTAGTAGATATCATAGAAAATTTCGCTGATGAAACAGAAAGCTTTTTTCTGGAGATGAGCGATCTAGTTGGTGCTTTTTTTGAGATCACAACTGAAATTTCAGAACAAATATACGCCTCACTCACTGAGGATTTGACAGAATCATTTGAGGAGTTTTGCGCCCAATTGATGGAAGATGGAGTCTGCGATTACGAAACCACAACTGCTTTTTCTGATGAAATTGAGGCGACATCAGACAAAAATCCGGCTTGTGTGGGTTGTAGTAACTATCATGGTCAAGCATACAATGGAAACCTCCTAGTTTGCGCTATACATCCTTATGGATATAATGATGTGTCTTGTCCAGACTGGGAAAATATCATACAATGATGCTGGAATATTAATCCTGATAAATTAATCCAATTTACGGAAAACCTTTATGATCGATGATTTCGTTACAGAAACTCTATCTCCATCAAGTTCAGAAATTAAATATGGTGAGCGAGAAATCCAGGAAGGGAAATTGATTACATTTCCTAATCCCCGTGTGGGGAGACGGTATGAGATTCAGATATCTTTACCAGAATTTACCTGTAAATGTCCTTTTTCCGGTTATCCCGATTTTGCGACTATTTATTTGACTTATATTCCTGACTCCTTTGTGGTAGAGTTAAAGACTTTGAAGCTTTATATCAATAGCTATCGCGATCGCTTCATTTCCCATGAAGAATCAGCCAACCAGATTCTGGATGACTTTGTCGCAGCGTGCGATCCCCTAGAAGCAATAGTCAAAGCTGATTTTTCTCCCAGGGGTAATGTACATACTGTAATTGAAGTACGTCACCAAAAACCCATTACTCTAAATTAGCTGTTGCTAGTTTTGGAGTCAATTTCCCCCAAGATCCCCAAAAGCTCTCTTTCAAAAGTTATTTGAGCGCGGTTAGTCTTTCCTCCTATATATAGGCGATCGCCTACTTGAAGCGCCCAAATTTGCGAATGGGAAAAATAGCTCATCACCACACCCAACATCAACAAACCAAATCCAGCATAGACAACTGGAATACCTGGGTCAAATCTGATTTGTAACCCTGTACTCCCAATCAAATCCAACACCTTCAAAGTTATCCCATTAATTGGGACAGACATTCCTGTGCGTACAGTCTTAATTAACTTACCTTCAGCATTATAAATTAACACCAAACCTTGTAAATCCTTAGCTAACAGGGAAATTCCTGTACTCATATCAGGTTTAGTGGGAATCCAAGTTCCCCAAATCCTTCCTTGACCATTAGTATCTAATTGCGCCATAGGTAATTGGAAAATCGGACTGTTATTAAACTGTACGCGCACACCAGAAATTCCCCAATCTGTTTGATATAAAGTTACCCCATGATAGCGTAAAGGCTGATTGACAAAAATTCGCTGACGGTCAACTTCCCCTCCTTGGTGATCGAGGACGGATAAATCTGAATAAAATTGGTCAATTCCTCCTGTGGGAGTGTAATCAATCCAAAAACGATTTACCCGGACAGACCAATCTTTCAATACATCCTGAAAAGCAAAAGGACCAGCACTAATAACATTTTTTATTTGAAACGTATCACCACTACTGATCATTTCTTGAGCAATAAACCCAGTCATTGCTCCTAAAATCCCACCTATCAGAATAGCAACTATACCAATATGTACAATAATTGGTCCAATACGTCCAATAATCCCTTTACGAGCGTAGATTGGACCATCTGACTCTTGAAATATCTTATAACGCTGTTTTTGTAAAATCGGTGCGATCGCATCCAGTGAAACATCAGCCAATTCAGCACTCAAAGCCAACCTGGAAAATTCCTTGGGTGAATCATAGTATTTCCAACGTTGAGCAGCTTTCAGCGCTGGTAATTGACGTGTAAAAGTACAAGCTGTAAGACTTGTCCCGAATAATACTAGCAGTCCTAAAAACCACCAAGTCCGATATACATGGTCTAAACCTACTACCTGAATTACTTTCCAACTCAGGAACCCAAATAGAGCCGGATGTTCTGGATAATTAGCTTGATAGAATCCTGGTGTTTGGTCTTGTTCAATCACAGTACCAGAAATGCTCAATAAAGCAATCAGCAGAAAGACGCTAATAGCTAGTCTTAAATCCGTAATTACGGGTAAAAGTTCGCGTCGCAGAAACTTTCCGGGAATAGTCCACCAGTTTGTTGTGTTGATTGTTGTGTTATCTACAGTCATGTGAGCGATCGCTAAATAGGTAGGCGAGAAATTAAAGAAACAACTCCAAATCCCACAAGTAGAACACCACTTACCGGGTTAATCCAACCAGACCAACGACGCAGTTCTAAGAGTTTCTTGATGGAAGCGGTAAAAGTACCAGCCAAAATTAAAGGAGCAACATACCCTGCTGTATAGGAAAGTAGGAGAACAGCACCTAAAATTAAGTCTTGTGTATTAGCTACCCAACCTAATAAACTAGCTAAAACAGGAGTACTACAAGGAGATGCGACCAAACCGAAGGTCAAACCCAGCAAGTAAGAGCGTAATCCCGATGGAAGATTGGCGGAAATCCAATTTGTTTCACCCAAGGAAGGGAATTGTATCGGGAGAGCTTCCAGCAAATTCAATCCCATGATAATCGCCAGAACGCTGACAATTATAGGTAAACCAATCCCCACACTACCATAAACCTTCCCAATCAAACCAGCGATTATCCCTAATCCAGCTAGTGTTGTCGCTAATCCCAAAGCGAACCAAGTTGATTGAGCAGCTGCTTGAAGTCGGCTTTTAGTTTCATAACCACCAATATACCCGATAGTGATCGGGAGCATGGAGAGCATACAAGGTGTCAAACTAGTTAGCAAGCCCGACAGAAAAATAATCCCAATACTAATGGGAGTTAAATGGGTTAATTGGTTAGCTACCAGAGTATTGGCAAATTGTTCTATTTCGTAAATTCGGGTTTCCAGGTTCTCTAGCATGGGTGTTTTCTATCATAAGACGCTTGCTCTGCTTATATTCTAACACCTATTTTTGCCGTTTTAGCAGATTAAGGCTGACATAGCGAAGCCATCTTGTTTTACTGGCTCACAACACTGTTATTTAGCCAAGTTACTAGATCCGCAATGTTAGAAAAATCTAACAATTCCTCTGCTAAATCATCTAGTTTTTCAACTGTGAGTTTTTGAATTCGGTCAACCAGTAATGAATCTATCTCTCCGAAACGAAGATTAAGCTGGCGGATCAGAATTTCCTCTCCTCTGAGTATGTGGACTTGAGGAAATAAGTTTGTCTGAATATTTCCTTAATAGTAATTCCAGCGTTGAAGATTTTCCTCTCTCTTAAGATAGACATTTTTATGATCTGTTCTTGTCTCTCTTAATTTTTCCTGAAATAGTAGATTAGGTCAATGCGATACTTTCTCTTTAAGAGGATATTAACGCTGATTGGGCGCTTTGTGCTATCGCTTTGGAGCTAGTCATAGGAAGCTGAGGGAAAATTCATTTATATAATTATAGCATGTTGTCGGCGACCTTGGGAGTCAATTTATAGAATGTAAAATTTGTTGTATTTATACATCGACTTTATACCAAACACTTGAATAACTAGTGCTATAGTAAAAAATAAAGTTAACTTATGAGGTAAACATCATGAAAAAATTAGTAGAAATTCAGTCAATTTTAAGTCAAGTAAAATCCTTGATTCAGGAAAAGTACCATATCAGTGAATTAGGTATTTTTGGAGATTATGTCAAAGGAGAAGTGAATGAAAATAGTCAAGTTAATATATTGATAGATTATCAAGAACCACCAAGTTTACTAGATTTAGTAGATATGGAGTATTATTTAAGTGATTTACTTAAATTAAAAGCAGATGTTATTAGTAAAAATGGCTTAAAAGGAAAAAGAAAGGAAAAAATTCTCTCTGAAGTTATTTATGTATGACACATCGGGAGTTTAGAGATTTCTTACAAGACATATTAGATGCAATCTGTGATCTAGAAAAAATAACTCAGAGGATAACCTTGCTTCAATGGGTCAAAATCCAGTAGCGATATTAATCATCCACAATCAAACTACCTGTTTTTTCAAAATAGACACGGCTGATCCGGGCGATGGCGAAGTGCCTGCTCTCTTGGGGCATCCCTTGCATTAGATTATGACTTTGTGTTATAATCGTGTTTAGCAAAGACAATAAATTCTTGGGAGTTTAATGATACTAGACAATGAAAATGGAAATCTGAAAGTGTATGAATGGATCATAAAATATACAGAAACAGGTACTGTTGATATTGTTGGTTATTTTACTATCGGAGCTTTAGCTTATCTTTCAGATAAAATTAATCAGAAAACTATTAACTTTCGGTTGGTGCTTGGGGATATCGTTAATTTCGATCAAACA
>Ga0116226_10005638_pt1 | contig 11182 bp, 7 predicted proteins | sample S1TSphfallax_FD_89692 | JGI IMG/M metagenome (GOLD analysis project Ga0116226, IMG submission 89692) | Host-associated microbial communities from peat moss isolated from Minnesota, USA - S1T2_Fa - Sphagnum fallax MG | ecosystem: Host-associated > Plants > Peat moss > Unclassified | place: USA... | reverse complement strand
TCGTCGCCGCCACCGTCGCCGCCACCACGAAGCCCGGCCAGGACTGGTTTCCGCTCACCGTCGATTATCGCGAAAAGTACCACGCCGCCGGCCGTTTCCCGGGCGGCTATTTCAAGCGCGAAGGCCGCCCCTCCGAAAAGGAGATCCTGACTTCCCGCCTGTGCGATCGCCCCTGCCGCCCGCTCTTCCCCGAGGGTTTCCTCAACGAGGTGCAGATCATCGGCATCCTGATGTCGGCCGACCAGAAGAACGAGTCGGACATCCCGATGGTCAACGGCGCCAGCGCCGCGCTCGCCATCTCCGACATTCCGTGGAACGGGCCGATCGCGGCCGTCCGCGTGGGCATGATCGAGGGCAAGTTCCTCGCCAACCCCACGATCGAGCAGATGTTCTCCTCGTCGCTCGACCTGATCTACGTCGGCAATGAGACCGACATGCTGATGATCGAGGGTTCCGCCGACCAGCTCCCCGAGGACACGTTCATCGAGGCGCTCGCGTTCGCCCACCAGGCGATCCAGCCCATCATCAAGGCGATCCGCGAACTCGTCGCCCTCGCCGGCAAGCCGAAGGCCACCTTCCCGCTCGTCGGCGCTTCGCCGGCCGCCCGCGCGATCATCGAGCGCGTCGCCGGCCCCAAGATCTCCGACGCGATCTTCGGCAAGGAGAAGGCGGTCCGTTCCGCCAACATCAAGGCCATCAAGGAAGAGGCCAAGGCCGCGCTGGTCGCCGAACTCGGCGAAGGCAAGTTCAGCGACGTCGACCTGAACGTCGTGTTCGAGGATCTCCAATACAAGGCCTACCGCCGCACGGTGCTGGAGCGCGGCGTGCGCTCCGACGGCCGCGACGCCAAGTCGCTGCGCCCGATCTCGTGCGCGGTCGACATCCTGCCCCGCGTGCACGGCAGCGCGCTCTTCGAGCGCGGCGACACCCAGGGCCTGGTCATCACGACCCTCGGGCCGACCAAGGAAGCCCAGGACATGGACGGCCTGACCGGCGGCGCCACGTCGAAGAGCTTCATGCTGCATTACAACATGCCGCCGTTTACGGTGGGCGAGACGGGCCGCTTCGGCGCTCCCGGTCGCCGCGAGGTCGGCCACGGCGCGCTCGCCGAGCGCTCGCTGGTGCCGATCCTGCCCCCCGAGGACGCCTTCCCCTACTCGATCCGCGTCGTCTCCGAGATCATGGCCTCGAACGGCTCGACCTCGATGGCCTCGATCTGCGGCGGCTGCCTCTCCCTGATGGACGCCGGCGTGCCGATCATCGCGCCCGTGGCGGGCATCTCCTGCGGCCTCATGACCGATAACGCGCCCGACGGCTCGATCGCGAAATGGGTCACGATCACCGACATCCTCGGCGAGGAAGATCACTTCGGCGACATGGACTTCAAGATCGCCGGCACCACCAAGGGCATCACCGGCTTCCAGCTCGACCTCAAGATCAACGGGCTGCCCTTCGAAATCGCCAAGGCGGCGATCCACCAGGCCCGCGACGCCCGCGTCGAGATCCTGCGCCACATGCTGAGCGCGATACCGGCCCCGCGCGCCAACCTTTCGACCTACGCCCCGCGCATCCAGACGATCCAGATCGATCCCGAGAAGATCGGCCTGCTCATCGGGCCCGGCGGCAAGACGATCCGGCGCATCACCGAGACGACGGGCGCGCAGGTGGACATCGCCGAGGACGACTCCGGCAAGGTCTTCATCTACTCGAACAACGCGGACTCGATGAACCGCGCGATCCAGGAAATCGACGGCCTGTGCGGCGGCGGCGCGGGCGGCGGCGGCGGCGGCGCCCCGATCGAGAATGGCAAGATCTACACGGGCCGGGTCACCGGCATCAAGGAGTTCGGCTGCTTCGTGGAGTGCCTGCCCGGCAAGGAAGGCCTGTGCCACATCTCGGAGCTGGCGGACTTCCGGGTGCGCCGCACCGAGGACGTGGTCAAGCTCGGCGAGATGATCACGGTCAAGTGCATCGGCATCGACGAACGCAGCGGCAAGGTCCGACTCTCGCGCAAGGCCGCGATGAAGGAACTCGACGCGCAGAAGTCCGCCCCGGCGCCCGAGCCCGCGTCCGCCCAGGCCTAACCCACGCCCCCGCGCGCCGACGGAGTGAAACTCCTCGTCACCAACGACGACGGAATCCGCTCCGTCTTCCTCGGCGAACTGGTCCGTGCGCTCACCCGCGCGGGCCACTCGCTCTACGTGGTCGCACCGCGGCATGAGCAGAGCTGGGTGGGCGCGGCCAAGTCCCGCAACCGCCCCGTGCACGCCGCCCCGGCCGATCAGGGTCTCGGCTGCCCGACCTGGTGCGTCGACGGCACGCCGAGCGACTGCGTCAACATCGCGCTCGACCATCTCGTGCCGGAGCGGCCGGACGCGGTGGTGAGCGGGATCAACGTCGGCCTGAACGTCAGCCTCGGGTTCATCATCGCGAGCGGGACCGTGGCCGGCGCGCTCGAAGGGGCGCTGCACGGTCTGCCGGCGATCGCGTTTTCCCAGGACCTGCCGGTGGGCGGTTTCGAACGCATGAAGGAGGACGGCATGACGCCCGACGCCGGCATGACGGCGATCCTCCGGATCTCGGCCCGGCACGCGGCGGACCTCGCGACGACGCTGCTCGCGTCCACCCCGGCGAACGCGTTCCTGGTGCACAATGTCAACTTCCCCGCCAGCTGCCGGCCGGACACTCCGGTGAGGCGGACCGTGCCGGCGCAGGTGGTGGTGCCGCGGCTCTTCAGCCCCGCCGCCGAGGACGGGACCCACCGCCTCATTTTTCGGTTGGGCGAGGATCTGTCGCCGGCCACGCCGCTGACCGACCGCGCGGCCCTGGCCGAGGGCTGCATCAGCCACAGCGTGCTCGACTACAAGGGACTCGGCGGGCTTGCTGCCTGTTGATGATCGAAGTCGAGCACCTCACCCGCGTCTTCCGGACGTACAAGAAGCAGCCGGGCTTCTGGGGGGGCGTGAAAGGACTGTTCGACCGGCAATATGAGGAGACGGCGGCGGCGAACGACATCTCCTTTTCAATCGCCGAGGGGGAATTCGTGGGCTTCCTGGGGCCGAACGGGGCGGGCAAGACGACGACGCTGAAGATGCTGTCGGGCCTGATTTACCCGACCTCGGGGCGGGCGCGGGTGGCCGGCTTCGATCCGTCGCGGCGCGAGAACGCCTACCGCCGCATCTTCGCCCTCGTGCTGGGCCAGAAAAATCAGCTGTGGTGGGACCTCCCCGCCCTCGAATCGTTTACCTTGATTCGCGCGATCTACGGGCTCGCGGCGGGACCCTACCGGCAGGCGCTGGACGAACTGGTCGACCTGCTCGACGTGCGGGCGAAGCTCAATGTCATGGTGCGCGAACTCTCGCTCGGCGAGCGGATGAAGATGGAGCTGATCGCCGCCCTGCTCCACCGGCCGCGCGTGCTCTTTCTCGACGAGCCGACGATCGGACTCGACATCGTGTCGCAGCGGGCGGTGCGGCGCTTTCTGCGGGAGTATAATCGCACCCACCGCGTCACCATCATCCTCACGAGCCATTACATGGCCGACATCCAGGAACTCTGCCAGCGGGTGGTCGTGATCCACCGCGGGCGGAAAATTTACGACGGCGGCCTCGACCGGCTCGAATCCGGTTCCGAGCGGCGCAAGAAGATCGTGACATTCATCCCCAAGGACGGCTCCTTTCCGGAAACGTGGCAGTCGTCCTTCGGCCGGACCGAGCGCGACGCCGATGGCAAGTTTACCGTCCGCGTGAACGGCGAGCAGGTCGTGGCCGTCTCGCAGGAGCTGCTGAGCGCCGGGGCGGTGGCCGATATCACGATCGAGGACGTGCCCCTCGAGGACGTGATCGCCGACCTTTTTCAGGCGTCTTAGCGGGCCGCCCACGGCCACGGCCCTCCTTCCTCCCGCCCACGTGACGCTGCTGTTCGCCATTCTTCTCGCCCTGGGCGCCGGCATGGCGGTGGGCTGGCTGCTCCGCGCGGGACGGGAGGCGGCCGCGGCGGAGAGGCTGCGCGCGAGGGAGGCCGACGCCTTCCGGCTCGGCGCGGAATTGGCGACCGCGCGCGCCGCGCTGGCCGAGGCGACGGAGCGGGCGGCCGGGCTGGCGGCCGAGTTGGCGGCGGAGCGGGCGGGCGCGGAGGCGCGGCTGGGCGAACTGCGCTCGGCCCACGAACGGCTGAAGGCCGAATTCGCCGAGTTGTCGGCGGCGGCGCTGCGGCACAACCGGGATGATTTCCTCGCGCTCGCCCAGCAGGCCTTCGCCCAGATCCAGGAGAAATCGGCGGGCGACTACGCCGCCCGCCAGACCGCGATCGACGCGGTGGTGAAGCCGCTGCGCGAATCCTTGGAGAAGGTGGACGGCAAGATCGCGGAACTGGAGCAGCGCCGGGAGCGGGCGTACGGCGATCTCGGCCGGCAGCTCGAGGCGCTGGGCTCCGCCCAACTGCGGCTGCACACCGAGACGTCGCGCCTCGCCACGTCGCTCAGCGCGACCCGCACGGCCGGCACCTGGGGCGAATTGCAGCTGCGGCGCGTGGTCGAGCTGGCGGGACTCAGCAGCCACTGCGACTTTGGCGAGCAGGTCACGCCGGGCAGCGGCGACCGGGATCGCGCGGATCTGGTGGTGCACCTGCCGGGCGGGCAGCGCATCGTGGTGGACGCGAAGGCGCCGACGGATGCGTTTCGCGAGGCGGCCGGCGAGACGGATCCGGCGCGGCGCGCGGCGAAACTCCTCGAGCACGCGGGCAAGGTCCGGATCCACGTGGACGCGCTGTCGAGCCGGGATTACTGGACGAAATTTCAGCCTTCGCCGGAGTTCGTGATCCTGTTCCTGCCCGGCGACCAGTTTCTGAGCGCCGCGCTGGAGGGCGATCCGGCGCTGACGGAGCGGGCGCTTGCGCGCAAGGTGCTGCTCGCCACCCCGTCCACGCTGATCGCCCTGCTGAAGGCGGCGGCCTACGGCTGGCGCCAGGAGGCCTTGTCCCGGAACGCCGAGGAAGTGGCGGCGCTCGGCCGTCAAATGCACGACCGGCTGGCCACGTTCGCGGAGCATCTCGAACGGGTGGGCCGCGGGCTCGATGCCGCGGCGAAGCATTTCAATGCGGCGGTCGGCTCGCTGGAGCAGAACGTCCTGCCGGGCGCGCGGAAGTTCGCGGAACTGGGCGCGAAGGGGGCGAAGGAGCTGACGGCCCCCGGACGCGTCGAGACGGTGGTCCGCGAAATCGCCCGCAAGGGCTAGCCTCGCCCCCGCCAAACGCGGGCGGCGAGGGTGGCGTGGGGGTTGCTCCAGGGAACCCGCGGCGGCTTGCCCTTGTCGCCACAGCAGCCAAGCTATTCTTTCCAAAGTTCATTTATGCCCAACGGTCCTGTCTGGTCCCAGAAACTTCGCGCTGAAATCGGCCAAGCGGTCATCGGTCAGGACGCCGTCATCGAGCGGCTGCTCGTTGCGCTGCTCGCCGGCGGCCACGTCCTCCTCGAGGGCATGCCGGGGCTGGCCAAGACGTTGCTGGTCAAGTCGCTGGGGGCCGCCCTGGGCGTCCAGTTCGAGCGCATTCAGTTCACTCCCGATCTGCTGCCGAGCGACGTCGTGGGCACGATGATCTTCCAGCCGAAGTCGGGGGAGTTCACCACCCACCACGGCCCGATCTTCGCCAACCTGGTGCTGGCCGACGAGATCAACCGGGCGCCGGCAAAGGTGCAGAGCGCCCTGCTCGAAGGCATGCAGGAGCGGCAGGTGACGATCGGAGGGAAAACCCATGTCCTGCCGCGGCCGTTCTTTGTGATGGCGACGCAGAACCCCGTCGAACAGGAGGGGACGTATCCGCTGCCCGAGGCCCAGACCGACCGCTTCCTGTTCAAGCTGCTGGTCAGCTATCCGAGCGCAGAGGAGGAGGCGCAGATGATGCGCCGGTGGGGGCAGATCACCAAGCAGCCGGCGGTCGCCGCGGTCTCGAGCGGCGAGGAACTGCTCAGTCTCCGGTCGGAAGTCGACGCGATCCACGTCGCGCCGGCGGTCGAGGCCTACATCCTCCAGCTGGTCCGCGCGACCCGCGCCCTCGCCGAGGGCCCCGAGCCCGCCGGGCGGAACCTGAGTTTCGGCGCGTCGCCGCGCGCGTCGCTGGCGCTCTTCCAGGCGGGACGGGCGCTCGCGTGGCTGCGCGGCCAGGACTATCTGTCCCCGAGCGTCGTGCAGGAGATCGCGCGCGACGTCCTCCGCCACCGCGTCGGGCTGACCTACGAGGCCGAGGCCAAGGCGATCACCTCCGACAAGATCATCGGCGAACTGCTCGATCGCACGCCGATTCCGTCCGTCTGATTCGCCGCGCGTGGCCGCTCCCGTCCCAACGGTCAGCCCCAATCCCCTCGCCCTGCTGCGGCAGCTCGAGTGGCGGGTGCGCCATGCGGTCGAGAACATGCTGAGCGGGGAGTACCGCTCCGCCTTCCGCGGGCGCGGCATGGAGTTCGACCAAGTGGTGCGCTACGAATTCGGCGACGACGTCCGGGACATCGACTGGAACGTGACGGCGCGGCTGGGCGAGCCCTACCGGAAGCGCTTCATCGAAGAGCGCGAGGTCACGCTGCTGCTCGTGTTCGAGGACTCGCCCTCGCTCGGCTTTGGCTCCGGGGCGCAGACCCGGCGGGAGATTCTGCTCGAATTGGCCGGGTTGGTCATGCTGCTCGGCGCGGTGAATCGCGACCGGGTCGGTTTCGTCCACGCCGCGCCCGGCGGCACCGTCTTCCGCGAACCCGTGCGCGGCCGCGGGGCGATCATCCACGCCGCCGCCTCGCTGATGGGCGCGGCGGCGCCCGAGATCGGGGATCCCGCGCCGGAGATTCCCTGGCGGGCCCTGGCGCGGGCGGCGCCCAAGCACAGCGTGATGCTCTGGCTCGGCGACTTCCCGCCGGGCGCCGAGCCCGAGGGCTGGACAGTGCTGCGCCGCCGCTATCAGACGATGGGGTTCCGGGTCGACGATCCCTGGGACCGGGAGCTGCCGCGCGGCGAATCGTTCGCCGCCTTCGATCCGGGCGCCGGGCGCCTCGTCACCCTCGACGGCAGCGCGGCCGAGCGGGCGGCGCACGCCGAGTGGCGCGCGGCGCGCGAAGCGCGCTGGGAGGCCCTGTTCCCCGAATCGCTCAGCCGGCTCGTCGTCGGGACCGACCAGGATCCCCTGGACGCGCTGGTGCGGTTCTTTCACGCGCGCATGCGCGCAGGTGGCGGCCACTACTGAACGGAACGAACGGAACCCGCCCGATGCCGCCGTCCCTCCTCCGCCTGCCGCTGTCCGCCCTGTCCCGGGGGAGCGACGGTCTGCTGGCCCACCCCGTCTGGGCGGCGGCCAACTGGCGGCTCGCCGACCCGCTCTGGCTGCTCGCGGCGGCCGCCCTCCCGCTGGCCTTCTGGCTGCGGGGCCGGGCGCGGGTGCCGGTGCTGCTCGTGCCGTTCGCCGCGGCCTGGCATCGCCCCTCGCTCGGTGCGCTGTCGCGCTGGCCGGTCTCGCTCGCCTCCGCCGGGCTGTTGCTCATCGTGGCGGCGCTCGCCCGCCCGCAGAAGACGGAGGACCGGCACGAGGTCAAATCCCAGGGCTACGACATCATGCTGGCGATCGATCTGTCCGGCTCGATGCTGAGCGAGGACTACGAGAAGGACGGCGAGCGCATCAACCGCCTGCAGGCGATCAAACCCGTGATCCAGGCGTTCATCGAACGGCGGCCGTCCGACCGGATCGGCGTCGTCCTGTTCTCGGGTCGCGCCTACACGCTCGCGCCGCTGACCACCGACCACGCCTGGCTTTCGCGGCAGCTCGAGCGGGTCAAGATCGGGCTGATCGAGGACGGCACCGCCATCGGAGACGCGCTCGGGGTGGCGCTGGCCCGCCTCGATCAGGCCGGTCATGAGAACGGCGCACGGCGCCTGGGGGCCTTCATCGTGCTGCTGACCGACGGGGCCAACAACAGCGGCAGCCTGGCGCCCGATCAGGCGGCCGAGCTCGCGAAAGCGCGGGGCGTGCCCATCTACACGATCGGGGCCGGCAAGGATGGATTCGTGCCCTTCCCGGTGTTCGACGAACAGGGCCGCAAGGTGGGTTATCGGCGCATCCCGGCCGATCTCGACGAGGACGCGCTGAAGCGCATCGCCCTGACGAGCGGCGGCCATTTCTACCGCGCGGCCGAGACCGGCACGATCGAAGCGGCCTTCAAGGCCATCGACAGCGCCCAGAAGATCGAATTCCAGGCCAAGAGCACGCTGCTCACGACGGAGCTGTTCGCCTGGTTGGCGGCGCCCGGCCTCTGCCTGCTCGGGCTCGGCGCCTGGCTCGGGCGCGCCCCATGACCTTCGCCGCGCCCCACGTGCTCTGGCTTCTCGTGCTGCCCGCCGCCTGGCTGGCGCGGGAACTGACGCATCGCCGCCGCGCCGCCGCCGAAATCCACCCGCGCATCGCCCGGGCGGAAGCCGGCTGGCGCGGCCTGAGCCTGAATCCGGGGCGCCTCGGGCAGGGCGCGGCCCGGGGGCCGCGCCTCTGGCTGTGCGCGGGTCTGGCGCTGGCGATCGCCGCGATGGCGCGCCCGCAGTGGGGCCGGATCGACGAGCCGGTCTTCGATCAGTCGCGCGAGGTGCTGCTGGCCCTCGATCTCTCGCGCTCGATGCTGTCGCAGGACGTGAAGCCGTCCCGGCTCGACCGGGCCAAGCTGCTCATCCAGTCCCTCCTCGATCACCTCCAGGGTGAACGCGTCGGCCTCGTCATCTTCTCGGGCACGGCCTTCCTCCAGTCGCCCTTGAGCGCGGACTATGAGATTCTCCGGGAATTCCTGCCCTCGCTGGGGCCCTCGTACCTGCCGGAGGGCGGCACCAACTACCGGGCCATGCTCGATGCCGCGCTCGACGCATTCGGCACCGGCAGCGCGGCCGACCGCTACCTCGTCGTGCTGAGCGACGGCGAGGCCACCGATGACCACTGGCGGGACCGGATTCCGGAGCTCAAGCGGCGGGGTATCCATGTCATCGGCCTGGGGGTGGGCACGGCCGCCGGTTCGCTCATTCCCGACGGTTCCGGCGGCCTGGTGAAGGACGATGCGGGCGCGGCCGTGCTCTCCAAACTGGAGAGCGGGACCCTGCGCGAATTGGCCGACGCCACCGGCGGGGCCTACCGGGACGCCGGCTCCTGGGTCGACGTGCCGGCCCTCATTCAGGCGACGGTCGACGCGGGGCGCAAAGGCAGCTTCGTCGAGCATCAGTCTGTGCGCTATGTGGAACGCTATCAATGGGCCCTGGCTCCGGCGCTGTTCTGTCTGCTGGCGAGTTTCTGGCGTGAGTTTCCCGTACGCACGCGGTCGCGGGATCTGCGCTGGCCGAGCCGGCCGGTCCGGAAGGTCGGGGCTGGCGCGGCCACCGCCGCGGCTCCCGGGGCCGCATGGGTCGGTCTGGCCTTGCTCGCGGTCTGGGGTGCCGTCGGGACTGTCGCGCGGGCCGCGTCGGCCTCCGCGCCGACGGCGCCCGCGGCCGCTTCACCGTCGGCCGGGTTGAGCCGGATTGTGGGACGCCTGGCGGACCAGGAGCGGACGACCGGTCTCGACTGGTCCGAGCTGGCCCGCGAGACCATCGACTGGGGCCACCACCTCGAGTCCAGCCAGCAGCAGGTGCCCGAAGGGCCCGTGCGCGACGCGCTGGCCGGGGTCGCGGCGGGCGCGAAGCTCGATGCCGAAGCCGCGGACTGGACCAGCCTGCGCTCGGAGCTCGAGCAATTGCTGAATCGCGCCAAGGAGCAGACCCCGCCGAAGGATCAGCCAAAACCGCCGCAGCAGCAGAACTCGTCCAAGCAGAACTCCCAGAATCAGAAATCCTCCTCGTCCAGCTCGTCCCCGGACTCGTCGCAATCCAATCCTTCGCCCGGCAGCCCGCCCAAGGATCAGAACGGTTCGTCGGGAGGCACGCCGCCGCCTTCCGGTGGTTCGAACCCTCCCCCCGACCGTTCGGGCCAGTCCGGTCAGTCCAATCCACCCGGCCAGTCGGGCGACCAGGGCGCAAAACCGCCGACCCCGGGCTCATCGGCGTTCGGCGACATGAAGTCACCCGCCTCGCCACCGCCGTCATCGTCCGCCGCCGATGCGGCGCCGCCGTCGGCCGGGCAGGGACCGATGCAAAAGGTGGGGGGCGTGCCCGAACACCGCGTGACCGATCCGGCCCGGTCCGATCCCGCTCTCGCCGGCTCATTGGATAAGCTCCAGCAGCTCAGCGACCGGGACTCCCCGGCGGAACTTTTTGAACTGATGCGTCGCGGCGAACCCGCAGCGCCACCCGCAACGAAAGGCAAGACTTGGTGACGGCACGGAATCTTCTCGCTTGGCTGTTTCTGGGCGCCGCCGCCGCGGCGTTGCACGCCCAATCGGTCCATTGGGATCCGCCCGGCGGCACCCTGCCGGTCGGCCAGACCTCCCAGCTCCAGCTCGTGTTCGAAGACTGCTCCCCCCAGGGCACGCCCGCGGTGCCGAAGGTGGACGGACTCACGTTCGAATACGTCGGACAGTCGAGCAACCTCGCGCTCGTGAACGGCGACCTGTCGCGGAGCACGACGCTCAGTTACGCGGCGCTGTTGGCGAAGAAGACACGCGCGGAGATTCCGGCCTTCGACGTCGACACGAGCAAGGGCCGGGTCCGGGTGGCCGCGGCCCGTTTCGACCCCGCCGGGGCGACCGTGGGGGGATCGGGCGTGGCGCTCGACGAGGTCGCGGCGTCGCGGCTGACCCCGTCGTCCACCAGCGTCTGGGCCGGGGAGATCTTCGACCTCGGCTACACGATCGATGTCGCGCACGGTTACTACCCTGATTTCGGCCGGGGCAATTTCGACTGGAACCCGTCGCCGCTGTTGACCGAGGACTGGTCCCAGCCCGCGCCGTTCGAAAGCCGCGGCAGCGAGCCGAGGAACGGACTCGCCTACCGCACCCGGGCCATCGCCCGCACGCCCGGGCGATTCCGGCTCAATCCGGTCAACCAATTGGTCAACCTGAGCGTCGGGGTCAGCGGTTTCGGCTTCTTCCAGCAGCGCCAGTATCAGCAATTCTCCGTCGCCAGCAACGCGCCGACCATCGAGGTCCGCCCGTTGCCGCCGGCCCCACCGGGCTTTGCCGGCGCCGTCGGCGCGTTTACGCTGCAATCCCATGTCGTTCCGGCCCAAGTCGCCGTCGGTGAGC